>Ga0170475_133387679_pt1 | contig 12815 bp, 12 predicted proteins | sample Soicark_Litter_5_FD_111474 | JGI IMG/M metagenome (GOLD analysis project Ga0170475, IMG submission 111474) | Avena fatua rhizosphere microbial communities from Hopland, California, USA. Combined Assembly of 48 SPs | reverse complement strand
CTTTATCTTACGGATCACAAGGCTGTTACCATCGATCGTGTATTGGCTGCTGTGCAGCAGTTTGCTGCAAACAGGCCAGCACCAGCAGGGGTTCGCCTCCGTTTGGCAGCCGGTAACGCCGGCGTCTTAGCGGCAACAAACCAGGAGCTCGAACGTAGCGAATTACCCATGATGCTATATGTCTACGCTGCCATTATTCTTCTCGTTCTTATTGTGTATCGCGATTTTCGCGCCGCCTTGGCCTGCTGTTTTCCTTTGACTGTTGGCACTTTCATCGGTTACTGGTTCATGAAAGAATTCGAAATCGGTCTGACCGTCGCGACTCTTCCCGTGATGGTTCTAGCAGTAGGCATCGGCGTTGACTATGCACTCTACATTTATAACCGCCTCCAAATGCATTTGGCTGATGGCGACTCGATGCGAACTGCGATGACTCGAGCTCTAGAATTTGAAGGTATCGCAACTATCTTCACCGCATTAACGCTTGCTCTGGGGGTTGGCACGTGGGTGTTCTCCGACCTCAAATTTCAGGCCGACATGGGCAAGCTCTTGGCTTTCATGTTTCTTGTGAATCTTGTGATGGCCTTTACTGCTCTGCCAGCTCTGGCTGTAGTGCTAGAGCGCGTCTTTCCGAGAAAGTCCGCCGCCTATTCCCCTTCGATTTTGTCCCATTGATTTTTGAGAGCTTCGGATATGAAATTGTATAAAGCCGCGGTGTCGATGAGCTTGCTGGTGGCGACAAGCATTACGGCCAATGCGCAAACAGCTACCCCTGCCACGGTGGTTGTGCGCGCGGCAAACAAATCGCCGAATTTATCCAAGACTGAGTACCTCGCGGCCGTTCGCGCTGGAAAACGCCTTGTTGCCGTTGGCGAACACGGAACGATTGCCCTGTCAGACGACGATGGTCTCACGTGGCACCAGGCACGTACGGTCCCGACATCTGCAGAGCTTACCGACGTGTATTTTGTCGATGACAACAATGGATGGGCGGTCGGCCATTGGGGGACGATTCTGAAGACGACCGATGGTGGCAACAACTGGTCTTCTTCGCGTAACGATACCAAGGTTGATCAACCGCTATTCTCTGTCTTCTTCAGGAATTCGAAAGACGGGTTCGCAGTTGGATTATGGTCTCTGATGTTAAAAACCAATGATGGAGGCGCCACTTGGAGCCCGGTGCAGCTCCCTCCACCTGACGGTGCAAAGCGCGCCGATCGCAATCTGTTCAGCATTTTTTCAGCACCAAGTGAACCGATATTTATTACGGCAGAGCGCGGCCTCGTATACCGATCAAACGATAACGGCGCAACCTGGTCTCCAATTGCGAGCGGTTATTCTGGCAGCTTGTGGTGTGGTACCGTACTCAAGGACGGTACCGTCCTCGTCGGGGGCCTGCGTGGCAGCGTCTACCGTAGCGCCGATAAAGGCACTACATGGAATCGTATTGACTCTGGCATCACGAGCTCTATTACCAATTTCGTCCAACTGCCCAATCATATAGTTATTGGAACCGCAGTTGATGGAGTTACCATTATTAGCAATGACGGTGGGCTAACATTCAAAAGTAAGCAGGGTGAGGATCGTCAGGCGTACACGGCTGCCGTCGCTCTGAAGAATGGGCGAGTGCTCCTCGTCGGTTCCCACGGTATTCGCTCCATCCACTAATACCGGCGTTCGGCGTCTGTCCGACAGCAGCTGAATAAGCTGCTGTCACGTACTTGTGGCGCCTACATCGTGAGGCCCGCAGCTTGACGGATTCTAATTTGGCTCCTCAGTTGTTTCATATTACGAGAAGCAGGTACAGCTCAGGTAAAGACTCATGTGCGAGCTCCGACTCAGAAAAGATTCGAACCGAAGACATGTAGCTTACGAAATCCCCATAACGCCTATTGCCCGGCAACGGCCTACCGCACCAAACAGAGCCAAAATTGCCAGGGTAACAGCGGTCGCCCACGAAACATGCACCGCTCCGGATATACGCGAAAATACATCTCAGTGGCGTCGTCACCGAAATCTAGATGGACTCTATCGACCTTGAAGTACTAAACGCTTGTGCCCAGTGGCTGCGCGATGGATGGCGTTGCGAATATATAACTGTAGTGCACACATGGGGGTCCAGCCCCCGACCGGTTGGGGCGACAATGGCAATTCGTGCCGATGGTACGGTAGTCGGATCTGTCTCCGGGGGATGTATTGAGGATGACCTAATAGCATCAATACGAGAGCATGGCATAGTACAAACGACGCCCAAAGTCCTTACCTACGGAATTTCGGCCGACGAGGCGCACAGGTTTGGCTTGCCCTGCGGCGGGACTATTCAGCTAGTGGTCGAGCCGCTCGCCAATCACAGCCGCATAAGCGAACTGGCTGGCCTGATGAGTGATCGCATTCTGACAAAGCGCATCCTGGACCTAGAAACCGGAACGGTTGAGTTGGCCAATGGTTGTGCTGAAGAACAATTATGCTTGTCGAACGGTAGGCTGCTTACCATCCACGGGCCACGGCTGCGCTTACTCATTATAGGTGCCGGCCAGTTATCACAGTTTCTGGCACAAATTGCGCTTTGCCTCGAGTATCAGGTAACGGTATGCGATCCGCGCGACGAACACCGCGCCAGCTGGACTTTAAAGGGCGTAGAGCTCGTGCGCGCTATGCCAGACGACGTTGTACTGCAGATGAAGCTAGACCAGCGTAGTGCAGTCGTGGCATTGACGCATGATCCAAAATTGGATGACCTGGCGCTGATGGAAGCACTACGTACCGAAGCGTTTTACGTAGGTGCGATCGGCTCACGCGCTAACAACGCCAAGCGGCGGGAGCGCTTGCGGCACTTTGACTTAAGCGGCCAGCAGATTGCCAAGCTGCGCGGCCCTATCGGTTTGTATATCGGCAGTAAGACTCCCTACGAAATCGCTATTTCGATACTCGCCGAGTTGACCGCTGTCAAAAACAATGTAGCTGTTCCCTGGAAATTGGGCGTCGCCGCGGGTAAGGAGTTAGACCGACCGCGATGACCTTCAGACCAACATCAGCCGCCGAGGTATGACTACCTGACGTGTACTGTCGACAACCTGGGTATCTGTTCCATCAAAGACCGGCTGCTTACTGAAACGTTCGGCAAAGGAAAATGACAATAAATATCTGAGGACCGAATGACGCCACTGTTGGATGTAGGAAACGCGGATACAGCGCTTAGTTCGCTCTTCCGTGTCGCTCCAAAGCCGGTTCAAACCCCCATCGAAATGAAGGAACGCAGTCTCTGTCGAAATAATCAACTTCGCAACCCCGAGGAGGAGCCATGCATATAATTGACGCATTACAATCGAATTTCTATGAAATCGATGTTTCGGGCAGCTCCGGTACCATGTCGGACGTGTTCGAAGATTGGAAGCCTCACGATAGATTCGGCCTTCTGGTGTACGAGCCTCTCGCTGGAACTGGAGCAGCGCATCTTATCCAATTGGCCTGTATGTGCTTTTACGATTCAAAGCCTGCGCGCAGGACCGACCGTAAAATCTACCCAGAAATCTTCGCGATACATGTTGGCGAATGGCGGGGTGGCCATGGCGAGTTCGATTTTTGGCCCGCCCGCCGCGAGGTGCGTGTTGACAACGATCCATGTGAAATTCTCGGCGCAATCAACGATAGAGGCATTACGCGTCTAGCCATGCCTGAGCGCCCTCAGCGTGACATCGTGCATCGTAGAAAGGAGGAAGATTGCGCATTAGATCGTCTGGTTACAGTTGTGACGTACGGTCCGACTGGCCGCGTAAGCAACCCCGATTTCACCATTAGAAGTAACAACGGCCGTAGCGAACAGGATGTCCGACGAGTTATCCGTCCGAAGGAGATTTCTAAATTCGGCCGCGTTCAACAGGGGAAGCCGCGGGTACCAGTGAAGGAATGGGATACCGACTACGGGCCTCGGCAGGCCGAGCTCAATGCAAATGTCACCCCTGCTCTACGCGAGCAGGCAGAGCGTCATCGCGAGGCACTCAAAGTCGACGGTCTCGTGACCGAATCCTATCGATTCGTCAGTCCTGAGATTGCGCTCAGGAGTCTCTGAGACGCTCAATACCGCTAAAAAGACTAGTTCACATGTTACAAGCCGCGTTGGGGCACTGTGCACGGCCTTTGATATCACGGCAAATCTCATAAGGTCAGATATGTTGTTCGGACCCAGTGAAGTGCCGGGGATCGCCGGTATGGCTGACAACAGCACCTCACCGATTTTTCCAATTTTCCAACCGCCCAGTTGAATAGCGGAATTTAGGGTAGCGACGCCCAGGGATCGCAGCCTTATACCGTTGCAAATTTCAAAACTTGGTCGGGATACTGTTATCACGACCAGCGAGCCAAGCCGCAGTGGAACATACGAAGGCGCCGTCGCAGGCTGGACAACCGGCCATACCCTAAGCCCGCCCGCCCGAGCGAACCGTCGCGGGTTGCGATCAAGGGTAGCTTGCAGGCGAGCTTCCTCGAGAGATGGTCCTGTCCATTGTTTGGCCTGATAACACCTTTGTTTCCCCTGTCCGAAAATCTACGATGGTTCGATCTCGTCCTGGTTGACCAGTGGTACTGCGCGATTGTGTCGAAGTCTGACGAGCGCACATCGACCAGAATCGGGTTGTAGGTATCGCGGGAAAAATTGTTAATACTCCGGATATATGCAGTCTCGACGCAGCTCTTGGCTTGGACAAACAACAAGCCTTAAGCGACCGCAAGGCACATCTCCCCGGACGTGAAGAGTGCGCACGCTTCAATACCGGTCACTAGGGCGAGTCAAAAATATCGCAGGATGGGAGATGGAAAAGACTCAACACACAGTGGCCCCGGAAGTGCAGAAGTCAATCAAATGGGACGGCCATGCGCTTCACTAACCTATGCGGACCATATCAGCTGCTACACGGACAACAACGCGTTCAGTGCGCTACGCACAGAGTCGCCGCCGGCCATCTCAAACCGCTTGGAGGTGCCGTGATCCTCGACAAACCGTTTGCTACCCTCGATTAGAGCCATGAGAATTTACGAACTAGCCGATTTCGGCGGACGCTTTCTGACCACACCGCGGCGCAATAGCGAAGGGCGTACTTTGCCTGGCACTTCAGCGTACGTCGAATGGTTTTTGCCAAGCCGACCAAAGGCGGTATCAATCACCTTCGTGCATGGGGGAGGTGGACAAGGGTCCGAGTTTCTACGGACCCCGGACAACCGGCCTGGATGGGTTCACGCCTTTTTGCGGGCGGGCTACCCGGTCTATGTGTTGGATCGCCCCGGTCATGGCCGAAGCAACTGGGACACCGCCGTGCTTGGGCCCGCAACGGCGGCGCCTGATTACGAAACATTGATGCCGAGATTTGTCGACGTCGCACGGTGTGGTCTTTGGCCTGAGGCAACTTTGCACTCTCAATGGCCATCAATGCCTGCGGGCAACGATGACCGCTTCATGGCCAGCCAAGGTCCAATGGCGACGCGCCTGGTTTCGAGCCAGCGACACGCTGAGGAAATTGCTCCAGAGCTATTCGAACTGACTGGAGACACCGTCCTCTTGACTCACTCAGCAGGCGGGCCGTGTGGTTGGGCTCTAAGCGCGTGCGGAGGCCCCCGTGTGCGAGGAATCCTGGCTGTAGAGCCACTTGGCGCACCTGGCATGGAGCATCCGTTAGGACGTTTCGAGAACGGACTTTGCGCGGCCGACTTCGGCGGTAGCTTCGATCCTTATGCGCCACCGATTGCGATGCTGACAGCGGAGGCAACGTGGATGCGGGATATGAATTTCCGCGCCGCTCAATTTCTACGACAGCGTAACCCTAGCTTCACTCACTTTGATCTGCCAGCTCACGGGATCCGGGGCAACGGACACATGATGATGTCAGAGCTGAATAGTGATTTGATAGCGCAATTAATGCTCGACTGGCTGGAAACGATTCTTTAAAACCCCAACGTCAACGAAATACAGGGCTAGGGTATTTCCGCGAAACGCACCCATGTGTACGAGGATGTGTTACGCGACTACAAGCCCGGATCGACGTTACACACTAATGGAGCTTTAGGTATGACGAAAAATTTCAGAATTGGGCAGATTGTCCCAAGCTCGAACACGACGATGGAAACCGAAATTCCGGCGATGCTCACGGCACGCCAACTGATTCGGCCCGAGGAGCGGTTCACGTTCCATTCGAGCCGTATGCGAATGAAGAAGGTTGTCAAAGAGGAGCTCGCGGCGATGGACGCGGAGTCCGATCGCTGCGCAACTGAACTGTCGGATGCACGCGTTGACGTTCTCGGCTATGCCTGTCTCGTCGCGATCATGGCGATGGGGCCTGGTTACCACCGCGTGTCGCAGGAGCGCCTGCAAGGTCGCACGGTGGAGAACGATGGCAAAGCCCCGGTGATCACAAGCGCAGGCGCTCTGGTGGATGCACTGAAGGTCATGAACGCCAAACGCATTGCTGTCGTCGCTCCCTACATGAAGCCACTGACAGAAATGGTCGTCAACTACATTCGCACCGAGGGCTACGAAGTGTCCGTATGGCGCGCCCTTGAGATCGCCGACAATCTCGAGGTCGGCCGTCACGACCCGGCGAAACTTCCCGCCATCGTCGCATCGATGGACTTGTCGAATGTCGATGTCATCGTACTTTCCGCATGCGTCCAAATGCCTTCACTGCAGGCAGTGTCGATGGTTGAGGCGATGACTGGCAAGCCTGTGGTAACGGCAGCAATCGCGACGACCTACGCGATGCTCAAGGCCCTTGGCCTCGAAACGGTCGTACCTGGTGCCGGCGCGCTCCTGTCCGGTGCATATTAAGAGGCCGGGCGATGAGTTCCACTTTTCTTTACGGCGCGAATGTCCATGCGAATGGGATCCGCCAACACTATCTACGCTATGGCGGCAGCGTGGGACAACGCACGCATAGAGATGCAGTCGTTATCATCCCGGGTATTACCAGTCCGGCCGTAACGTGGGGCTTCGTCGGCGAGCGCTTCGGGCAGCAATTCGACACTTACGTGCTTGACGTGCGCGGACGCGGACTGTCCGAGGCCAGCGACACGCTCGACTACAGTCTCGCTGCACAAGCGGCTGACGTTGCTATGTTCGCCCAGGCACTCGGCCTGAATCGTTATGCGCTAGTCGGCCATTCGATGGGGGCGCGAATCGCAGCTAGGGTAGCCCGAGACTATCCACAGGGCCTGACGCGCGCCGTCCTGGTCGACCCTCCGGTATCCGGACCGGGACGGCGTCCTTATCCGTCTAAGTTGCCGTGGTATATCGACTCGATCCGTGAGGCGCGTGCAGGTATGGACGTCGAGGCAATGAAGAAATATTGCCCGACATGGACAGATGCCCAGTTGACCCTGCGCGCCGAATGGCTGCATACCTGCGATGAGCGGGCGGTGATCGCCAGCTTCGAGGGATTCCATACCGATGACTTCCATCAAGATCTGCAACATCTTGCTGTGCCAGCGATGCTGATGGTCGCCGGACGAGGCGATGTAGTTCAGGCGGCAGACATTGAAGAAATCCGTAACTTGTTGCCAGCCATCGAACTGAGCCGGGTGCCTAACGCAGGCCATATGATCCCTTGGGACGACGAAGAGGGCTTCTATGTCGCGTTGAGCAGTTTTCTCGGCAGCAAAATTTGACTGAAAACAAGCGCGTGTCACCGACCTTTTCCCGGTACCGCAGACAATGCATGTCATCAAGGAGGCATAATGCCTGTTAGCGATCTAGAATTGGTCAATGCATGGAAACAGGTGTTGACTTTGTCAAATCTGAAGTGCGGCGATAATGTAACCGTACTCACGAGCAGTAATACCCATCCGCAAACACTGGCCACTGCCATGATCGCCGCGGGGATGTTAGGGGCAGTGGTTAACCGTTTGGATCTGCCCCCCGTCAATGCAGAGAAGGCACATAGTCGCGATTCCCTCGCGTACCTGGGAACTACGCCACTAACCGGTAATCGGTCCGCGATCGCAGCCCTGAAGGAAAGCGATCTCGTGCTTGATCTGATGACCCTGCTGTTCTCGCCTGAGCAGCACGAAATCCTTGCCAGCGGTACGAAAATTCTTCTGGCAGTGGAGCCCCCCGAGGTGTTGGTCCGACTTGTCCCTACGGCGACGGATCGCGATCGAGTCACAAAGGCTGCAGCACTTATTGAAGCCGCAAAAGAAATGCGCGTCGTGTCCGAGGCTGGCACAGACCTGCGTTGTGCGCTGGGGCATTTCCCCGCGATTAGCGAATACGGCTTTGTTGACGCTCCAGGCCGTTGGGACCACTGGCCAAGTGGCTTCGTGCTGACTTGGCCGAACGAAGGAGGAAGCGAGGGGACAATTGTGCTCGATCGTGGTGACATCTTGCTGCCACAAAAGACTTACGTAACCGACCCGGTAAAACTGACGATCAAAAACGGATACTGCGTTGCCATTGAGGGCGGCGTAGATGCAGCTCTGTTGCGCGACTATATGGAAAGTTTCCATGACCCCGAAGCGTATGCAATGTCTCACATCGGGTGGGGACTGCAGCCGCGATCGCGTTGGTCGACGCTCGCCTTATATGATCGCGAACAGACGATCGGCATGGACGCCCGTGCCTACGAAGGCAACTTCCTATGTTCGCTCGGGCCAAACAATGAAGCGGGCGGTAGCCGTACGACCGCCTGCCATATCGATATCCCTATCCGAAACTGTACTGTAAAGCTCGATGGCAGGGATGTCGTGCGGCAAGGAAAAGTACTGGACCAAGAGAATTTCCAAGGAGAGCGCCATGCACAGTGAGATCGGGACTTATCGCAGCCAAGGGTTCGGCGGCCAACTTGAGCCCCGTGCGCCATATGGACTATTGTTGATTGACTTCGTGAACGGTTTTGCCGATCCGGCCGTCTTCGGGGGCGGCAATATTGGCGCCGCTATTGCTAAAAGTATTCCCCTGCTCGCCCAGGCCAGAGCGAAAAACTGGCCAATCGCTCACTCGCGGATTGTGTTTTCCGATAGCGGTTCGGACAATAACATCTTTACGCTTAAAGTACCGGGCATGCTGACGCTTAAGGAAGATGATCCCCGAAGTGCGATCGTGCCAGAACTAGCGCCGGTCGAGAACGAGCTGGTTGTTCGCAAACAAGTACCGTCAGCTTTCTTCGGCACGTCACTAGCGGCTTGGCTGACACAGCGCGGTGTTCAAACGCTCGTGATAGCAGGTTGCGTAACGAGCGGATGCGTTCGCGCCAGCGTGGTTGACGCAATGTCGCTGGGATTTCGGCCACTGGTGATTTCGGACTGCGTAGGAGATCGTGCGATTGGTCCGCATGATGCAAGCCTGTTCGACATGCAGCAAAAATATGCATCGGTCATGACGTTTGACGAAGCGCTGGCAGTTTTGAATGCTTAAACAAGCTATTACGAAGCTAGCGATCGTTTGACGAGTTCCGCCATGGACGTTGGCCCGGCCTGACATCGCCATCGAATGTTGTGTCGGCACTGGTACTATCTTTGTTCTGTTAACTAGCTGTCTTCGACGTAAAGCGCGTCCTTGCTCCTGTCAAAGCACTGCCATTTGGCAGGAGCAGAAACCATGTGTCCGCCATGCCAGTCAGCTTGGTTTTCACGCGGTCTCACGGTACTTAGGAAACGACATTGTCCAAGCCTACGTGCCATCGGTAAGGGGCATTGTGGTTACCCACGCCAGGGCCGCCTGTTCCCAGTGAATCAAGCAGTTACAGCTTCACAGTACAGACACTTGTGCGCAAGCTCTGGACTACTGCTGCAGTCATACCCGAGACAGCAAGTCAAAAATGATCTCGATGGACACGATCGAAACGTACTGTGCAACATTCGCGACCGAAACAGCCTGGGCACTAAGAGGCTTGGCATTTTTCCTTTCGAGGCCGAGCGTTTGAACGCGACGGCGTTCAGCAAACCGTTTTGGATCGAGCAAACTGCAGGCACGTTTAGCACGTCTGAGTTCCTCAGCGCTTCTTTGAGCACATCGGACCGTAACTGTCTTACTGCAATCTTATCCGTTGGCGATAGCTGCAGCTCCATATGGCCACAAAGCACCTCGTTGCGTACACGAGCGCTGCCTATCGTAGTGACATATCGATATCGCTAGTACGGCCTGTCGGCAACCGCCCCCGAGACACGCACAATCGGGGACGGGCGATTGATCAATCCAGTTCTCTTGAAAGCAACATCATGATTTCCTCACATCACCTTTCGAACTTCTATATTGCTGGCCACTGGGTGCCACCACAAGCAGGCGCGAGCCAACATGAGATCATCAACCCGGCTACCGGTGAGGTTTCTGGTGTTGTAACTTATGGAACTGACGCCGACGTACATAAGGCAGTGAACGCCGCCGCTCGGGCTTTCCAAGGTTATGCAGCGTTGCCGCAGTCCCAACGCAACGAGCTTTTACAAGCTATATGCGCCGAATATGAGCGCCGCCTTCCAGATATGGCTGAGGCAATCACCGCCGAGATGGGCGCTCCGCTTGAGACGCTGTCGAAACCTTTGCAAGCGAAGACTGGGCTTTGGCATTTTCAAACAGCCTTGGCGATTGCTCGGGATTTCGAATTCAGCCGGCTTCAAGGAACGACACGCATTATGCGTGAGCCGGTGGGTGTGTGTGCGCTTATCACCCCATGGAATTGGCCAATCAACCAGATCGCTTGCAAGGTTGCCCCGGCGCTCGCCGTTGGCTGCAGCATCGTACTGAAGCCTAGTCAAAACGCGCCATATTCCGCAGCCCTATTGGCGGAAATCTTGCACGATGCCGGCGTACCAGCCGGCGTGTTCAATATGGTACAGGGTCCTGGCGCCGCGTTCGGCCAATTGCTGGCCTCGCATCCGTTAGTCGATATGGTGTCGCTGACCGGTTCCAACGCTGCTGGCGCCAGCGTCACGAAGGCGGCAGCCGATACCGTCAAGAGAGTTTCCCTGGAGCTTGGGGGGAAGTCGGCAAACATCATCCTACCGACCGCTGATCTTGACAAGGCCGTTACTCACGGCGTGACCTTAATGATGCATAACTCTGGTCAAACGTGCGTGGCACCTTCGCGAATGCTGGTGCCGCAAGATCGCCTGGTAGAGGTGGAAGCAATCGCAAAGCGCGTTTGCGAATCGTTGGTCATCGGCGATCCGCTTTTACCCGACACTTTCATGGGACCGATTGCCAATGCTCGCCAGTACCAGCGAGTTGTCGAAATGATCGACGCAGGTGTGGCTGAAGGAGCGCACTTAGTCACTGGCGGTACGGGCAAGCCTGAAAACTGCGAACGTGGTTATTTTGTCCAGCCGACGGTATTTAGCCGTGTAAACAACCAAATGACGATCGCTCGCGAGGAAATTTTCGGTCCAGTTCTCACGATCCTTCCCTATTCTACTGTTGACGAAGCGATCGATATCGCGAACGACTCACCGTATGGGCTGTCCGGATACGTTTATGGTGCTACCGTCGAAGAGGCGCAAAGCGTCGCTAGCCGCTTGCGAACTGGCATGGTCCATCTGAACGGCGCAAATGTCGATATGGCTGCGCCGTGGGGCGGCTACAAGCAATCAGGAAACGGCCGCGAGTGGGGCGCATGGGGATTCGACGAATTTCTGGAAACAAAAGCCCTGCTAGGAGCAGCAGCTAACTAACCCATTTCAATGCCGGGGAAATTCTTGACCAAAGTCATCGATAAAAGCGCATCGGTTCCCTTACAGGAACTTAGTAGCGGTGGAACCTGCGCGCTGCCCTAGGATTAGCCGCCGCGCTCGTGGTAGCAGTTCGCAAGTTCGAGTGCATGATTGGAAGCGAGAATGCTTTAGTCCACAAGATACCGGTTGGTGTCCTAATTGCGGTGGGCGTTCCGTGTTCCTCTGCGGTCTGGCTGCCCAGTATCGTCCTGCTCAGTGCTCCGCTGTCGTTAACGAATAAACCTCGCGTTTCGTCCAAGCTTTGCCAAAATGTTGTTAATTGCCATTTCAAACCGTCAACTGGAACATATATGAAACTCAAGAAGCTTGATTTTTTCGCTCTGGCACTGATGTGTGCAACCTCATATTCAGCGGCCGCGTTCGCCCCAGCCAGTACGCCCGACGACGTCACCTCCAGGGAGATTCGCGGACTCTTCAAGAGTCAGGACGAGGCAAACTGGAACGGTGAGACGCCTGAACAGTTGGCACGCCGGTTCTACACTGAGGACGTCGTTATCGTTGGAGAGGGCGAGACTTCTACGCAACGTGGGATGAAAGATGCGGTCTCAGCACTCGTGAACTGGAACGAGTATTTGGGTCCTGGAGGCAACAAGCTCTGCCACTTCGAAGTGCTTGAACCGGTCATTACCTCAGGAGACATGGCTTCCGCATTTGTAACCTTGAGTTGTAAGCCTAACCCACCAAAAACGACCAAACCCGAATCAATCCGCCAGCTGTTCGTTCTGCGACGTACTCCACAGGGCTGGCGTGTGGCACAGGAGATGTGGGAAAACGGCGGCATGGACCATTGATAACCTGCATTTCTGTCGCAGTCAGAAATGTATACGGATTAGTGAAAGCTAATCCGTTACTTGGTACAGGGCTACAAAATAGCGGCCACGACGTCGCACCTGCACGCACGGAGCAGGCGGCTAAAATTCCAGACACCTTTTCCCGCCCGCAATCGAGGACCGCACGCCTAAGCTTGAGTGTACAGCCATCGGCGACACCAATTGGCCTGTAAGCACCTCGTCGGTATGGATGGCAATTTCTACCATCGTTCCGAGTCAATTACTGTCAACGCTCGCACGCCAGGCATCAAGGGCTCTGGCCGAGCATACGAGGAATAAACG
>Ga0170475_100301981_pt1 | contig 12819 bp, 5 predicted proteins | sample Soicark_Litter_5_FD_111474 | JGI IMG/M metagenome (GOLD analysis project Ga0170475, IMG submission 111474) | Avena fatua rhizosphere microbial communities from Hopland, California, USA. Combined Assembly of 48 SPs | reverse complement strand
CGAAACACTGACCGTACCTGGTGTGTACAGAATATAGAAGTGTTGGATCGTCTTGTCTGTGATCGTTACACAAAGATTGCCATTGCCATCTGGTGTAGCGTTGCGAAGATCGATCGGCTGCTGACCGCCATTGAGTGTAAAGGCAAGCAGGATACGTGCGCCTTGCGGGAAGTCCGACGGGCTAACGCAAACCTTGACCGGATAGCACAGCGGGCTACCTTCCATAAACTGTACTTCATAGATCAGCGTCGTGTCTGTATTTGGCGAACGAATATCTCGCGAAATACCGACAAACGTTGGGTCTTGATAAGATGGGTCAGCGTTTAAATTCTGCGGACGGAACCATGCAAAGCAACTTCCAAGAGTGTCTGCATTATTCGTATCAGCAACGCTAACAACGGTTTCACCATACAGAAGATCTACGCCTTCGTTGGCTCCTGGGCCCGTACCGAACGTGACGGTCGAAGTACAGACAGGCGAGCAGCTGCTCGTAATGTTCAAGCGAACACCCGTACCGGTACCAGCCTGTGGCTCATTCGGATTTGCATAGCGAATAAAGCGCACAAGCAGCTTCATCGGCGAATTGATAGCTCCATCCGCCGTAAAAGTGATCGTACCATAATAGATACCTGGCGGTAGCGCACCGGGGTTAGCTACGTTCAGGAATAATGGCTTCACCTGAGAAGATGTACCGCTATAATCAATGATCGGAATAGTTTGGATCTGCTTTCCAGCACCACCGGCCGACAGCGAGATCGTTAACCACTGCTGATCAGAATTGATGGTGATGTTATCAAGCTCTGTTTGGCCGACAGCATCGCGAAGATCGAGTCCTCGTTGTACGGTCTGTGGGTTGGCCGGATCAAAGAACAGATCCGTGACAAGCTGTAGGTTGGCTGGGTAGAGATTTGCATCAAGCGGAGCAACCTGGCTTCTCGGTTGAAGCTCCATTGCCGGCTGAGCCGTGATACGAACTTCACCCTGACCAAATGGTCCGACAGCGCCGTTGTTCAAATTATTACCGCCAAGATTACCGTGCGTATAATCGTACGTAACGGTTAAAGAAGACGGCGGCGGATACGGGAACTGGTACTTAGCACCAAAGCCCGGTGCACCACCAAGGTTGTCACCTAGGTGATCGTTGAACCGTGCCGAATCAAGAAAAATGTTCGAACCTTGAACGGCGCTCGGGAGTACGCGGAAGCGCAACCAGAGTAATACCGTCGTATCGTTCGGATTTGGGCTGGTGGAGGGTGGTGAATTCCACAGCGGTACGGAACCCGCACCTGCAACACGAATTACGTGCAGATAAGGATTCTGATTGAGCGTGCCCGTAACGACCTGGTCCGAATAACGGACAAAGAACGTTTTCGCACGGCCCGTATCGCTTTTCCCTGTATTTGGATCAAAGCCAGGACCGATCATCACGACCGGATTACCATGCAGCTCATCGAGAATGAATCCCTGAGCCGAATAATAGAATTGAAACGAGAAGCTACGGATCGGCTCCAAATGTTGACCGAGCTGTGGCGATCCGCCGACAGCAGGCCCGATGTTCGGGTTGAACGTCGTATCGACCTCGTTATAAATGTAAACCGGAACGAGGAATAGACGCTCGCCGGGGAAATTCGGACCCGGAACGCGCTGAACCCCATCCCAGTCCTTACCACGACCCTGCGGCCCCACATAATTGCGGAGTGAGATGGTCGGATAGAACACAGGCGGCTTCTGGGCCTGAACCGGCATAATATCGCTGAACACGACAAGGACCGCGAGCACGAATGCTGCTGCCCATGAGCCGTAACGCTTGCGCATGGCTTGATTCTCCTTGATTGTAAAATTGTTAGGGTTCATCATACCTGACAACTAATTGATTTTCTTACACTTTGTTACACCTTGCGGTGTATCTTTCTTTAAATTCTATGGTCGCTCGATTAAGAGCGTGCTAGTCTCTGTCTCTCCGGTGCGCAGTCGAAGTACTATTCGATACACGCCAGACATTAGCGACTGTGGTACGAACCAGACATCGTTTTGCCGCTCACATTGAGCGACAATCCTTCCTGCGGCATCGTACAGTTCAAAACTTTTCACATCCGTTCGAGTAGAGATCACGTAATCTCTTGCAGGATTCGGATAGACTCTATTGGGTTCACCTATTGCCTGCTCCACAGAGGCCGGCGGTACGTAATGCCCAAATAAATGAACCTGACAGACCGAATCGAATTCCACCTCTGTCGATCCTAACTTCGCTTCTGCATTCAGAGGAAGCCATGTTACATTCATCAGTGACGTACAGGTCGTATCCGGCCCAATGAGTGCGTACAGGTGCAAAACGATAAGAGTATCGCTCCCTGCGATCGGATTGCTCGATTGTAATTCGATTCGAGCGGTGTCGAATGCACTGCTCGGTGACGGCAAAACAGTTACCGAAGCTGTCGCCAGCTTTGACGATACGTTTTGCACAGCAAGCCGATTACGATCGAACGCAAACGTCATCAACGCGTGAGTCACATTTGCAGAGCCGATGTCCGAAATCGTCACCGGTAAATCAAATGCCTCAGAGTCCGCATACGGCCCGGTGAAAACACCATATACCGTTCGTGAAGGAGCACTTAACACTGTGTGTGCTGTGACCAACGCCGTTCGTATCCAGCCATTCGATTGCATCACCGTGTCTACCCCTTCTTCCGCGCTAAACATCGGAAAGTCAGGGTCCCAGCGAATCATCGCAGTGTCTGATAGAAGCTTTGAAGCAGCGACCCGCATCCGGAATAAAACTGGATTTTTTAAGTCGATCTCCTGTGCCCCTAATGTGGCGATACCACGATGGCTTTCTGTCGCCGACAGCGCTTCGCACGCTGTCCCATTCGTAATGTAGCCGGGAATCTGTATGAGATTAGAGTCAAACAGAAACCGAGCAACGAAGCCGTTAAGATTGTGCGGTTCTGACGACGAAAACGTGTAGTACACATTCACGGTCGTCGTATCGCCAGGCTTGACGGTCATCGTGTCAATACGAACACGAAAAACGTTTTGCGCTGATGCCAATGCTGTAGCCATGAGTAAGAGCGTTACCGAAATTGATAGTCGCCTTACAAGCATACCATAGAATGTCAAAGAACGATTTGAAAGCTGGCCACGGATCAGTTTACACGTTCCGTGGCTCAGCCTAAACGTTGTTCGATCAGCGAACAACCTGCATCTTCACGGTCTGCGTGAAGTCTGGGGTTACAAGCTGATAGTAATACAAGCCACTGGCAACCGTATTGCCGTTAGCATCGCGGCCATCCCATTCAACAGAATTGACGCCGGCGCCACGCGTCTCATTCGCAATGAGCGAACGAACTTCATGTCCGAGCATGTCGAACACGCGTAACGAAACCGTCCCGGAGTTTGCAAGCGCAAAACCGATCGTTGTATGACTTGCCGAAGCAAGCATGAATGGATTTGGAATATTTTGTTCGAGCGTGCTCTGAGAGCCGATCGAGCTAGCACCGGAAAGCTGCAGTGCAACATGTGTTGCAGGACGGCTTTCGTCATTGATCGTGACATTCGTCAAATCAAATTCCGCTGTGGCATTTTTGTCCACATTGAATTCAAGATATCCGACAGTCGCGCCGTCGTCAAGCTTATCGCTAAGCGCAAGTGCGAGTTTACCCGTCGAAGCATTCGAGCGGAAGATGCCACCACTGACGGCACGTGTTCCGACAAACTGCATATTCGAAGCGTCCATACCAGAGACGGTCATGGAAACGCCAAGCGCACCATTAACCTGGCCACGAAGCTTAACTGGTACAAGCATAGTGTTACCCGTAATGCGTACATCTGAAGCATCAGCATAAATAGCAGATACGTCTGTAGTGTGAGCATCCGTTGACTTGTAACCTGGTACTGGAAGCGGATTCGGCCACGGCAGAACCGCAAGCTTACCAGCAAGATACATTAGAATGTAGGCAGCGTCATATTCATCAGCATGATAAAAGTAGGCGCCGTACGCTCCGTTGAATACTCGACTTGGCTGTCCGTTAACACCGATATGGTTCGCATCGCCATGGAATGCTGCATGGCCTTCGATCGAGTCAAGCGGTACGTTGTTGACGATGGACATTAAAATAAGGTCCGCATCCGTAAGCGTTACAAAACGATTTTGGTTAACACGTACCTTTGGATCAGGATTTAAGATCTGATCAAGATTGACATCGCCATCGCCCCATTGAGCAAAGGAACCACGTCCTTGTGGTACGATCCAAATATCGCGACCAGGCAAACATGTTTGTCCAGAGACATATGCTGTACCTATTCCCGAACCCAGACCACCAGCAACCGGAGGCCAGCAGCTGGTACGTGTGGATGTATTCAATTTAGTGGAATCTGGTGCAGCATCGGTCGAATACAACGCATTGAGGTGCGTGAATCCGACGGAATCGTCAGCTCCAACTGATGCGCCAAGGGTGCGAACGTTTCCAGTCGATCCGATCGGACCGTACTCGAATACGAACGTTGCGCGATCGTCAGGCGCAGGATCATTAACCTTTGGATTTTCGCGGATCTGCAACATAAACGTCGCAACGGAATTCGGATTCGTCTTGTCGTTAATGTTCAGGTTTTTCCATTCCAGCCAGAAGGTATGAATACCATTTAAAGTACTCGTCGTATACTGAATGGTACTTGGAATATAGCCGACATTTGTAAAACTGCGATAATAATGATCTCCAAAAAATGGCGCAATCGTATTATTCGGCTCTTGCTGGCTAAAAAGCAGGTTACTCATGTTCGCCCCGCTACCGCCCACATTGATCTTATCATGTGTGTGAGCCGGGCCGAACGTGACAAAGCCATTTACATTCACGTTGACGGAGTTGTACTTATTTCCATTAAAGTCGAAAGTAAATCCAACAGGAATGTTATCGGCGGTGCCGTCATCAGGATCAGGCAGGCCCACAAAATTCAGGAATTGAGATTCACTGATCGTGGTGACCTGGCCAGGAAGTCCTGATGGGTAGAACTCACTATGAGCTTCTACTTTATAATTAGCCCACAGCGCCGAGACACCGGCCTGCTGCGCATTGGCTGTAGAAGCGCCAAGCGCTCCGGTCGCAACGGCAGCGACCACGGCCAATAACTTATAATATCGTTTCATGGGTCTGATACTCCTTGAAAGTTGACGTTTTAAACTTTTATCGTTCTCGTCTTCGCGTTCCGATTACTCCGGCCATACGCCACAAGCGCATAACCGGAGAACCGTGTACGAATTCGTTATTGACCGCGCTCCAATGACATCTTCATCGTGGAAGTAAAGCTTCCAGCCGTCATCGTTGCAAGGTAGGTACCGTTCGGCATTGGCTGACCGGAGGCATCCGAACCATCCCAGGTTACAGGATAGCTGCCAGCGTCAAGCATTTCGCTGACAAGCGTGCGAACCAGATTACCCTTGACATCGAAGATATCGATGCGAACGTTCGAGCGTTGAGCGACCTTGAAGTCAATCGTCGTCGAAGACGTGATTGGGTTCGGATGGTTCGGCTCAAGCGCGAAGGCTGGTGCCGTTTCGACATCACCGACGCCAGAGCCAGACGGCTGCAGCACGATGAGAGCGTTTCTAAGATTCACATCGCGAATCGACAAGCACATCGTGTCCGAACCGGTCTGTAGTGTATACAGCGTCGGATCGATCAAGCCTTGACCGCTCGACATATCGATCGAGAACTTCTGCGAGTTCTGTGGGTTGCGCAGATAAAGGTGCGAACCGTTGAACACTGCCGTCGAACCGACGGTCGCGGCACGCGCGCAAGCGCTAGACCAGCAGATCATGATCGGATACAGGTTGTTACCCGTCTCGTTACCGGCATTGAACTTCATCTGCCATGTGATATTTGCGGATTTCGCAGTATCACGGCGGATATCGATCTGTGTACCTTCCAACTGACCACCCGTCGGCAGTACCCAGCGACCGTCAAAGACGGACTGATGTGGCTGCGGCGGAATCTCCACTTCGCAGTAGCGAGCATCGAGCGAATCGCTGCCAAAGCTACCGGCACCGAAGATCAACTTCTGAAGATCCATCGGATGCGTGATGTTACCGCTAAGAGGATCATGAACCTCAAGGTTCGAAATCCAGACCGGGCATTGGAATGTCGGATTGTCACCAATACGTACTGGGAACACGAGAATATCGGTGTTACCAGCAACGTCTGTTACCTGAATCTTAACAGTATCCGGGATCGGATTTGCAGAGCCGAAGTAGGAATCCTGTTTTTGTGGCGTCATGCACCACACAAGTACCGACGTATCATTCGCAAGTTGGCCATTGATCGACGTTGGTGTAACCGTGACGCCTGGTGTCAGCGAAGCAATCGTGAGCGCCTCGGTGCAACCTGGGCGAAGAAGATCGCGGTCGAACACCTTTACGCTGTCGCAGAATTGCTGTTTGTTCCAAATGCAAAGCTGCTTCGGTCCACGGATAAAGCCTGGTACATGCTGCGTCGAATCTACTTCGATTGGAAGCCATTTCCATGTGGTCAGACCGCACTCGTCGGTTACGACAACAAGAACAGTGTCTTCCGGACCGCAGGAGGTGCTACCCGAACGCGGTGCATCCGAATCAGCGGGCACACCAGTAAGAACGCCAGAATACTGATCGATCTTGAGCCAGCGTGGCGTGGTGCCAACCAGTGTTGTTTGACCGACCTTATAAAGTGGATCACGGTACTCTATAGAGCTCGTTCCTTTATAGATAAGCTTGTACGTATGGAAATCCGCGAAGTTAGGATCGTGGATCAGAATACGGTTCACAAGATTAGGATCGGTAAAGTTTAAGCTGTAATCGATGCCTTCTTTAGCCGCTGGCAATGCCTGCGTCAAAATAGCTGGCTCGACATTGACTGTAACAGCCCAACGTTGAATTGCCTTTCCAGTGTGGCCATCATGACACTCGACCGCAATCGTCGTATCAAAATTAAGCTCACCGTTGACCTGCGGTGTCGGCGTCAGCAACTGATTGACAGCCCACGCAGAGTCGACTGCAACATACATTTGACCGCGATTTAGGAATTGCGCATCAGTATCGACAGTGCCGTATGGATGTGGCTGGAAGCTGTTGAGCTGACGTTGCATCCAGATTGGACGAGTAAGCAGCTTATAGCTTGTGCGTCCATAACGGAAGTCCCATCCTGGAATAGTCTGCTTCGCATTGCCATTCTGAATTGTTTGTGTTGCTTCAGTAGCAGCGACAGAATCTTCAGCTTCGTCATCCGTCTGAACATCGTAATAGTAGCGAAGCGAATCCGTAAGGCTCGCAGCGCAACGTGCAGGAGGCGTGCTCAGGAAGATTGGCAAGCTATCCATCACGATAATACGGAAGTGGTATGTCGATGACGTCGAACGCACACACAGCGTATCTGCTTCAAAGCCAGGCTGTCCGCATACTGGAGTATTCCAGTTCATATAGCGCGGGAATGTCCACATGCTGAGAGCATTCACATCCTGTCCGAGCAGTGCGCCGGAGATGTCGTTCTTCAAACCAGATTCCGAAGCAAAGTTCGGTGGGAAGTTCGTAACAGTGGCCGTAATAGCCTCACCACCAGGAACAACGTCCGGATTGTGCGGTTGACCCTCTAAGCGAACATAGCCATTCGAACCGGTGATATTCACATTATAGAGTACGGTCTGCTTGAGCCAGCGGAACAAGCGAATGCCTGAAGAATCTGCAACCGTCTTGGGGTTCAACAGTGGATCCGTTCCACCATAATACTTCTGAATCGTGTCAGGAATATCATAGGTTACGTTCAAACCAACCTGAGTATAGTTACCCGGATTGAAAAGGAAACGTGGATCGTAGAAATTATTAGCATCGTATCCGCCAACACGGAAGAGCGTGTGCGAAGCATCTCTACCATCGTAGTTTACATCCTCATGGATGAAACGAATGTTCGGATTGTAGGCATCAGACTGGAGCGCTGGGATGTCAGCAACGAACGAAGGAGCCTGCACATCGCCAATTGTGAACTGCAGACCATTCTGCAGCGCAAACGCGGCGCCGTACTTCCAAAGCTGCGAGCGGCTGACTACCGCAATGCGATCGCCTGGGCGAACTGGAAGCGTGTGATACTTCTCACCCGCAAACCAGTATGTTGTACCATTGATACCTTGGATGCAAACCGTATCATGGTTTGCAGGATCGTTGATATCTGTCGCCTGCAGCGGATACTCACGTCCACTAAGAGCAGCAGCGTCTTCAAGTGTAGAAGCACGTTGAATCTCGTTAAAATCCGTATTCGGCGACGGACGCAGCAAAGAAAGCGACCAGTTGGTGTTCGCACGTGCTGCGGCATGACGCTCCGCAATCGACGAATCTGGAATAAAGTCAAGGCGGCCTTGATACGTCTGCTGGGAAGCGCTTGTGCCTTCAGCAGCAACCGTCTCCTTCAAGTTGACGCGCACGAATTCATTCGTCGTCTGATTAATAACGAAGTATACCGTATAGTTACGAGCATAGTCGTCCCTATTGCTATCGGCCAGTGAAACGTCGGCCTGTAGGAATAACGGGTACCCGACTGGATGCGGACCGACGAAATCGGTCTGATACAGGTCAATCTTACTAACGTAGACCGGATCCTGATCAAAAATATTGCGCGTATAGCGATGAATGCGCATAATGTCGCTCGGAAGCCCAAGCGCGAAGTCTTCACTTGGCGAAAGGCGGCGATCATTGTAATCGGCAACCTTCATAGCGATACCACGATCATAGAGATCATAGACACGACCTTCCATAAGTGTCGTATCTGGAATCTGACCGATTGGCACCGGTACATAACCCTGAACTGGGTTGCTGTTCGGCTCATAAACGCCATACGGCGGTGGCTGCGGCGGAACGATCTCCTTGCCGAAACAGCCGGCAAAGTAATCAATAAAGAATGTTGACTGGAAGGCGCCGTTTGGAGGAGTGATCTGCGTGATCACATCCGGACCGCTTTCGCCCCAGAAAAGGCCTCTCATAGTATCTGTGCCAGAGAGACCGATAATCGGCGAAACTGGGAGACGCAGAATATAGCGGCCTACGTTATCATAGATTGCGTCGCCACGCGAGGCAGCCTGATAAGACGGAAGTGAACCTTCAAAATCGGCCCAAATCGTTGCTCCAGCGTTAACATCTGCGGGATTCGAAATATCGGTACCAGCGCCCGTGCGGTCTAAATCAACCGTATCGGAAGAGCGCGAAGTCGAATGATTGTTCGCGATCAGACAGAGGTTCGTGATAAATCGAAGATCGAAATTATCGGAGAAGATTGCAGATCCAGTAAAGGCAGTATTCTGCTCCATACGGACTCGGCTCATAAATGTTGAGTCAAGGCCAACGAACGAAGTAAATGCCGTCGTGATCTTCACAAAGAGTCCACCACCACGAGCATGCGCAGTGCTATTCAAAGCATAGGAACCTACCTCCGCAGCGGAGTCAGATCCCATGTAGCACTGATTATTCAGGAAGCGGGTCAATTCGCGTGGGTCAGAAGGAATACGTGAAAGGTTTGGCTTTCCAACCAAGTATCCATCTTCAGCAAAGACGCGATTAATCGGTGTCGGTGCACCTGTAGAATTAATGACCCCAATGATAGCAACACCGCCACCATTACCACCAATTACCATATTACTGTTGTACTCGGTCGAGTATGTCGAATCACTGAATCCAGCGAATTCAGCACCTACCAAAAGCCGACATGGCAATCTTGGAGCGGGTTGCAGCGGACGCCGGAGCGGCACGATTAGCAACTAAGACGCGCGGGTCGTAGGCATTTACCGAGTTTGACTGGTGCCACACACGATGGTTCGAAAGAACACCTGGTCCCGCTGTTCCTGTCGGTGGTCCGTATAAACCTGTCGTAAAGATAAACAAACTACCGCCACCTGCTGCTGCCACATTGTTGATGTACTTGACACGCATTTCGACAGGACGGTTACCACCCTGCCATGGGAAATTCTGCGGAGCAAGATAGCCATTAACGAATGTATGATACGATGTAAAGATAGCACCACCGTACAAATTGGCTACGTTGTTCTGGAATGTGATATTACCAGAGTCGCGGTAAGAAATAGTATTCGATGGCACCGGTCGGGCACCCGCTGGTACGAAATGCTCACCATCGATGTAAAGCACTGGTCCGCGAACGCCTCCAATTCCACCAGCACCCGCCGGGCAATCGAGATGAACAGCACCACCAAGACCGGCGAAATTCGTATTGAAGTTGCCGTTCTTATAAATCATCAACCCAGCAACGCGATCAGCCATAACTATTGGCGTAGCGGCCGTCGACTGATTGCCAGAAGTTGAACTGACAGCAATAGCGCCACCCCAGGAATTTGAATCGCTCTGCATTGCAATCGCGGAGTCATTGTTAAATGTCGCGGTTGCAATGTAAAGACCAGTGTTGCTTCCAAAGTAAATTCCGCCGCCCTTAGCGAACTGAGTCGCTCCGGTATTCATGTTTATCGCTGCACAACGTTCGATAAGGATAATATCCTGATCCTGAGGAATAACAGCGGCAGATGCGGCGTTATAACCTAAACGTGCAGCCTGGAAGGCTGAAGGAGAAATAGTCCCGGTGTTCGATGCCATATAAATAGCACCACCGAGCGCCAATGGGTCGATCACATTGCCCGTTTCGTTATTAAGGACTTTGCAGTCACGGATAACGAGACGCTGGACCTGCGGAGACGCAAGTTGTCCTGCTGGAAACACATCCGCCGCCAAGCCCGTCGTAAGCGCTAAGCGACCGTCATCATTCGGTACCGGGTTTGTTGGATCAATGAACCCGGCCGGCTGCTGAAGGAATGCGAACGCGCCTCCACGGAACGAAGCCTGGCAACTATCCGCGATGACATCATACAAAAACGTATTTTTGGAGAACGTACAAATGACACCACCCACGCCATTAGCAGCAGCGTTGATTGCCGTATTATTGGCAACGGCCGTGTTCACCATACCACCTGTTGCAGTATAAATCTGGGTGACATCGACAAAGACGCGCTTACGGAAGTTCGTAAAACGGCAATTGGCAAAATAGGCCCGCTGCGCACCCGGAAGAATGAGGAAATGCCCCCATTCGAGCGAGTTCGAGTTGACCGGAAGTCCACGAAACGTGATACGCCGGTTGAGACCGGTGAATCCGTCTGCGATGATCTGCCCACCAGCCGAATCAATGACGCGGCTGTTCGGATCGAACCGAACTTCAGCGCCTTCCATGATCTGGAGCGTGCCGGAAACGCTGAACGTACCGGCGATCTCATAGATCGTGTCCGTCAGCGAATTATTCGGCGTGCGCGGGTAGAAGACCTTCGTCTGCCCCGGTGTTAAATAGCCGCTGACGCGCTGCAAGTATACAGCGTTGGCAGACTCGCTTTGAACGAGTAATACGCCGACGGCAATGAGAAGAGTCACGAGCAAAGCCCGTGTCTTTTGAAAACGATGCATAATGCCTCCGTTTGAACTTTGCCATACACCGCTTCCGCTCGTTATCGAGTGCGACGCCGAGGGCGCGGGACCGGTCTTGTCAATGAATTGCATATCCCGTTGTGAATGGACGTTAGTTTCTGTTATCACTATTTTTTTCTCGCTCATCTCGCAGCCCGTGCTTCGAATTTCGAATCCCGCACCGCTCGACGGCTATGTTTCAATACACTTTGTTTCGTTGCCTTAGAGCTCGATGTTCCTCTTTAAGAGTTCACGCTTTGCAGCGTCATCAAACTGTGTCGAGGGATACTCCTCCAGGACCCTCTTATAGATCCGTACGGCGTCACCCTCTTCCTTTGCTTCGGCATGTGCGCGGGCGGCGTCAATGAGGTACTCCGCGTTAAACGGATTCGTCTTGTCTCGCCCGGCTGCTTTCTCGAATAACTTCGCTGCTTCGGTTTTGTTACCGCTGTGCTCTAAAATAGATGCGCGACCCGCATCGATCGACGCCTGAAGCACAGGCTCCCCGCTCGAAGGAGCCGTCTCGAAGGCCATACGAGCACTATCATACTTCCCTAAGTAATAATAGGAATTGCCCAATGCCAGCGCGGCTTCCGTAGCCGTCGGCGTCGAGCCGTACTCGCGAACAATGTACCGAAGTCCGTAAAGCGGGTCGCCCTGTACTTTGTGCGACTGATCGCCATCGATCGCGTGACGATAATCGCCACTCAGATAAAAATTCATTACACGTGTCGTATAGGTAGCGGCGCGTTCGTTGTTTGCACGGCGCTGACCAGCCCACCACCATAAGCCCGCGATAGCGAGCACCAAAACGACCGCAACGCCCGAAAGGAGACGCTGATTATTGCGAATCCACTCGCGCGACTCTTCATAACGCAAGAGGAGCTTCTCCGTCTGCGTCAGGGCTTGTGCGGGCTGCGTAACTTCAGCCAGGTTTCGTTGCGATCGAATCATTCAGAAACTTCTCGTACCTAATCGTTAACTGTTCTAACTATTCAAACTTTTGTAGCGCGCCCGGAAGGACTTGAACCCTCAGCCTTTGGAACCGGAATCCAACGTTCTATCCAGTTGAACTACGGGCGCAGCGCTAAACGCCGTTGCACGCACCAAACGCTTCATGCTCGGTCAAACGAACACGCTGCATACTTGCCGGGCGTATGAGTCCGTACAAATATACGACGTGTTTTTCTTCTGAGCGGCAAAAACTCGCTTTTTGTTGCAGTCTAAGGGGCCTTCTGCCTCTCAGCCCATGCAAAATGAATTTTGTGCGGCTTTGCGGCAGGAATGCACCCGAATAACCTCGGAATTTCAGTTTTGTTACACCTCTTCTGAATCTTTTTTCAAAAAATCTTCAT
>Ga0170475_103480990_pt1 | contig 12826 bp, 12 predicted proteins | sample Soicark_Litter_5_FD_111474 | JGI IMG/M metagenome (GOLD analysis project Ga0170475, IMG submission 111474) | Avena fatua rhizosphere microbial communities from Hopland, California, USA. Combined Assembly of 48 SPs | reverse complement strand
CGGCTCCAGCAGTATGGCGACCACCTCATCGGTCATTGCAGTGCGGACTGCCTCAAGATCACCGTAAGGAACCAGAACGAAGCCTGGAGTATAGGGACCGTAATGATCATGCGCTAACGGGTCATCCGAGAAGCTGATGATCGTCGTGGTACGACCGTGGAAGTTGCCGCTGGCGACGATGATCACAGCCCGGCCGTCTGGCACTCCCTTGACCTCATAGCCCCACTTACGGGCGACCTTGATCCCTGACTCCACCGCCTCGGCGCCGGTATTCATGGGCAGCACCATGTCTTTGCCGATCAAGGTTGACAACCCATCGGCAAACGGCGCCAATTGATCATGGTGAAAGGCCCGCGACGTAAGCGTCAGTCGATCGAGCTGCTCCTTCGCGGCGGCAACCAGGCTCGGATGCCGGTGACCGAAGTTGTTGGCCGAGTACGCGGCAAGGAAATCCAGGTACTGCACGCCCTCGATGTCAGTCAGCACGGCACCCCATCCGCTGGAAGCCACGACATCTAGCGGGTGATAGTTGTGAGCGACATGCTCATCCTCTATTTCCAGCAGTCGGTCGGCGCGGCTGAGGGTGTCGTCAATGGTGATCACGATGATGCTCCTATCGGGCGTTGGATGGAGTGTCGGAGGCGTCAGCCTGAACTTCACCGGTCACTGAAGCCTCCGTCGGTGTTGCGATCATTGCCGGCCTGATCTCCTGAGTGCAGCACTTCACACTGCCGCCACCTTTGATCAGTTCGCTGAGATCAACTGAGATCGGCCAGTAGCCGGCCGCCGCGAGATCTTCCCGCAGATGCCGAGCTCCAGAAGGGATGAAGACGTGCAACCCGTCACTGACCGCGTTAAGACCGAAGGCGTATGCATCATGGTTATTCGCGATCAGGGCATCGGGAAACAACGCGTCAAGCAGCTGACGGCTCTGCTGGCTGAACGCGTCCGGGTAATAGGCGATGTGCTGGCGTTCGTCATCGAGCACGGCCAGAGCAAGATCAAGATGGAACAGCCGCGGGTCGACGAGCTCGAGGCTGATCACCTCCCGGCCCGTGAGTGCGGCAAGTTCGAGATGAGCTTCCGGAGTCGTGCGGAACCCATAACCGGCGAGGATTCTCCTGCACAGAACGGCAAAATCGCCCTCGGCTTCATTGACCGCGGTGGGCTGCCGGACATCACCGCCGCCATAGAGGATGCCGTTGCGCTGATGCCATGCCGTGTGTACCGCGGCCTCGGCCTCGCGCTGTGGGTTGGCGAAGCGGGCAGCTAGCGCCTTGCCCGCGACCACAGTGGCACCGTTCGCTGCGAAGACCATGTCGGGCATCCCTGGCAGCGGCTCCAAAAGGTCCACGCGATGGCCGGTGGAGCGGTAGGCGTCAACAAGTCCTGACCACTGCCTGAGCGCCACGGCACAGTCCACCCGTCGGCTTGGATCCATCCACGGATTGATCGAATAGGTCACATCGAAGTACGTCGGGGGGCACATCAGATAGTGCCGAAGCCGCGCCCGTCGTACCGGATGCCCGGTGTGGTTCAGCACTGTCGTTGTCACCCTTGAAGGGTAGGGTCCCAACCGGCGCAAGTCCGATAGTGTGATCAATGAAACCGAGGAGACTCTATTGCGTCTTGATGAAATCGATCACAAGATCCTTGCGCGGCTTACAGACCATGGTCGCGAGAGCTTTGCCATGCTCGGGCACCACGTTGGGCTCTCCACAGCAGCCACCAAGCGACGAGTGGATCGGCTCCGTCACAGCGGCGTGATCCGGCGTTTTACAGCCGAAGTTGAACCCGCTGCCCTGGGCTGGACCATCGAGGCTTTTGTCGAGATCTATTGCGAAGGCCGGGTGCCACCTGACCGGATGCGGGAGCTGGTCAGCAGCATTCCCGAAGTAGCCGAGGCCTACACCGTAACCGGAGAAGCTGACGGCATTCTGCGGGTACGGGCCGCGGACACTTCCCACTTTGAGAAGGTGCTCGGCATTATCCGCAACCATCCAGGCGTCTCTCGCACCCGATCTTCACTTGTTCTGTCGCGTCTCTAGCCGCTCTACACGACCATTTGCGGAACTGGATTTGGCACTCTGACAAGCTGTTCGCGCGTTCCGACTCCTTCGTCGCTTGCGTCGCATGGCAGCCGCCGCTTAGTAGGTGTCCCGGCAAGCTCCTGCAGTCGTCGGAGCGAACATCTCGTCATAGTGCCAAGGAGTCTCGCTGACCGTCGGCGCCATGCTCCTCGCTTGTCCGAGACAAGACCCGCCGCGCAGAGCCATGCGTTAGTTTCTGCAGGGTGAGGCTGCCGCAGTGACAGAGACCAGTTCTCCCCCCATGCGCAGGATCCGCGTCACCGACTTCTACAACGCCAAGCGTCAACATGAGCGCTGGGCGATGTTGACCAGCTACGACCAATACACCGCCGAATTGTTCGATGAGGCCGGTGTCTGGGCGTTGTTGGTCGGCGACTCCGCCGCTAACAACGTCTACGGCTACGAAACCACCCTTCCAGTGACGGTCGATGAGCTGCTGCCGCTGGTCCGCGCCGTTGTGAAATCCACCAAGCGAGCCTTCATCATTGGTGACCTGCCGTTCGGCTCGTACGAGGACGGCCCGTCACAGGCTCTCGAGACCGCCATCCGTTTCATGAAAGAGGGCGGCTGTCACGCCGTGAAGTTTGAGGGCGGGGCACGCGTAGCCGGACAAATCCGCAAGCTGACCGATGCCGGCATCCCTGTCATGGGACATATCGGGTTCACACCGCAAAGCGAACATCAGCTCGGTGGCTATCGAGTACAGGGTCGGGGTGACGCCGCGGAGGGTCTACTGGCCGACGCCCATGCTGTCGAGGACAGCGGGGCTTTCGGCGTGGTCTTGGAAATGGTTCCCGGTGATCTGGCCAAGCAAGTGACCGCCGAACTCGAGATCCCGACCGTCGGCATTGGCGCTGGTCCGGATTGTGACGCGCAGGTTTTGGTCTGGCAAGACATGGTCGGGCTGAGACGCGGCCGGATGCAGCGCTTCGTCAAGCAATACACCAATTTGGCAAAGATCATCGGTGACGCGGCTACGGCGTACGTCGACGAGGTGAGAATGGGTATCTTCCCAGCCGAACAGCACACCTTCGCTTCGACGATTTCTAGCACTGAGGCCAAGTCATGAAGATTGCGAATAGCATCACCGAGTACGCGGAGTTCCGCCGCACTCTCGACGGATCTGCCGCCCCCCAGTTGGGCTTTGTTCCCACGATGGGCGCCTTGCATGATGGCCATCGCTCCTTGATCAAGATTGCTAGATCACTTGGTGACACGGTCGCGGTCAGCATTTTCGTCAATCCGCTGCAGTTTGGGCCCGGCGAGGACTATGCGCGTTATCCGCGACCCCTCGAAGATGATCTTCAGGTCTGCGAGGCGGAAGGCGTAGATGTGGTGTTCGTGCCGAGCGTCACTGACCTTTATCCGCCTGGGCGGCAAATCACGCTCGATGCGGGTGGTCTCGGCTCCGTGCTGGAAGGGCGTTCTCGACCCGGTCACTTCAATGGAGTGCTCACCGTTGTGTTGAAGTTGTTCAACATCATCCGGCCGCAGCTAGCGATCTTCGGTGAGAAAGACGCCCAACAGCTGGCTTGCATCAGGCGAATGGTGTCTGACCTGAACATCCCGATCGAGATCGTTTCCGCACCGATCGTCCGTGAGCCGGATGGGCTGGCGATCTCCAGCCGCAACGTATTCCTCACAGCTACCGAGCGCGCCGTGGCGCGTAGCATCTCCGCTGCTCTGGAGAAAGCGGCAACCCAAACTTCGGTTCCGTCGGCGCGAGCAGCGGCGTACGAGGTGCTGGATCGAGCTGAGGCGGAGCCGTGCTTCCACCTCGACTACGCGACCATCGTGAATGCCGGGACTTTTGCAGACCTGCCAGATGATCATGTCGGGCTCGGCACATTCGTCATCGCAGCCTGGGTCGGCGGGACCCGGCTGATCGACAATATGATCATCAACTTCACGCCTGGACCGTGGTCCTGATCAACTGAGCGCTTCCCTGTGGACCTCGATACCGCCGCCGATGAGCTGTACGCCATATCACCCGATGACTTCATCGAGCGGCGCCAACAGCTCGTCGCGGAAGCGAAGCAGGCTGGTGACCGTCAGCTGGCTACCCAAATCGGCAAGTTTCGCCGACCCACCCGCAGTGCCTGGCTGATCAATGTGCTGGCCCGCGAGGAGCCAGACGACATTACTGCGCTGCTCGATCTGGGTGCCGCCCTTCAGGAGGCACAGCAGCGGATGGCGGGCGATGAATTGCGCCAACTCTCCGCGGAGCGTCGCCGGACCGTCGATGCCATGGCACGTCGCGCGGTGGAACTCGGCCGTGATCATGGATATGACGCGCCGGATGGGGCTGTGCAGGAGGTTGGCCAGACATTGCAGACAGCGCTCGGTGATCGTGAGATTGCCGATCTGGTACGTGGTGGACGCCTAACTCAGGCAGTCACATACGGCGGCTTTGGCCCAGCTGATCTTTCCTCCGCTCTCGGAGCGTCGCCGCCGGCCAAGGCCCCGAGTCGGCCCGAGAAGGCGGCCGAGGCGCCCGCAGCAGCCCCGAAGCGAGACGCCAAGCAGCGCCGTGAGGAGGAGAAGGCAGCCGCCGAGGCACGGGAGCGAGCGACGGAGGCCCGCCAGGACGCTGACTCCGCCGAGGAAGCGGCGGAGGCCGCCACTCAGCGCGCCGATGATCTTGCCGACCAGGTCGAGTCACTGCGCACTCAGCTTCGTCAGACCGAGGCTGCCGAGCGGGGGGCACGCGACGAGGCGCGAGCCGCACGAAAGCACTTCCAAGAGCTGCGCCAGGCCGCGGTCTCGGCCGAGCAGGCGGCGACCGCGGCTGAACAGGCCCTAGCGGAGTAGCGGCTCTAGGAGACAGACTCCAAATGGAGCAAGAGAGCTGAGCCACGGCGCGCTGGTGGTAGCGGAATTCCGGCGGCGCAAAGTGCCTGGCCAGTCAACACCGGAGCACCGGAGGCCCATGACGGTGTCACAGTTTGCGGCTCGTCGGGTCGGGCACCAATAACTTCGATCCGATACGAGGTGGCCGGATCCAGTCCGTCGATGCGGACTCGCCGGCTGGACAGCGCCCGTTCCAGCCACACCAGGGCAAACAGCGCTTCATCGCGACCATCCGCGACCACACCATGGGCAATGAAACCGCGATCACTCTCATCCGACCGCACTGTGGTGCCGGAGTGCAGCAGCGGGCGGAAGCGCTTGTGCAACGCCAGCCAACGATGAATGGATCGCAGGCTCCCGGGCGCTTGCTTACGAAGATCAATACCGAGCCCCAGCCTGCCGAAGAAAACAGAGACTGCCCGGTACGCCGTGGAAGTGGCCTCATCCGGCTCGTCGAGCGCTGCCTGCCACACCAGTCCTGGCGGCAACAGCTGAACCAGACCAGCAAAGTCGGCGTGACGAGCAGTCGAGTCACCAGCCAGATCAGCTCCGACAGCTCGTGCGGCCATTGCCAGGTCAAGGCTGGTGGTCTGGATGGTGAGCTGGGGATAGCGCTCACGCAAGGCATCTAACAGCCGGTAGGCGGCCAACGTGCTCGTGTGCTGCGTCGCAGTCGCACCCGGCCGGTGCGCGCCATGAGTAATGGACCAGCTCAGCAACGACACGTGGTGACGGTCCAGCAGCTTGGTCAATCGCTCCCAGACGTAGGCCACCGCGGGTCGTACGGACAGATCGAGCACCTGGCGCGTCACGCCGTTGCATTCCACGGTGAGCAGCCAGTCCGGATGATCACGCGCAATGGCAGAGTCTGCCTCAATTGACTCCGGCTCCACCGTGAATCCGACCTCAAGACCAAAATCGCGAATTCGTGTCAGCAGTCCATCAAGATCATCCGGCGACCCGGATGTCGCCCGTCCAGCGCTGTCGGTGTACGGATCCAAACCCATCCGCGAGCACCATCCGATGCCGAGCAACAACGTCTCGACGCCGACCGCCGCTGCGTACTCGGCAAGACTCAGCATTGACTGGCGATCATGATGAGCGAACGCGGGAGCGCCGGCGTCGAAGATCACTCGATTGTTATGCGGCGCCTCTGGTTGTAGATGGCGATGCAGGCGCGCGGCCGTGGCATCGAGGCCATCACCCCAGGTCCACACGACCCATGGTGAGTGATAGCCCTCGCCGAGGCCGAGGACAATCTCGCCGGCCTGCAAGAGTTCACCGCCGCCGAGATAGGTCCTGCCGTACACCGTTCGTTCCACGCGATGCCGTACTGCGCCGCTGAAAGCAACATGTACCTGCCAGACCTGACCGCGACGAAACCCGGTCCCGGCCTCGGCAAGGGCCAAGTGGGCCGGTCGGTCATCGAATACTCCATGATCAACAGACCAGGAGCCCGAGCGCAACGCCATTGTCGAGAGCACCGGCCCGTCAAACTCGACTCGATGCGTGGCCAGATCGCTGACCGGCAGGAAGATCTCCAGCCCCTCAAGTCTGTAGTCCGCCACGTTCTTGTTGGTGACACCGGCCCGGCAACGGACCAGACCGATGCCGGTGAGCTGGATGGCGAGGGCGAGAGTCAGGCGATTGACCGGATCTTCAGCTTCGACGATCACGGTGTCGGCGCCGACCTCGGTCAGTCCGGGCGAAACCGGTGTGTCGCTGATCAAGCGCGCATGGCTGCGGCTGAACGAGGCCGCCGATGTATGTCCGTCGTGTGATCCGGCCAGCGCTGCACGTGAATTCCAGCCGGCCGACGATTCCGGTACCAGCGAGGACATCATGGAAGGCAAGGGATCGAGACTGGTCGGGCCAAATGCCGCCAGCAGCGCGTCCGCCGACAAGCCATCAAGATCACCGAGATCTGCCCCCCAGTGCAAGATCACCGGCAGACCCGTCGGCTTCAGCTGCATGAGGAGGCTGACACCCTGCGCTCGCATATGGAGAAGCGCGGCCGCTGCGTCATGATCGGCTGAGAACACGGTCGCTGCCGCATCCTCCACCGACATGAGATTCTCCCCCAAGAATGAGATTTCTCCGTTGAGCGCAAAAGCTTATCGGAAGGTCGAAGGGAGCTCGCCGCGACGCCCCCCAGCTCGACAACACCGTTTTGATCGGGAACCATCGTAGATGGCATGCTCATTTACGCAGTGCGACGCCAGGCCGCGTGTCGGCCCCGTTTCGAAGGCGTATTTCCAAGCACAGTTGGGTAACTTGACCTTGATCAGTAAGAGTGATACGCCACACCTCTGACGGATGGGAGCGGCCGCTGTGAATGAGCGTTCCGAGCGGCGCTGCGCGGTCGTCTATAACCCGATCAAGGTGCCTGAAGAGCTGCGTGATGCGATCAAACGACAAGCCGCGGCGACCGGCTGGGATGACTCGATCTGGCTAGCAACTCCTGCTGAGAATCCGGGGCCGGCAATTACGGCTGAGGTGGTGCCTGCGAACGTTGATCGTGTGATCGCCGCCGGCGGCGACGGCACGATCCGTATCGTTGCGGATCGGCTGGCAGGATCAGGGATCCCCATGGCGGTGGTGCCAGTTGGCACTGGAAACTTGCTGGCCCGCAACCTTGATATCCCGCTGACCGAGCCGGAAGCGCTCGCGGTGGCATTCGGTCAACACACCAGAGACATCGACTTGGTCAAGCTCACTGTCGACGGTGTACCGAGCGAACATTTCGCGGTTATCGCCGGCTTAGGGGTCGACGCCATGATCATGGAGGAGACAAGTCCGGATCTCAAGGATTCCATTGGCGCCGGTGCCTACTTCATCGCGGCCGCGAAGGCTCTCGGGCGAACACCGATTCACATGTGGATCACTCTTGATGATCATCGTCCGCAGCACCGGTACGCGATGATATGCGCGATCGGCAATGTCGGCCAGCTGGCCGGGAATCTCACCTTGATACCTGGCGCCAGCCCTGATGACGGCCGGCTGGATGTCTACGTGGCCTCACCTCGTGGGGCGATGCATTGGCTACGCGTCTTGCTCCGGTTGATCACCCTGCGTCCGCGACGCGATGACCGAGTCGATCAGTGGCAGGCACAGCAGGTCGAGGTACGTCTCAGGCATCCAGACCCTTATCAACTCGATGGTGATGTGATCGGCGACTGTCGCAACCTGCGCGCCGAGGTCGCTGCCAAAGCACTGACGGTCTGCGTTCCGGAAAGGCCTCTGGATGACCGGTGAGCATGCAACGCTGCGTGGAATGTTTTGCGCTGTACGTGGCATGCAACCTGGGTACGGCGTCAACATCCCACGTTACGTGGGATGTTGACGCCGAGACCGCCAGCTAAGGCTGCGTCGAAATCAGCGCGCCTCGAGGCCTGTCAAGCAACTGGCGGAGAACCGTCGTAGCGCTTCTCCTCTACGTGCCGCGTCCTGCTGCGCTGCGCCTGCAGAACCAGCGCCATGATCAGCGCCAAGGCGCCAGCCACAATAAGGATGATGCCTAGCGTGTCGTCAGTCACGAACGGTAGATCGATGTTCAGGGCGAACAGCAAGATCGCACCGATCACGATCAAGACGATGCCAACTCCGATACCCATGTGTTTCTGTACCCCCGTTTTGTGTTGGATTGGTTTCTTTCCAGCTGCTCACGCGATACAAACGCTTAGGTCAACGGCGTACGACCGCGTCAGCCGATCAACTCGCTTTCTTGGCTGACCTCCCCGCGGTTGTCTTCTTGGCCCCCGCCTTCTTGGCGGGAGCCTTCTTCGCCGGCGTCTTCTTAGCCGGTGACTTCTTTGCCGCAGTTTTGGTCGCAGCCTTCTTGGTGGGAGCCTTCTTGGTCGCCGGCTTGGCCTCGGCGCCTTTACGAGCAGCGCGGTTCTTCTCGACGCTGCGCCGCAATGCATCCAGAAGGTCGACAACCTCACCGCGGTCGGCCTGATCTTCCTCCTGTTCACCGAAGGTCGCGGCCGTATCCATGGCGTCGCCCTTCTCGAGCTTGGCGGCGATCAACTTCCGCAGTTGATCTTGATACTCGTCACTGAACTTCTCCGGGTTGAAGTCGGTGGCCATGTTGTCAACTAGCGACATGGCCATCTTCAGCTCCTGCGGCGCGACTCGCACGTCCTCCTTGGCGCTTGGAAAGTCGGCCTCCCGCACTTCGTCGTCCCACAAAAGCGATTGCAGCATCAAGACTTTCCCGCGAGATCGCAAAGCTCCCAGTCGCGTCTTCTGGCGCAGGGAGAACTGTGCGATTGCCGTGCGATCGGTTTCTTCGAGAGCCCGCCGCAGTAGCGCGTAGGGCTTGGCAGCGGCCTTGTCCGGCTCCAAGAAATAGCTGCGGTCGAACATGATCTCATCGATCTGTTCCGACGGCACGAACTCGACAACCTCGATCTCGTGGCTGCGCTCTTCCGGGAGTGACTTGAGGTCTTCATCGGTGAGCACAACGGTGGTCTTGCCTTCTGCGTACGCCTTGTCGATGTGGGCATACTCGACCACTTTGCCGCAAACCTCGCAGCGGCGCTCATAGCGGATCCGCCCGCCGTCCGCATCGTGTACCTGGTGCAGGCTGATGTCATGGTCCTCGGTCGCCGGATAGAGCTTGATCGGCACATTCACCAGACCAAAGGTGATGGCTCCCTTCCAGATAGCCCTCATGATTCGTTTAGTACCCCATTCCGTCCTGCCGGAATCCGAATAGGTGTATTTCGGCGTTTACACTGACAAGTCGATACTGGCTCTATGGCCAAGGCATCACGCGACCAGGTTGTCACTGTCGATGGCCGGACGATCAAACTCACGAATCTGGACAAGGTGCTCTATCCCAAAACCCACACCACCAAGGCCGATGTCTTGTCCTATTACGCGCAAGCTGGCCCAACCATGCTGCCGCACCTCCGTGATCGTCCGGCGACCCGCAAACGCTGGCCTGATGGCGTCGGAGAGATCAAGGGCCGACGAGCTACCGTCTTTTTCAACAAGGATCTAGGTGCAGGTACGCCGGACTGGGTGTCGCGCCACACCATCTCACACAAAGATCACGACAACGACTACCCAGTGATCAATGATCTCCCAACACTCACCTGGTTGGCGCAGCTGGCCGCGCTGGAAATCCATGTGCCGCAATGGCGCTTCGGGCCCGATGGACAACCGCTGAATCCCGACCGCCTGGTTCTTGATCTTGATCCCGGCCCAGGCGTGGATCTGGCTACCTGTGCCGGGATTGCTCGGCTCGTCCGTGACATCCTGCGCGAGATTGGACACGACCCATTCCCGGTGACCAGTGGCAGCAAAGGCATTCACCTGTACGCGCCGCTGGACGGCTCACAAACTTTTGAGCAGGCTACCGAGGTAGCCCGCGAGCTGGCCCTGGCGCTGGAAGCTGATCATCCAGATCTGGTGATCAGCTCGATGAAGCGCTCCGAGCGCGACGGGAAGGTGTTCATCGATTGGAGTCAGAACAACGGCGCCAAGACCACCGTCTCGCCATACTCACTGCGCGGCAGGGAGCGGCCCTGGGTTGCGGCGCCGCGAACATGGCAGGAGTTGGAGGATCCGGAACTGCAGCAGCTGGAGTACGAGGACGTGCTGGCCCGAATTGCTGATCTTGGTGATCCGCTTGCACCATTGGCCCCTAGCCTCGGCGACCGCCTTGCGACCTACCGCAGCATGCGTGATCCCGCCAAAACACCGGAGCCCGTACCGGCGGAACCGCCTGACCAGCAAACCGACGGCTTCCGATTCGTCATCCAGGAACACCATGCCCGGCGTCTGCACTACGACGTCAGGTTGGAACACAACGGCGTGCTTGCCAGCTGGGCGGTGCCCAAGGCGCCGCCGACCGACCCGAAGATCAACCACCTCGCGGTGCGTACCGAAGATCATCCGATGGAGTACCTCAGCTTTCACGGCACGATTCCCAGGGGTGAGTACGGTGCCGGCGCTATGCGGATCTGGGACACCGGCAGTTATCGGCTACACAAGTGGAGCGAGGGCAAAGAAGTCATCGTCACACTTTTTGGTCAGCCGGAAGGCGGACTGGGCGGCATCCGCAAGTTTGCCCTGATCCACACTGGCAGCGGAGATTCCCAACCCGAGAAAAACTGGCTGATGCATCTCATGGAGACCGATCCAGAGGATCGGCATGGGTCCTCGACAAGCATGCGCGCCGAGCGCGCAAGCACGCGCCCTGAGGTGTCGAAGGGGCCGCCGCTCAGGACACCGAATTTCCGTAGGCGGTTGAGCCCATGCTCGCGACCTTGGTGGACGGCATGCATTTCGGTGATGAGGCGGGCTGGGCGTTCGAGATGAAGTGGGACGGCGTACGCACTGTCGCCTACCTGGCCGGTGGCCGCGTCAAGCTCCTGAGCCGAAAAGGCCGCGACGACACAAAAGCCTATTTTGACGTCGCTCAAGAGCTGACCAAGATCAACGTCAAGACCGCGATCTTGGATGGTGAAGTTGTAGTAACTGATTTCGCTGGGCGTCCCAACTTCGGGCTGCTGCAGCATCGAATCAATCTCACGAAGCCAGCTGACATCGAGCGGCTTGCCAAGTCCTATCCGGCGCAACTCATGCTGTTCGACATTCTGGAGCTGAATGGTCAGTCCTTGATCAAGAAGAGCTACCAGGAGCGCCGGGCCATCCTGGAGGACCTGGTGCCCCCGATGCCTGGTTCACGGATCCAGGTACCACCGATCTTTGACGGTGATCTAGAGGCGGCAAGAGCGACTGCTGCTCAACTTCAGCTGGAAGGCGTGGTCGCGAAGCGCCGTAATTCGATCTATCAACCGGGCCGGCGCACCCGCGCCTGGCTCAAGATCAAACTGCACCACGCCCAGGAAGTGGTGATCGGTGGCTGGCGACCTGGCCAGGGTCGCCGTAGCGGCGGAGTGGGGTCACTGCTGATGGGCATCCCGACTGAGGAGGGGCTGCACTACGTCGGCCGGGTTGGATCGGGGTTCAATGATCGCCAACTCGACGACATCCAGATCAAGCTGGACAGGCTGAGCCGTAAGACCTCACCGTTCATCGACGTACCCCGCGAGGATGCCCGTGATGCGCATTGGGTCAAGCCGTCGCTCGTTGGCGAGGTCACCTACGGGGAACTCACCGAGCCTGGCCGCTTCCGCCACCCGGTCTGGCGCGGACTACGGCCGGACAAATCACCTAGCGAGGTGGTGTGGGAACGTCCGGCTGAACTTTGACCAAACCCGCCGAGTGCCCTTCAACCAGCTCCGGGCACGTCGCTGTTAGCCGCTCGTGCCTCCAAGGCAGCTACCGCCTTGTGCAGATGTGCGGCTCGAGTCGGAGGATTGCGAGCGGTCACGATGTCCAAGATCACCGCATAGCGGTCGGTCTTGCTCAGCGATTCAAAGGCCGAGGCCGCTTCAGGGCTGGCAGTCAGCGCAGCGGCAAGATCGGGCGGCACGGTGGCTTCTTTCTGAGATTCGTACGCGGCCGCCCAACGCCCGTCAGCCTTGGCGGCGTCCACCTCGGCCAGGCCGGGTGGCCGCATTCGGCCCTCGCCCATGAGCGCCTCGACCTTGCGCACGTTCACCTGTGACCAGCGGCTCCGTGGCCGGCGGGGGACATACTTCTGCAAGTAGTAAAGGTCATCGAATCCCTTGCGCTGGCCGGAGATCCAGCCATAGCACAAGCCGACATCGACAGCCTCGTCATCGGTCAGCGAGGCAATGCCAGATGCCTTCTTGGCGATCTTGAGCCACACCCCAGGGCTGTGATCTACGTTCTCGGCGAGCCATGCTTCAAAAGCGGTGGCATCAGGGAAGGCGACGATCTCAGCCGTATCCTTCGGAGACGCATCCGATGGGCGTGGCATGATCATCACTCCTCGATGATCTCTG
>Ga0170475_111152904_pt1 | contig 12832 bp, 14 predicted proteins | sample Soicark_Litter_5_FD_111474 | JGI IMG/M metagenome (GOLD analysis project Ga0170475, IMG submission 111474) | Avena fatua rhizosphere microbial communities from Hopland, California, USA. Combined Assembly of 48 SPs | reverse complement strand
GTAAACCCGTCCAGCATGGCTCGCCGTGCTGAACTACCGTCGATGACTAACTGCCGAAGCTGATGCTGACGTTGCCGATCGACTGGATCTTGATTTTCGGTGCAATCTCGTTGTAAGACAGCACCGTCAGGGCCGGGAAGTTGCGCTCGGTCAGCTTCTTGACGTGGGGGCGAATCTGCGGATTGCAGAGCACCACGGGATTGTGACCGGCGTTGGTCGCCGACTGAACTTCGTTGGCCAGCTTGGCCAGAATCTGCTGACTGACCTGCGGGTTGAGGGCCAGCACCGCCCCCTGGGCCGTCTGCTGAATACTTTCCTGGACCGCCTGCTCGACCTTGGGGTCGAGGGTGATCACCGGAATCACGTTCTGATCGTTGGAGAGGTTGCTGCAGATCTGGCGTGACAGCGACTGGCGCGTCAGCTCCGACAGCGTGTCGGGATCCTGATTGATCTTGGAGAAGTCGGTCAGACGTTCCAGAATCGTCGCCAGGTCGCGGATCGATACGCGCTCGCGAATCAGGTTCTGAAGCACCTTCTGGACGCCACCGAGGCTCAGCAGTTCGGGAATCAGTTCCTTGACCACGACCGGGTGCTTTTCCTTGACCTTGTTGACCATCACCTGGACTTCCTGACGGCTCAGGATTTCGTGGGCGTGGCTCTTGACGATTTCGGCCACGTGCGTAATCAGCACGTTGGTCGGGTCGGTGACCATGTAGCCCAGCTGAGCCGCGCGCTGCGCTTCGTAACCGGCGACCCAGACCGCGGGCGTGCCGAAGGCGGGGTCCTTGGTCGGGAAGCCGACGAGTTCCTGGCTGACGTCGGTGTCGGGCTGCTGAATCGCGAGCATGTAACCCATCAGGATTTCGCCGCGGGCGACTTCGATGCCCTTGACCTTGATCGAGTATTCGTTGGGACGCAGGTTGAGGTTGTCCTTGAACTGGATACCGGGCATCACGAAGCCCAGCTCCATCGCGATCTGAACGCGCATCGGCACCACGCGGTCGAGCAGGTCGCCGCCTTGCGAGGGGTCGACGAGCGGAATCAGGTCCAGACCCATTTCCAGCGCCAGGGGATGGACTTCCATCACCTGCAGCACGTTTTCGGGCTTTTTGACCTCCTGCTCGGGAATCACTGCATCTTCTTCTTCTTCCACCACCATCTGCGACTTCTTGACGGACTTGCGGTAGGAGATAAAGGCAGTCATCATCAGCACGAGTGCCAAGGTCCAGAAAAAGTGCTTGGGCATGCCGGGAATAAAGCCGAAGCAGATCATAAAGACCGCCGACAAGGCCAGGGAACGGTAGTTCCCCAACAACTGGGTCTTCAAGTCATGGGCCATGTTGCTTTCTGAAATCGCACGCGTCGTGACGAAACCGGCCGAGATCGAAATCAGGAAGGCGGGGATGATGGCGACCAGGCCATCCCCGATCGAGAGGGTCAGATAGCGCGAAGCGGCTTCTGAGAGCTCCATCCCCTTCATCAGCACGCCGATCGCGAAGCCGCCGAGCACGTTGATCAAGGTGATCAGAATGCCCGCGATCGCGTCGCCGCGGACGAACTTGTTGGCGCCGTCCATCGTACCGAAAAAGTTCGAGGCTTTTTCCAGGTCGCGGCGGCGTTTCTTGGCTTCTTCGGCATCGATCAGGCCGGCGTTGAAGTCGGCGTCGATCGACATCTGTTTACCCGGCATGGCGTCCAGGGTGAAACGGGCTGCGACTTCCGCGACGCGCTTGGCGCCCTCGGTGATGACGATGAACTGAATGACCATCAGAATCAGGAAGATGACGACGCCTACGACGTAGTTGCCGCCAATCACGAAGTTGGCAAAGGTATCGACGACGTGGCCGGCGTTGGCGTTGAGCAGGATGGCTCTTGAAGTCGATACGTTGACGGCCAGTCGGAACAGGGTCGTAACCAGCAATAACTGTGGAAAAATCGCCAGTTCGAGCGGGTCGATGATGTTCAGGGCCGTGAGCAGGATCAGCACCGAGACGGAGAGATTGAGAACCAGAAAGAGGTCGATCAGATCCGTTGGCATCGGGATCATCAGGATGACGACCACCAGCATACACAAACCGGCAAGGGCAATGTCGGCGACTATCGATCGCCCACCCTTTTCAGCACTAGCTGCCATGGACTTTTTCTATCTCACTTTAAAACTTAGTCGATAAAACGGGTTCAACGGGGTTCTGGTCGGCTCTGGCCGAGCAGGAGAGAGAACTTTCAGCAAGCGAGGGACCGGGCTTAGAGCTTCTAGCAGAGCCGCAGGCGATGCGTAGAAGGCTCTTACTTAGCGCCGCAGCCTGCTATCAGTTCGAGCCTGTTAGGGCGCTGTTAGCAGGCGGTCCTCAGCAGGCGAGGGGATAAAACGGGCAACCGGGCTTCGGAATCTGGGGATTCCGAAGCCCGAGTGCGAGAGCTTTAGACGACGCCGGAGGACATGGCGGCCAGGCGCTTCTTGAGGGACTGGCTGACCATCTTCTGGGTCATCGGCGGCAGGACGGGGTTCTGCGCCAGGCGGGTCCGGACTTCGTTCTGAATTTCCGGATTCAGGAGGTTGATGACGTCTTCGGCCTGACCGGGGTCGAGCTGGGCGAGGACGGCGACCAGGGTCGGCAGGCGCTCGGTCGAGAGCAGCTGGGCCACGGTCTGCGGCGTCACACCCTGCAGGAAGCCGAAGGGGTTGTCAGGCGTCGGCGGCATGATCGGCGCACGGCTCACTTCCTGGGCCGAGGCGGCTGGCATGGCAGCGCCTGGAGCAGGGGCAGGGAGTCCGGGAGCGCCACCGGGGGCGCCTTCAGCACCGGGCATACCGGGAGGGCCAGGGATCGCGGAGTACTGAGGAACCCCAGCCACCGCGCCGAACTGTTCGGCACCGGCCGCGGCCTTCTTCTTGCCGAGCAGGGCTCCACCGATACCGGCGCCAATCACGAGGCCACCGAGGCCGATCGCGATGTACATCCAGAGGGGCGTTCCCTGACGGGCCTTGTCCATTTCGTCCTTGAGCTTGTCGTACTTGGTCGTGTCGAACTTGACCTGCTTGACGATCAGCATGTCAGTTCCCTTTTCGCCGTTAGGACCGATCACGGTATCGTTACCCGTGTAGTTGGTAGCGGCCTTGACCATGTCTTCGACGGCTTTCTGATCGAGCGGAGGAGGTCCGCCTTCCTGCTGTTCAGCACCTTCGGCCACAGCGGGCAGTTCGTACTGAACCGAGATCGTCTTGCGGTTGATCACGCCGGTTTCTTTCGAAATCAGCTGTTCCATGTTGTTGTAGTTGTAGGTGATCTGCGAATTGTCGCGATTCGACTGATCATTTTGGGTACCAGGCTGGCCGTTACCAACCTGACTATCTTTTTTGTCATTTTTGGTGGTTTCAGTGCCAATTCGCTCGGCGACCTTGGTCTGAAGCTTGGGCTTGCCAGGCTCGGGGTTATCGACCAACACCGGGTCATGGGTGCGCATACGTTGCTGGGCGCGGTCGAAGTTGACGTCGAGGTCGACGGTGGCCTGGACTTTGCCTTCACCCAGCACCTTGGTCAGCATCATGATGACTTTGTTTTCGATCTGCTGTTCCATCAGGCGCTTGATGCGAATCTGCTGCTGCATTTCGCGGTCGAGCTTCTTGGAGTCGTCCTCGCCGTTGAGGCCTTCCTGGCCTTCTTGCAGGACCTGGCCATTGGTGTCGACGATCGTCACGTTGCCGGGCTTGAGGCCGGGGGTGGCCGAGGCGATCATCGTCGAGATGGCCTGAACGTACTCGGGCTTGAAGCCGCCGCCGTTGCTGAACTCGAGCAGCACGGAGGCCGTGGTCGGAAGCTGCTGTTCGGAGAACAGGCTGGGCTCGGGGATCACGACGTTGACGCGGGCATCGTTGACGCCTTCGAAGCGCTTGACCAGACGGCTGAGATTGCCGTCACGGGCGCGCTGGAGGGCGACGCGCTTTTCGAAGTCGGTCGAGATGAAGCTCATCTTGTCGAAAATTTCGTAGCCCACGATGCCGCTGCCGGGCATCCCTTTCTGGGCCAGCTTGACCAGGGCGTCTTCGACCTTGTCTTTGGGAACGCGGACGGAGGTACCGTTGTCACCCAGCTTAACGGGGATGCGGAACTCGGTCTCGAGATAGTCTTTGGCATTGCCGGCATCGGCCAGCGGCAGGTTTTTGTAAACCGTGCGGAATCCGTCGTCTTCTTCTTTGTTGTTGCCTCGCATTACGACAAAGGCAATCAACCCGACGATCAGGAGGGCCCCACCGGCAATCACGGCGATCCGCACATTGGGCGGAAGATTGCCTAGGAAGCCTCCTCCTACAGCTTGATCATCAACGGCCATTCAAACGTGTCTCCCTTCGAAAATTCACAACTCGGCGGTAACGGGGTTTTGGGGCTTCTTCAGACCTGAAGGTTCATCAGGGTCTGATAGGCCGTGGTCAGCTTCGTCATCACAGTCGAAGCCAGGGTCACCATCGTATCCAGCTTGGCACCAGCAATCTGAATCGAATGGATGTCGACATCCTTGCCCTTGAGCAGGTCAGTCATCAGGTTTTCCTGTTCGGTATCGGCCTTGTTGGTTTCATCGATCGCGCTGTTGAGCATATCGACAAAAGAAGACCGTTTGGCGACCAGTTCGTCCTTGGGTAACTCCCATGTCATCGGCATCTGAGATTTGGTGATGGTGAGATCACCGGGATAAAAGGATTGGAGGGCAGAAATCGTCATTGCTCTATCTTAACCTCCCCTATTTGCCGATTTCAAGGGCTTTATTAATCATCGACTTGGCCGCGTTGGTGATTTGCACGTTGGCGTCATAGGCGCGCTGGGCAGAGATCATATCGACCATTTCCTTGACCACGTCCACGTTGGGCATGGTCACGAAACCCTGGGAATCCGCATCGGGATGGCCGGGCATATACACGACTTTCATCGGCGAGGCGTCTTCGGCCACGCCCTGGGTCTTGACGCCGAGGCCCTTGGACTTGGCGACGTCGTCGGCCATGCCCGTGCTGCCGTCGATCACGCCCTTGACGGTATCGATATCGTCGGCGCTCTCGGAGCCGAAGTTGTCGTCGCCCATGGCCATCGCATCATTGACCATCTCTTTAAAGATCGGGATCCGACGGCGATAGGCGCCACCTTCAGCGGTTTTGGTGCTGTTGGCGTTGGCGATATTGCCGGCGATGGTGTCAAGCCAGAAACGATTGGCCACCATGCCGGTGGCGCTGGTGTTGATAACGTCGAACAAACTCATGGTTCTGCCTTAAACTCCCTATCGGTTAGAAATGATCGTCTTGAGGGTGCGGAAATCGCCGGAGATCGAGCTGACGAGCACGTTGTAGAAGGAGGTGTTCTTGATCATGCTGGCCATTTCGATTTCGGGATTGATGTTGTTCCCGTCCTGGCGTCCGGCGTCTTCGGACTGGACGACTTTGGGCTGGACGCTGAGAATGAAGTCGGAGCGGCTCATCGCCTTGCCCCCTGACGCGCGCGGGTCGAGGGGATCGACTTCTTCGCCGCCGCCAGGGATGGCGCGGGAGTACGCTTTGTCGAAGGTGGTGTTGGAGAGCGAGTAGCCGACGCCGAGGTCGGCACTGTACTGCTGGCCTTCGACGTAGAGGTCGTCGAGGCTGAGGTTGTTGAGCAGCTGCTCATTGATGCCGGGGACGCGCATTTCCTCGGTCATCTCGGGGGTGGTTTCCTCGGCGCTGTTCTTGATCTGATCGAGGGCGTCGGTGAACGAGACCTCGGAGCGCTTGAAACCGGGTGAGTTGAGGTTGGCGATATTGTTGGCGATCACGCGGTGACGCAGGGTGGTGACATCCAGCATCTTTTCCGTAAACGCCGTCAATGGGCTGAATAAGACCATTGCTTCCTCCTGAAAATTACATAACCATAACGGGTTGTTGACTTCGCCGTTGCCGGCGTTCTGGCCACTTGCGCGGCTCGTCTTACATTGTCAGAAAATCGTCGATCGACTTCTTTTTGCCCAGCTTGACTCTGAGCTGTTCGAGCGCCCGCTTGTGAATCCGGCTGACCCAGGACTCCGATAAACCCAGCTTTTTGCCGATCTCGTTGAAGGGCATTTTCTGGAAGTAGTAGAGCTTCAAGGTCGTCCGTTCCTGATGCGGCAGCTGCTCGATCACCCAGGTGAGGGTCTTTTGCAGCTGTTCGAACTCGATATCGCGTTGAACGGTGTCGGCTTCACCCAGCTGACTCAGCAGGTTGAAGCTTTCGTCGCCGTCGCTGCCGCTGGGGGCGTCCAGTGACAGAATGTAGCTGTAGGCTAAGTTCGTGACCCGATTGAACAGGTTCGCGGAATCGGTCTCGACGTCTTCGGGGCTGTCGTAGATGACGTCTTCCTGTGCCTTGGGCACCTTGGGCAACTTGGGCAAGTTGTCGAGAATTGCGCCTTTGATGTAATAGGTCGCAAAGGTTTCGAATTTGACCCCGCGATTGGGATCGAAACGTTCGATCGCCAGGAGCAGGCCCACCATTCCGTCGCTGACCAGGTCGTTGAAGTCATAGTGCTTGGGCAACTTCATCGACAGTCGACGCGCAATGGAACGAACCAGCGGCGCATAACGCTTTACGGCGTCATTGCTGCTGGTTGGGGGGGTCTGAGCAGTGCTTTTTGCCTGAGCTCCCATTATCGGCTGAACATCCGGCCTCTGTACATTTGCCTATTGTATCATCAGCGCTGGTTGAGCTTATAGAGCTCATCCATCATTTGAAACGAAGAATCGTCTCCAGAATCATCCAGGGTGAGGGGCTGATTCGTTTTTCCGAGGCTCAGCGGCTGAAAGCTGCCGGCCGCGGTCGGGGCCATCGGCAAAAATCCGGATTCCGGCGACGAGCTGATCAGATCGTCGGAAGGCGAGTCATTGCCTATTTCACTGACTTTATTCAGGCTGGCGAGGGTCTTGTCGACACCCGACAGCGCAGGAATCTGTTGCTTTCCCTTCATCAGTTCGGCAAGCCCGGCACCATTGGCCTGGGTGACGGCCTCATTGGCGGCGTCGCTGGCGTCGCCGCCGTTCTGCTGCTGCAATTGCCGCAACAGAGCGTTCGAAAGGCCCGAACCTTCGGCGCCTGCCATCTTTTTACCGATTTCCTGATCCAGAAAACCCATCATCATGTTAGCATGGTCGCCGCTGAAGAGTCCGTCTTCCTCGTCACCAGTGCTGCTCTCGCGCATCTGCTGAAACATATAGGCGTAGAGCATTGAAACGAACTGCTCTGAGGCCTCTTTCAGATTGGGGGTCTTCTGATTCGGCGTGGCGATCGTGTTGTCGCCAAAGCCGGTGGCCATCGATCCGACGAGAGGTACGTTCTCGATCATGATCAGGTCTCCTTATTGCATTTCCAGATGCGCGTTGAGCGCACCGGCGGATTTGATCATCTGCAGAATCGTGATCAGGTCGCGGGGCGAAACACCCAGGGTGTTGAGCGACTTGACCAGCTGACCGACGGTCGTGCCCTTGACCAGCACCAGGGTATCACCCTTCTTTTCGTCGAACTCGACAGTGCTGTTGGTGACTGTCGTGGTCTGGCCGTTGGAGAAGGGTGCCGGCTGCGAAACGGTGGTCTGGGTATTGACCTTGACGATCAGGCCGCCGTGGGCGACCGAGACCGGACCGATGCTGACGTTCTGGCCGATGATGATCGTGCCCGTGCGCTCGTCCAGCACCACCTTGGCGGCGTTGTTCTGGGGCGAGAGCGTGAGGTTCTCGATCCGGGCCAGCAGCTCGGGCAGATTGTTGCGGTAGGTCGAGGTCACGAACACGCGCACCGTCGAAGCGTCGACGGCCTTGGCGTTGCCGAGCAGGTTCTTGTTGATCTTGTCGGCGAGTTCGGTGGCGGTGGTGAAATCGGGATTGTTGAGGTAGGCCTCGACATAGCCGTTTTCATCCATCAGGGTCACGGGGATTTCTTTTTCGACCAGCGCCCCGTTGGGGATGCGACCGACGGTGACCGAGTTCTTTTGGGCCGAAGCGCCCTGGGCACTGGTGACGCCAAAGCCGCCGAGCGAAATCGGGCCCTGGGCGACGGCGTAGATCCGGCCGTCGGCACCGCGCATCGGGGTCTGAATCAGAAAGCCGTCCTGCAGGCTCTTGGAGTCACCGAGCGAGCTCAGGGTGACGTCGATCTTCTGGCCGGGCTTGGCAAAGGGCGGAATATTGCAGGCCACCATCACGATCGCGATGTTTTTCGGACGCATCTGGTTTTCGTTGATCTGGGGCATACCAAAGCGCTCGAGCATATTGACGACCGCGCGGCGGACAAAGGGAACGGCGTTGGGCGAGTCGCCGGTGCCGTTGAGACCGCTGACAAGACCGAGGCCTTGCAGTTGGTTGTCACGCGCCCCGCGGAAGTTGACGACGTCCTTGACGCGGACGTTGGTCGGCGGGGTGAGGTCTTCGATAATCGGGGGCGGAGCCGGTTTGGCCGAGGCGGCCGCAGCCGGCTGGCCGTTGGCGGGCAGTGCCGGAGGCGCCACTTGTGGTTGCTGCTGAGCCTGAGCGGCCAGCGGCAGCAGCAGGGTCATGGCCATCAGGCCTTGCATCAAAGTAGTCTTGGTCATATCGGCTCCCTACAGCAAGAAGTTGAAGATGCGGGTCATCAGACCGCCGGTGGCCTTGGCGGACACAGGGCCGGTGCCCATCACGTCGATACGCATATCGGCGATCTTGGCCGAAGCGACAGTGTTGTCGGCCATCACGTCGTTCTGGCGGACGATGCCGGTCAGAATCATTTCGTTGTCTTCGTCGTTGACGCGCATATTTTTATGGGCGGTGATGATCAGGTTGCCGTTGGGCAGAATGTCCTCGATCCGGGCGGTGATCGTAAAGGTCACCGTTCCGTTGCGGGTGGTGGTGCCCAGGTTGTTGGACTGCAGCTGGTTTTCTGCGCGGAACTGACCCTGGAGCTGAGGAGCCCCGGTCTTGAAGCCCTGAGGGAACTGCCAGCGATGGTCGTTGCGGACCTGTTTCTGCGCAATCAGGGTAGCGCGCTGCAAAGCGGCGATTTCTTCGTCCACCATCACGGTGATCAGACCGCCAATCACAAAGGTGGGACGGCGTTGGTAAACAGCGTAGCCGTGCTGGTGTCGTTCCAGATCGAATCAGCGCTGGCCATGGTCTGAACGCTGGTCGCCAGCACCAGGGCGAGCATCAGCGCATTTCCGGCTTGTCGCATCGCTTTCATAAAGGTCTCCTTAATCGTCGATCTCCAAGGTCACTTCGCCTTCGTCGGATACACGGGCGCGAATCACCTTGTTGCTGTTGAAATTTGTAATCTTTACGCGAATCATGGCGTTGCGGACGCCACTTTCGAGAGCTTCACCCTGGGCCAGCAACTTCAGCCCCTGGTTGATCACCAGTACGCGGATCGGGTTTCCCTTTTCCACCAGCAGGCGTTCGGTCAGGAGCGCCGGCTTGAGTACCGTGTTGGCAGGAATATCCTGCTTTGCGATAAAGTCTTCGAGTCGAAACGGTGGCCGGATGGCCTGGGGCGGCAGAATCGAAAGTCTGACCCTGTCGCTTTTGAGACTGTCGGGCTTGAGGGTCTCGCCCCTGGCGATCGGCCTTGCGGCGCTGTAAACCTCGACGAAGCCGTCCACTTTTATGCGAACAGGAACACGTCCTTTGTAACGTGTTCCCTCCATCACTTTCACCATCAGCGTATCTCTTTGCAGCAGGCCGCGGATGTCGGTGTCGGCAACTTCGGCGCTGAGGCCCGGCCCGAACTGGGCCAGCTTCTGCTCGAGATTCTGATCGTTCCAGAGAATCAGCACCTCGTGGGGCTGAATCTGGTACTGCTGAGCGGTGATCTGACGAATCAGGGCGATCAGCGCGTCGGTGCGGGTGACCGAGAAAGTCTCGGCTCGGGATACGGCTGGCAGAAACAACATGCTTACAACCAGAAGGGCTGCCACCCATATCCGCTTAAGTGTCATTCGAAGTCACCCGCACCGTCATTCAACCACTCTCAGTTACCGAGAGAGATTATTGGCGGTATCCATCATCTTATCGGCCGTGGTGATGACTTTCGAGTTGGTGTCGAAAGCCTTCTGAGTGGTAATCAGGTCCACCATTTCGGTCACGATCTGGACGTTGGAAGCTTCCAGCGCGCGGCCATGGATGGCACCAAAGCCGTTCTGGGTGGGCTGACCGTCTTCGGGGTCGCCCGAAGCGGAGGTCGTGGTGTACATGCTGTCGCCGCGGGCTTCGAGACCGGCGGGGTTGGGGAAGCGGCTGAGGTTGACGCGGCCGAGTTCGGTCAGCAGACCGGTACCGGGCTGGGCGGCCCAGACGGTGCCGTCACGGGCGATATGATAATCGCTGGTGCCGGGCGGGATCGTAATCGCCGGGTCGAGCTTGAAGCCGTCGGCGGTGACGAGTTCACCGTTGTTGTTCAGCTTGAAGGCGCCTTTACGGGTGAACAGACGCTCGCCGGTGCCGGGGTCGAGGACGGCGAAGAAGCCGACGCCATCGATGGCCCAGTCGAGGTTGTTGTTGGTCACCAGCAGGGAGCCCTGGGTGTGCTGAATATTGGTGCCAGCCACGCGGGTACCCAAGCCGTAGCTGATGCCCGAGGGATTGTCGAGGGCACCGGGTTTGCGCCAGTACTGATAGAGCAGGTCGGTGAACTCAGCGTCGGTACGCTTAAAGCCATCGGTCTGGGTGTTGGCGAGGTTGTTGGCAATCACGTCAATCTTGAACTTGAGTGCCTCCATGCCGGATGCCGCGGTCCAAAGTGCATGCATGTTAGTCGAATTCCTCCTGGTTGTTGAACCTAATTACTTAATCGGAAATTCTGAAAAAAATCTTTAAAGCTCTGCCTGAAAACTTGTGAAAAAACGTCGTGGAGGACGAATTTGCTTACTGGAGGCGGCCCATTTCGTTGATGGACTTATCCAGTACTTTATCTTCCGCGCCGATCAATTTCTGTGACATGTCATAATCCTTCGAGGTCATCATCAGATTGACCATTTCGGAGGTAATGTCGACGTTGGAAGACTCGAGGTAGCCCTGCTTGACGCTGGCGTTGAGCGGCGCGAGTTCGCCGGGAGTCAGAGGCCGATAAAGGCCGCGGCGTGGATCGTTCTGGGCGGTGACGATCAGCTTCTGGAATTCTTCCTTGGCTTTGATCGCCTGCATGCCCGCGCCCTGAATCGTGTGATCGTCGGGCATCGAGAAGCCGTACTTTTTCATCAGCTGCTGCATCTGAGTGGCATCCACCGGATCGGGGTCACCCACCTTGGTAGGCAGGGGCGCATTGGCGTTATTGGTCCACTGCACCAGCTTGAGGGTGGCAACGGGCTTGAGGGTGCCATCGGGCAGGGTGGCCTTGTCGTTGGTATCGAAGATATTGCCGAACTGGTCGATCCGCAGGCGATCGGCCGGAATCGTGGCGACGCGCTTGGTCTTGCCAGCCGGCAGCGGCGTCAGATTGTCGATCAGGCTGATGCGGTTGTTGTCGGTGCCGAGCATGTAGTCGCCGGCACTGTTGACGAGCCAGCCCTCTTGATCGGTCATGAAGTTGCCGTTGCGGGTGATCGAATAGCTCTTCTGATTGGCAGGACCGAAGGTAGGATCGAGCTTGCCATCGGGACCGATCGGCTTTTTGGTCTCGACCTGGAAGTAGAGCTTTTCGCCCATGATCGCGGCATTCAAGTTGTTGCCGGTCTGTTGCAGGGCGCCCTGCTCCTGCTTGATCGCGGCGCCATCGATGAAGGAGCCGGTGGCGACGGGGAGCTTTTCGGGGTAACGGGCAGTGTTGGTGACATCGGGCATATCGACGAGCATGTCTTTGAAGCTGTGGACGGAATACGTCTTCTTCTTATAGCCCGTCGTCTGGGAATTCGCCAGGTTCTCGGCGAAGAGATTCATCTTCTCCATCGAGAGAGACATAGCGCCGGCGGCTGAGTAAATACCTCTTAGCATGGGTGACTAGAAATCCTCCAAGACCATTTCGATTTCTTTCTTGTGGGCCTGGTCAAGGCTGTAGACAAAGACCAGGACTTCGGCGACCGCTTTATACAACTCCGGGGGGACGAGACTGCCGAGCTCAAGCTGCCCGAGGGCTTTGGCGAGTGAAGGATCCTTGTAGACCGGAATCGCGTTTTCCTCAGCAACTCTGACGATTTCTTGAGCGATTTCGCCGGTTCCGGTGGCAATTACCTCTGGAGCCTGGCTTTGCTTGAGATCGTATCTGAGCGCTGTGGCTTGCTTCGCTTCATCCGGCGAATCCGAATCGTCTGCTTGGTGGCCAGCGTTCATCCCCATTTCAACTTTCTAGCTTAACAAACATCGACGCTTCGACACAAGGGCACGTAATGTATCGCAACATTAAAGCCCGTGTTTCAACTGTTTCATTTCGCATTTGATCAAATCGTCACATCGATGCTCATGCTATCGTCACCGCGACGGCGACGATTGTTGCGGCGGAACTGGCGCGACGAGTAGTCGGCGCCGCCGGTTCCTTGCTGGCTGGAGCCGAAGCTGCCGCCGTTGGAGCCCTGGCGCGGAGCAGAAGCCGGCGATGCAATCGCCTGCCTGACCGTCATCTGACCGAGGCTGAGACTGTTGGTCCGATCCACTATCTGCTGAATCTCCTGCTTGCAGGATTCGAGCGTGGCGGCCGAAGCCGGGGACTGGGTGATCAGATTGACCACCATCTTGTTCTGGGTGGTGAGGCTGAACTGGGCCGTGACCTGGCCGAGTTCGGCCGGGTAGATCGTAACTTCGAAGGACTGAATCACGCGACTACCCGGATCCATGGTCTGAAGCACGCGATTGACATAGGCCGGAAAGTCGGCCAGCGGGATCTCGTGG
>Ga0170475_102760898_pt1 | contig 12836 bp, 15 predicted proteins | sample Soicark_Litter_5_FD_111474 | JGI IMG/M metagenome (GOLD analysis project Ga0170475, IMG submission 111474) | Avena fatua rhizosphere microbial communities from Hopland, California, USA. Combined Assembly of 48 SPs | reverse complement strand
GTGCAGACTGGCAGCCGATATACCCCTGACGCCCGGCCTCGGGGCGAATCCAACGATCCATCTGGAGTGTTCATGAGTGCTGCCTCTCCTGCCGAACTGGCCGCCCTGCGCAGCATCGCGCAGCCCGCCACCGAGCAGGAATTCGCCTTCGGGACGGACGACTTCGAGCGCGTCCGCGCATTGATCTACGAGCGCGCCGGCATCAGCCTGCACGCCGGCAAGCAAGCCATGGTCTACAGCCGCCTGTCGCGTCGGCTGAGGGAGACCGGCCAGACTTCGTTCGCCCGCTACCTTCAATGGCTCCAGAGCGCCTCGGGCGCTGCGGCCGAGACCGAATGGCAGGAATTCATCAATTGCCTGACCACGAACCTGACCTCATTCTTTCGGGAGGAGCACCATTTTGTCTCGCTCCTCAGTGATCTGAAGGCACGCTCAGGCCAAAGCCAGCGGATCTGGTGCAACGCGGCCTCCACCGGCGAAGAGCCGTACACCATTGCGATGACCTGCGCGGAAGCGTTGGGCGCGAACCCGCCAGTCAAAATCGTTGCGAGCGACATCGATACCAAGGTGTTGGCCACCGCCAGCCGCGGCATTTATCCCGCGGAGGCGCGAGGCCTGTCGCCCGAAAGACTGCGGGCGCACTTTTTGCGGGGCAAGGGCGACCACAGTGGCTCCATCCGGGTGAAACCGGAACTGGCCCGCTTGATCGAGTTCCGCACGCACAACTTGATGGACCCGCACTGGTCCCTTGGCGAGCCGTTCGACATCGTGTTCTGCCGAAACGTCATGATTTATTTCGACGCCCCCACCCAACGCCGGGTCCTGGAACGCATTCATGGGGTGATGAAGCCAAAGGGCCTGCTGTTCGTGGGCCACTCGGAAAACTTCAGCGAATCCAAGGACCTGTTCCGCCTCCGCGGCAAAACGATCTACGAGCGGGTCTGAACTCAGCACTGCCGGCTTCGACGCGCCTCCCTCCCTTGCCCAGCACGGATCCACCATGGCCTTGAATTCGACCGCCCAGGTTACCCGACTCGAACGGCTGAAGGCCGAGCCCCGCAAACCTGGCGAGGCATCGTTCTTCTTCTACGACGCGCATTTCAAGAACGACGCGGTGAAGATTCTGCCCGGCGAGTACTTCGTGTACCACGAGGACATGCTGATCATGACAACGCTCGGTTCTTGCATTGCCGCGTGCATCTACGACCGCCATGCCAGGGTCGGCGGGATGAATCACTTCATGCTTCCTGACGGCGCCGGCGACTCCGGCCGCTACGGCTCGTACGCGATGGAACTGCTGATCAACGAAATGATGAAGCGCGGCGCGAGCCGCATGACCATGGAGGCCAAGGTGTTCGGCGGCGGCCAAGTGGTCAGCGGGATGACGACGATGAACGTCGGCGAGCGCAACACGGCGTTCGTGATGGACTACCTGAAGACGGAACGCATCCCGGTCGTCTCGAAGGATGTTCTCGATGTGTACCCGCGCAAAGTCTGCTTTTTGCCGGGCAGCGGCAAGGCGATGGTCAAACGCCTCGCGGCCACGAACACCGATTCGCTGCTGGCCCAGGATCGCGCGGCGGCCCAGAAAGCCGTGCCTGCGGTCACCGGCGGCGGTTCGGTCGACCTGTTCTGAATAACGCCCCCCTTCGCAACGTCCGGTATCCGAAAGGCAGGAGCACGACAACATGACAAAAACACGCGTGGTGGTGGTGGACGATTCAGCACTGGTGCGCAGCCTCCTCACCGAAATCATCAACCGCCAGACGGACATGGTCTGCGTGGGGGCGGCGGCGGACCCACTCGTCGCCCGAGAAATGATCCGTGAACTCAACCCCGATGTCATCACGCTCGACGTCGAGATGCCCCGCATGGACGGCCTCGACTTTCTCAGCAGGTTGATGCGCCTGCGGCCCATGCCGGTGGTGATGGTGTCGACGCTGACCGAACGCGGCGCTGAGGTGACGATGAAGGCGCTCGAACTGGGCGCGGTTGACTTCGTCGCGAAACCGAAGATCGGCATCGCCGATGGCCTGCGCCTGCTGGCCGAGGACATCACCGACAAGGTGCGCATCGCCTCCAAAGCAACGATCCGCAAACACGCGCCCCCACCCCAGGCCGCTCCGGGCAGTCCCACCCCGGTCCGCCCCGCCTCACCCTCCTCGGTCGGCCGCCTGTCGACCGAAAAGATCATCTTCATCGGCGCCTCCACCGGCGGCACCGAAGCCACGAAAGAGGTGCTCTTGAACCTGCCGCCGGACTGCCCGGCCGTCGTCATCACGCAGCACATGCCACCGGGTTTCACGCGCAGCTACGCCGCCCGTCTGGACGGGCTGTGCCGCATCAGCGTCAAGGAGGCGCAAGATGGCGAACGCATCTTGCCGGGTCACGCGTACATCGCCCCCGGCGGCCTGCATTTGAGCGTGGAACGCAGCGGCGCGAACTACATAGCGCGAGTGCACGACGGCGAACCCGTCAACCGGCACCGCCCGTCCGTCGAAGTGCTGTTCAAGTCCGCAGCGCGCGTCGTCGGCCCCAACGCGCTGGGCATCATGCTGACCGGCATGGGCGCCGACGGCGCCAAGGCGATGAAGGAATTGCGAGACGCCGGCAGCTACAACTACGTGCAGGACGAGGCGACGTGCGTGGTGTTCGGCATGCCGCGCGAGGCCATCAACGCCGGCGCAGCCCACGAGGTGCTGCCGTTGGATCAGATTGCCCCGAAACTGATCGAGCGACTGCGCAGCACGGCGGGGATCTCGACGAACCGCGTCTGACCGCTGCTTGTCACGGCGCTGCGGCTCACTCACGCAAGGCGCCCATGGCGCGCCAGCTTACTCCGGACACGTGAGCATCCACTGGACGCCGAATCGATCCGTCAACTTGCCGTAGTAGGCTCGCCAGGGCTGCATGCCAATGGGCGTGGTCACCACCCCGCCTTCTCCCAGGCGGTCGAACAGCGCCTTCGTTCGGTCGCGGTCATCCATCACGAGGAAGTGAGCGGAACCACGCATCGGCTCCGCGTCGTCGTTGTCCGACGCATGGAACACCACGCCCGGGCCTTCGAACTTCGCGTGCATGACCTTGCCCCGCATGGACTCGTTTTTCACCGGCATTGCGTCAGCGCCATGACGGAGCACCTCGACGACTCTGCCGAGGCCACATTGCGTGTAGAACGCGAGAGCCTCCTCGCAGGTCGTGGTGAAGAAAAGATAGTTTGAAAGCTGCATGTCGGACGGGCTCGCTGCCAAGGTGCTTCCATTCAGCCCAGCGCAACAGCATCTGCAAGTTGCGCATTCGTCATGGCGCAGCCGCCAACACCCCACGCGCCATCGACCGCATGAACGACATTCACCCAGATGTGTTCCCGGGGATGCTTGTCGCCCGACATCTCATGGACGATGTCCGTGGCTTCCGAGATGTACCCGAGCTGCAATTCGCGTGTGGCGAAGCACATCGAGGGCACCTTCCATTCGACGAAGACGACCGGCGTCTCCTTCGAGCCCGAGAACGTGTGCTGTTGACTCAACAGATGGATCGAGCCCACGACATTGGGCGTGAGGAACTTGTTGTCGCTCAAGCCGTGCCACTTCAGCATGGCGTCGCACAGGCGGGAGAAGGCGAGTTTTTCTTGCCCCTTGGGCAAAACGCCTTCGGTGAGGGTGAGGGTAAGCGGCATGAGGATGTTCCGGTTGAGAGAAGGAAGAGAAGGAAGAGAAGGAAATTACAGATAACGATCGTGATGTCAGTATGCATAACGATCGTGTTGCAGTCAACGACAATGGCGACGGATCGAAACCAAACATGGGTCTCTCTCGTGTCAAGAAGTGAGCAGAAGCTGCAAACGCGCCAACGAATCCTCGACGCTGCGGGTCGGGTGTTCCGCAGGGCGGGTTTCGGCGGAATCGGCGTGGACGGCCTGGCCAAGGAAGCCGGCGTGACCTCGGGCGCCTTCTATGTGCATTTCGGCTCCAAGTCGCAGGCGTTCTCCGAGTCCGTGGCGCAAGGCATGGGGGATTTGAAGGGCGGCGTGCTGTACTACCAATCGGTGCACGGGCATGCATGGTGGCCTGAGTTCGTGCGCTTCTACCTCAACGCGAAGCGAACGTGCGACCTCTCGGAGAGTTGCACCCTGCAAAGCATGCCGGCGGAAGTGGCCCGCTCGGATGACGCCTCGCGTGCGGCATTCGAGACCGGATTGCGCGAGGTTGCCGAAGCGATCGTCCAGGGGCCTGTTTCACCCGGTGCGCCGAAGGAGGTGGATTCGGCTTGTGCCGCTCTTGCCTCGCTCATCGGCGCTGTCACCCTCGCGCGAGCGGTCGGCAGCGCTGCCTTTTCCGATCAGATCGCCGCCGCTGCCGAGCATGCGCTGCTCGACGAGACAACGGACGTCCGTGCTCGGCCATCGCGCTCGCAGGCTTGAGCCCGCGCGTCATTAAGAAACCGACGCCGCCCGGTCTCGAACTTCGTCATCGCCCAGGCAGATCAAGCCACACGCGAAGCCCGGCTCTCTGCCGGGCGACCCGTGGCGCGCCTCGGGGGCACGAGCGAAGCGATGGGAAGGCCCACTACAAAAACAGCGCTTGCAAGTCGTTCAGGAAATCGAACCCGCGTGCCGTGGGCTCGACGCGCGCGAGGTCTCGTGTGATCCACCCCTTGGCTTGCGCCTCCTCCAGCGGCTTGCGGATCGCCGTCAGCGGCAATCCGGTGCGTTCGGTGAACCGCATCAGTTCGAACCCTTCGCGCAGCCTCAACGCGTTCAGCATGAATTCGAACGGGAGCTGCGCACGCGCCACTTCCTCGTCCTTTGCCACAGCCTGCCCGGCCGTGGCCTGCGCCTGGTACTTGGCCGGATCGCGGTAGCGGATCTGCCGCACGACGCGGTGCGGGAATGTCAGCTTCGTATGCGCGCCGGCGCCAATGCCGAGGTAGTCCCCGAACTGCCAGTAGTTGAGATTGTGCTGGCAGCGGTGGCCGGGCTTCGCAAACGCGGAGACTTCGTACCGCTCCAATCCTGCGGCAGACGTGCGTTCGGTAATCACGTCCAGCATGTCGGACGCGGTGTCCTCGTCCGGCACCACCGGCGGGTACTTCGCGAACAGCGTGTTCGGCTCGATCGTCAGATGGTAGACGGACAAGTGCGGAGGCTCGTGCGCCAGCGCGCGGTCAAGGTCGGCCGCGAACCGTTCGACCGTCTGGCCCGGCAACGCGTACATCAGGTCGAGGTTGAACGTCTCGAAATGTGCGCGGGCCTCGGCCACCGCGGCATGGGCCTGGGCGGCATCGTGCACCCGCCCGAGCGCCTTCAGCAGCTCGTCGTCGAAGCTCTGCACGCCGATGGACAGCCGGGTCACGCCAGCGGCTCGGAACGCCTTGAAGCGGTCGCGCTCGAAGGTACCCGGATTGGCCTCCATCGTGATCTCTAGACCCGGCTCGAACGGCAGGCGGGCCCGCATGTCGGTGATCAACTGGTCGATGGCGTCCGGAGAAAAGAGGCTGGGTGTCCCCCCGCCGATGAACACGCTGTGGACGCGCCGCCCCCACACGAGAGGCAGCGCCCCCTCGAGGTCGGCGCGCAGTGCGGCGAGGTAAGCCCCCTCGGCCACCGGGCCACGGGATTCGTGTGAATTGAAATCGCAGTACGGGCACTTCTTGATGCACCACGGCAGGTGCACGTACAGTGCGAGCGGCGGCAGCGCGCCGAGGGACAGGACGCCCGGACGCATGTAGCGAGACACCATGTCCTGCGGCGCCACGCCGGCCTCGTCGGACGAGGCATCGACCAACGGGATGTCAGCCAAGGCGCCACACCTCTCGCATCAGTGCCAGCATCTGCTTCGACGCGATGGCGCGGTGGCTGAGACGATTCTTTGTCGCAGCATCCAGCTCGGCGACACTTGCCGACAGTGATGGGATCCACATCAGCGGGTCATAGCCGAAGCCGCCGTCGCCGCGCGGCATTTTCAGCACTTCGCCATCCCAGCGACCAAAGGCGATCAAAGGCTCTGGGTCGTCCGCCGACCGCACGGCCACAAGCGCGCAGACAAATCGGGCGCGCAAGTCCGTGTGCGGCAGCAATTGCTCGAGCAGCACGCGGTTGTTGTCTGCATCCGACTTGGGTTGTCCGAACAAGGTGGCATAGCGGGCCGACAGCACGCCCGGTGCACCGCCCAGCGCATCCACGCACAGGCCCGAGTCGTCGGCGATCGCTGGCCCCCCGGACTCCCGTGCGGCATGGCGGGCCTTTTCAAGCGCATTTTCGACGAAGGTGCAGTGCGGCTCTTCTGCCTCGCCGATGCCCAGCGCGCCTTGCGTGACCAATTGGAGTCGCAGCGGCGCGAAGAGCGCCTGCAGTTCGGCAAGTTTCTTGCCGTTGTTGGACGCGAGGACGAGCCGCATGAAATTTCGCCTCAGTCCACGAGCGCCGCGCGTTGCGCTTCGATCAGTTCACGGATGCCCTTGTCGGCCAATTCCATCAGCGCGGCCATCTCGCCGCGCGAGAACGGCACGCCTTCGGCCGTGCCCTGCACTTCCACAAAACCGCCGCCGGCGGTCATCACGACGTTCATGTCGGTGTCGCAAGCGGAATCCTCGACGTACTCGAGATCGAGTACCGGCGTGCCTTCGACGATGCCCACCGAAATGGCGGCCACGCCCTGGCGGATCGGCGACTCGACCAGTTTTCCCGACTTCTGCAAGGACCGCACCGCGTCCACGGCGGCCACGTAAGCCCCCGTGATGGCCGCCGTGCGCGTGCCGCCGTCGGCCTGCAGCACGTCGCAATCGAGGTGAATGGTGCGTTCACCGAGCGCCTTGAGATCGAACACGCAGCGCAGCGACCGGCCGATCAGGCGCTGGATCTCCTGCGTGCGCCCGCTCTGCTTGCCGCGTGCGGCCTCCCGGTCACTGCGCGTGTGCGTGGCTCGGGGCAGCATGCCGTACTCCGCAGTGACCCATCCCTCGCCAGTGCCCTTCTTATGGCCAGGCACCTTCTCTTCGACGGATGCCGTGCACAGCACCCGGGTGTCGCCGAATGCGATCAGCACCGATCCCTCGGCGTGCTTGGTGTAGTGGCGTGTGATGGTGACGGGGCGGAGGGCGTCGGCGGCTCGGCCAAAAGGGCGGATGAAGGTCATGGGAGAGTTCGGCGAAAAGGCAAAAGCCCCGCGCTTAGGCGGGGCGAGGCAAGGGGAGCGGAAGTCCGGTCAGGTCTTCTTCTGGGACGACCGCTTGATGGCTTCGTTGATTTCTCGGATGGAACGTTCGATCTCGGCTTCGTCGAGCTCGTCGGCGGGAGCGTCGCCCAAGACGCTGGCCTGGATCGTGGAGGCAAAGACCTCTTCACCGAGCGACTGGGTGGACACGCCACCGCTGCTGTCGTTGTCTTCCGCAGACTCCCATTCCATGGCAAGCACCGTGACGTTGTCACTCTTGGCACCGCCGTTGCGCAAAGCCGTCTCCACGAGTTCGGGAACCGCATCTGCGATGCCATTGCGCGCCAGTTGCTCGGTGATAATGGTATCGCTTACGGTGCCCCAGAGGCCGTCGGAGCACAGCAACAGGCGGTCACCGCTTTGCAGCAGCAGCGGGCCCACCGTATCGACCACCGGCTTGCCGGGGCTGCCCAGGCACGTGAACAGGACGTTGCGATTGGAACGCTCAGGCATGGGTACCACGTGGCTCATCGTTTCCTGCAGCTCGGAATACGAATGGTCACGGGTGCGAGCGATCAGCTTATCGCCCCGAACGAGGTAGAGGCGCGAATCCCCACAATGTGCCCAGTACGCCGAGTTCCCCTGCAGCACGCAAGCGACGATGGTGGTGCGCGGGGTGTCGATCAGCGATTTCTGCGTGGCATAGCGCAGCAACTGGTGGTGGCCGGCAATGATGGCTTCGTGGAGGAAGCGCATGGGCTCCTTCAGCGTGGGCTTGGCATCGCGCTGGAACATGGCTGCAAGCGTCTGCAATGCGAGCTGCGCGGCGACCTCCCCTTCGGGATGTCCCCCCATGCCATCGGCCAGTGCGAAAAGACCCGAATCGCGCGTGTAGCAATAGCCCATGCGGTCTTCGTTCTTCTCGCGGCCGCCTCTCCGACTGACCTGGTAAACGGAAAATCGCATCGTTCAGCTCTTGGCGGTCAGGTTTTCAAGCTGCAGCTTCAGGCGTTCGCTGAAGCTGAGTTTGGTATAGCGCCGTTCGGTCTCGCGCGCCAGTTCTTTTTGCAACGAAAAAACGCTTTGCGGGCGCGACAAGGGATCGAGCGACATGCACCACTCCGTCACCTCGATCAGGTTGTCCGAGTAGACATTGCGCAGGCGAGACAGGCTCAGCGCGAGGCGGTCCTTCTCGATGCGCTGAGGTGAATCGTTGGGTGGGTACCCTTGCATGCAAGCGTAAATGCACGCGCCGATCGCGTAGATGTCGGTCCACGGGCCCAGTGTCCCGTCGCGCCGGTACATCTCGGGGGCTGCAAAGCCCGGCGTGTACATCGGGCGGATGAAGTTGCCTTCCTTGCTCAGCACCTCGCGCGCCGCGCCGAAGTCGAGCAGCACCGCCTTGTTCTCGTTCGTGATGAAGATGTTCGCGGGCTTGATGTCCAGGTGGAGCATCTTGTGCTGGTGCACGATGCGCAAGCCGCGCAGGATCTCGTCGAACAGCGAGCGGATGGTCGACTCGCGGAAAACCTTGTCTCGCTTGAGGTCGCGGGCGGTGACGATGAAGTCCTGCAGGGTGTCACCCTGGAGGTAGTTCATCACCATGTAGACGGTTTCGTTCTCGCGGAAAAAGTTCAGGACGCTGACCACGCTCGGGTGGCTGATTTGCGCGAGCGAACGCCCCTCTTCGAAGAAGCTCTTCAAGCCAAGGCGGTAGAGTGGCTGCTTCTCCGGCTTGACCCGAGGAGTGAGTTCCCCCGGTGCACGCTCCGCCAGCGATGAGGGAAGATATTCCTTCACCGCCACGAGATGGCGTTCGGCGTCTTCGGCAAGGTAGACCACACCAAAGCCCCCGGCCGCCAACTTCTTGATGATCTGGTAACCACCAACCACGGTGCCGCTCGGCAATGGCGCGGGCTTCGGCTTTGACATAATCGGATTTTGCAATGCGATAAATTGAATGCCAGTCTACAGCATGACCGGGTATGCCAGCGCCACCGCCGGGGCGCAATCTGCGACGGATACCACAGCGGCAGGCGACGGAATGACCGCCCGTGTCGGCGCGGCTTCGGCCGCCAGCGTGCTGGTGGAACTGCGCTCTGTCAATGGCCGTTTCCTCGATTTGGGATTTCGCTTGCCGGACGAGTTTCGCGCGCTCGAACCCGCGCTGCGTGATCTGCTGACCAGCACGTTTCGCCGCGGCAAGATCGAGCTTCGTCTCAACACCCACCGCGAGAGCGAAGTGTCGTGGCCGCAGCCTCAGCCCGATCAGCTGAACCGGCTGAGCCGCCTCGAAAGCACCGTGCAGAGCTGGCTGCCCAAGGCGCCCCCGTTGTCCGTGCATGAGGTCATGCAATGGTGCAAAGGCAGCGCGCCGAGCGAAAAGCTCGACGATGCGGCCCTGGACGCCGCCCGCCGGTGCGTGGCCGGCCTGCTCGAGGCCCGTGAACGCGAGGGTGCCAGGACGGTGACCGTGCTGCTCGACCGCGTCAAGCGTTTGCGCGAACTCGCCGCCGACGCAGAGCCGCTCGTGCCTGCCGCGATCGAACGCCAGCGGCAGCGATTCCTCGACCGCTGGAACGAGGCGCTGGAGGCCACGAATGCGGCGCAGACGATCTCCCAGGAAACGCTCCACGAGCGCGCCGTGAACGAGGCGGCCGCCTTCTCGATCCGCATCGACGTGGCCGAGGAACTGGCACGCCTGCGCTCCCACCTGGACGAAATCGCCCGCCTGCTCAACAAAGGCGGCGAAGTGGGCAAGCGCCTGGATTTCCTGATTCAGGAGCTGCTGCGCGAGGCAAACACATTGGGGTCGAAGGCATCATCGATCGAACTCACCAACATCTCGGTGGAGATGAAGGTGGCCATCGAGCAGTTGCGGGAGCAGGTGCAGAACCTAGAGTGAATTCTGTGTCATGAGCTGGCGGCCGGTCTCGGCGTAACGCGGGATCTCTGCGGGGCATCGCAGACCTCCTCGGCATCGGGGTAGCGCCAATATTTCTTACCCCACAGGTTCTCTGCCCGCCTATCGCCGTAGAAAATCCGAGTACGACTCGATCTTCTCGGCAAGCCGCGCCGCCAGTGCCTCGCTCGCTGCGCCGAGCGCCTGATGAATCATCCGGGCCTCCTGCTGATACGCCATGATTTTCTCGTTGCTCCAATAGTACGGGGGCGCGTAGAGGTTGGCTATGCGGTCAGCCATCTTCACCATCCATACCTCGCGCGGCTGCAGCCGAATCCGCCGCAAGCTGTCTTCCATCTGCGCGCGTTTGTCGGGCAGCGCCGCGTCCTTCGAAAGGGCGAGAACCCCTTGCGCCACAGCGTGGCTGAATGCCGACTCGAGTTCCTCGAACGTGGCACTCGTATCTTCGATCGAATCGTGCAGTGCGGCGCACTGGAGCGCCAGATCGCCGTCAATGCCGTCGTCGGTCTGGAGCGCCCAGTTGACTTCCATCACCACGCTGCCGATGTGTGTCATGTACTCGACGCACTCCCCTTCGGCCTGGCCACCATAGGTTTGCCCTTTGTGCCGTTGGGTCGCAAATGCCCAGGCACGCTGGAGCTCGTTCGGATCCCATTTGTTATTGCTCATTAGCTCATGTTACTGCCGGGCAGCTGCGCGGGCTTTTTGTCGCCCGGCAGGCTGCAACAGGGCGCATTTGAGCCGGCGCTCCTGATAAACTAGTCACCTGACCAGTCACCAGGAGTTCATCATGAAAACATGGCCTGTACAAGATGCAAAAGCCCGGTTCAGCGAATTCCTCGACGCCTGCCTGTCGGACGGCCCGCAGATGGTCACGCGGCGCGGTGCCGAAGCCGCTGTGCTGGTCCCGGCCGCTCAGTGGCAACAGATGCACTCCGCCGCCCGCCCCTCGCTCAAGGAACTGCTGCTGTCCGAAGAGGCACGCACCGACCACCTTGCGCCGGAACGCATGCATCAGCGTGGCAAGGCCCGTCGCCGCCGGGTCGTGGCGCTGGGTTGAGCGCGGCGTTCCATCCATGTACCTGCTGGACACAAACGTCATCTCTGAACTGCGCCGGCCCAAGCCGCACGGCGCAGTGCTGGCCTGGCTCCAATCCGTGCCCGACAGCGATCTGCGTATTTCAGCAGTGAGCCTGGGAGAGATCCAGGCCGGCATCGAGCTCACCCGCGAACAGGACGAGCGCAAGGCTGCAGAGATCGAGCGATGGGCCAACCGCGTGACGGCCTCGTACAACCTGCTGGCCATGGACGCCGACACGTTCCGCATCTGGGCCAGGCTGATGCACCGTCGCTCCGACACCCTGTATGAGGACGCCATGATCGCGGCCACGGCCATCCGAAATCGCTTGACTGTCGTGACCCGAAACGTCGGGGACTTCTCGCATTTCGGCGTGGAACTGCTGAACCCGTTCGAATCCGAGGCGCAGCGGTAGCGAGACCAGAAACACGTTAGCCCTCATGCTCTGCCGATGACCAGCGAAGAACGGTTTGACTACTGCTTCAAACTTCAAGAATGTTTGAAGCCTGAAAACTTCTGGGTCACCGATTTTCTGGCCCAGCGATTGATGGACGTGGAACTCACGTTTTGCTGCGGCGAGTCCGCAAACAGCACAACTGTCCGGCGGTGTGCCGAATACTGCGAAGAGTTACTGCGCCTCGACAGCCCTGGGGTCCAGGGCATAGAAGAATGCCTGCGCCTGTCAACCATATCGGCCACTGCGAAAGCAAAAGTTGACGAGCTTCTAAAGTTGAGTGCTTCTTCAGAAGTCCGTTTTGCCACAACGCCCCAAGCGTGCTCAGCAGTGTCGAGCTTCCTTCATTTGGTGTTCACGCGAGACGTGGGTTGACCCTTCCATCGAGCAGAGGTGGCTTCGGCATCTTCAGCCCAGCGCTCATGTCAAGCGTTCGACACGGCAAAGGATGCAACGGCATCAACCCAGCCGCAGCGGCACGTACAACTTCATTCGCCCGTGCTGGACAAGGATTGCAATCGCCTTGCCGGACCGGCTGGCAGCGGCATTGGCCTGGTCCACGGTGGATACCGGCTGGCCGTCGATGGCCAGCAGCACATCGCCCGACTGCAGGCCCGCGCGTGCGGCGGGGCCGCTCACCCGCTCGATCACCAGGCCGCCCGCCAAGCCGGCGTCGCGCTGTTCCCCGGGCTGGAACGCCCGCAGCACCAGGCCCAGGGGCCCCTCCGGCCCCTTGCCTGCGGTGATGCCGCTGTCCGACTTACCGGCATCACGCGCATCGGCGTCGTCGAAGCGCGCATGCACAGTGCGCCTTGCGCCGTGGCGCCACAAGTCGATGTCGGCCTCGTCGCCCGGCCGAGCCAGGCCCACGATGGCAGGCAAGTCTCCGGACAGGTCGATGGCCAATCCATCAATGGCCAGCAGCACATCACCGCTTGCGATGCCGGCCCGTTCGGCGGCGCTGCCTTTGGCTACCTCGGAGACCAGCGCCCCGGTGGGCTTGTCGAGCTTGAACGCCTCGGCCAGCGTCTGGTTCACGTCCTGGATCGCGACGCCGAGCTTGGCGTGGCGCACCTTGCCCGTGCTCAGGATCTGTTGCTCGATGCGTTGGGCCACGTCGATGGGAATTGCGAACGACAGGCCTTGGTAGCCGCCTGTGTCGGAGTAGATCTGCGAATTGATGCCGACCACTTCGCCGCGCGTGTTGAACAGCGGACCGCCCGAGTT
>Ga0170475_111031830_pt1 | contig 12840 bp, 5 predicted proteins | sample Soicark_Litter_5_FD_111474 | JGI IMG/M metagenome (GOLD analysis project Ga0170475, IMG submission 111474) | Avena fatua rhizosphere microbial communities from Hopland, California, USA. Combined Assembly of 48 SPs | reverse complement strand
GGGGCTCAAAGTCGCCCACCAGAAGGTTGAGCGCCGCCGGATCGATCTTCGGCTCGATGAGGACGGGAAGATCCTCGGGGATAAGTTCCAGCGTCCCGGCCACATCGCTCAGCTCCTCCCGGCGTGCCGCGCACACCACCAGCCTTCCGTCTGACGTTGGCGCCCCCACCGCATGCAGGTGCTCGCAGGGCGCCGGCAGCTCTTCCTGGAGGAGAGGGAGCAACCCCTCCGGCAGTTGGCCTGCCCTCACTCCGGGGGCCTCGAGCACCGCCCAGAAGAACTGGTCTTGGGATCGGCGCATGCACGTCACGGGGGCCCACCCCCGGCCGCGTTCTTCAGCGCCAGCGTCCGGATCAGCGTCCCGCTCTTGATCGTGATGCCGTCGGCCGCCACGCGGTCGATCTTGTGCCCGAGGGCCTCCCCGCCCGTGGCGACCACGAAGAGCTTGTTGGTGTCGGGGTCGTACAGCACGGCCTTGTAGCTCTCGTCTTCCTTGAGAATCCCGATCAGCTGCAGCTTCAAGGGCGGAGGGGGCGGAGGTGCAGGCGGTGGCGGCGCGGGAGGCTGCGGGGCCGCGGCGATGGTCCACACGGGCGTGTCGAACGCCTTCGCGTCAAGCGGCGCGACCTTGGCCTGACCATCACCGGCTCTGGCCGTCCCAAGCGATGGGACTTCGACCGCCGGCGTCCCAGCCGGCAGCAACGCCCATCCAGCGCCTACCAGGACGACCCCGCCACAGGCGAGCGCGACGAGCTTGGTCCGCCGACGGGATTGCTCAAGGCGATGGGTCATTCGACCTCCCCCACCGCTTCGATGACGCGAGCGACCTCGGCCAGGCTCGTGACCCCGTTGTGTGCCAGGGCCTCGCCGGCCTCGCGGAGCGTGACCATGCCCTTGCGCTGGGACGCGGCCTTGATGTCGGTGCTGCTGGTGCGCCTGCCGACAAGATCACGCAACTCCGTGTCGAGGCAGAGAAGTTCAAAGACCCCGATGCGCCCGCGGTAGCCGGTCCCGAGGCAGTCGGGGCAGCCGGCGCCGCGGCAAGGCTGGTGGCACTTGCGGACGAGGCGCTGGGCGAGCACGGCCGAAAGAGACGAGGCGACCAGGAATGGCTCCACTCCCAAGTCGATCAAGCGAGCGACAGCGCTCGACGCGTCGTTGGTATGAAGCGTCGAGAGCACAAGGTGCCCGGTGAGCGAAGCCTGGACCGCGATGCGGGCAGTTTCCTCGTCGCGGATCTCCCCCACCATGATGACGTCGGGGTCCTGGCGGAGGATGTGGCGCAGGCCGGTGGCGAAGCTCAAACCTTTCTTCACGTCCACTTGCGTTTGGCTGATCGATAGGCCCGCGCTGGAGAGGTCGTACTCCACCGGGTCCTCGACGGTCATCATGTTCAGCTCGCACCCACGGGCGATCCCGCCCGCGTTGGTGGAGCTAACCCAAGCCAAGGTCGTGTACAGCGTGGTGGTCTTGCCGCTGCCGGTTGGACCCGTCGAGAGCACGACGCCGCTGGTCTTGCTGACTTGAGCGAGGTATGGGCGCTCCACTTTGGCTGGCATTCCTAGGGCCGACAGGCTCAGCAAGTGGGGCGACTTGCCCGGGTCGAGGATTCGGATCACGACCCGTTCCCCGTAAGTACTCGGGAGCGTGCTGATGCGCAGGTCTACCCGCCTGCCGGTCTGGGCACCGGCCGAGCCGCCCAGCGTCACCGAGGCCCGACCGTCCTGGGGCGCCCGTTGTTCGGCGACATCGAGCGCCGCCATCACCTTGACGCGGCTCACGACGGCCGCGGCGATGGAGAGAGGGAGCTCCCGGACGGTGTGCAGCACGCCATCGAGGCGGTACCTGACCAGCGTGCGACCGCGGACCGGCTGGATGTGCACGTCGCTGGCAGACCTCTGGAGAGCCTCGAATAGAATGAGATCGACCAGGCGGACCGCGGGGGCCTTGCCCTGCACGTTGAGCAGATCGGATTCGGCGTCCCGCACGGCGGCCCTCAGATCTGCCTCTACGTCCGCGGACCCTTCGACCGTCACGATTGGAATATCCACGCTGGGTGGCGGCAGGGCGGGGTCGCTCTGAGCTTGGGAGTAGGCCCGATCGATGGCGGCAGCGATCGTCTCGGCGGCAATGATGCACGTTTCGACGGGTCGCCGCAGAAGGACACCAACATTGAAGGTGGGCGCGGGCCTGGTCTGGCTGCTCACGAAGAGATGCTCCACTCCGTCCACGCATCCCGCGCTGAGGATCAGATGCCGACGCGCGAACTCGTGCGCGATGAGCTTGAGGAACTCGGGGCTGGGCCTTGACGCCGCGGGATCGATGTCCAACGCCGCGCCCTGGACGGCCTTGGGCTCAATCTCTACTGCCGGGTTGGCGACCAGCGAGCTCATCGGATCACCTTCGGGAGCACCTCGGGGAACCCGTCGTCCACCCCCATCTTTTCGGTGTCGATCTCGCTGATGTACTTGAGGTCCTCGAAGCTGCCGCTGCGCAGGACTGTTGCCTTGATGAAGACGAAGAATCGCGTGCGGCTGTTGGCGTTGTTGCGGTTCTTGAAGAGCTCGCCGATTCCCGGGATATCCGCGATCAGCGGAACCCTCGACTCGGCCTTCGAGTCGTTCAGCAGATCCAGGCCACCGACCACGACGGTGTGCCCGTCCGGGATGGTCGCCACGCTGTCCACCGCATTCTCCTGCTTGGGCGGCGGTAGGCCCGGCGTGGCGCTGGTACCCACGAAGCTGCTTAGCTTGATCGAGTACGTGAGTACTAGGTGATCCCCCTGCGCGATTTGGGGTTTCACAGAGATCGTGGTGCCGGCGTTCTCCGTTCCGCCGTAGGAGAACGTCGTATCGTTGCTCCCTGTGCGGGTCGTGGATTGGACGGGCTGCTGAACGGTGCTGGAGAACACGGCCTTTTCGTTGTTGGTTACCAGGAGCTTGGGATTCGAAATCGTGTGGGCCTTGTTGATGGTCTGCAGGGCCCGCATGATGACCGAGAACTCGCCCTGGTTGAGGACGGCTCCCGTGAAGCCCACCGCGTCGGCGACGCTGCGCACAGCCGCAGGCCCGGTGGAGAGACCGAACAGAGAGCTCAGTTGAACCGTTGCGTTCCCCAGACTTCCCAGCCGCTCGAGTTCCAAGCCCAAAGCAAGCGTGTCGGCGTCGCTCAAACTGACCAGCATCACCTCCAGCATGACCTGCGGCTGGCGCACATCGAGCTTGACAAGCAGATTCTCAAGCTGAGCGAGTATCCGCGGTTCACCAATGGCGATGAGCGTGTTCGTCGACTCATCGGCAGAGAGCGATAGGGGGGGGCGGTTCGTGGGGCCGCCACCTTGAGCGCCGGTGGCAGACCTGCTCGCCGCGGAGATTGGCGGCACAACTGTCGTCGTATTGGGACCTTGAGCCGTGGTCGGCTGTGGCAGCAGAGTCGAGCGCGTGGTCGACTGAGAGGCTCCGGCAGTGATGTCCGCCCGAGCCGCGGCGCCCGAATCCGTTTCCAGAATGCCGGCCGCGATGAGCTGCCGGAGCGTGTTGAGCATCTCGCTGACCGGACGGTTGCGGATCGGGTACGAACGCACAGGGCTGGGACCTTGCTGGTTGCTTTCCAACCGCGCGAGCAGCGCGGCGACCCGTTCGTGTTGCGAAGGCGTGGCGGTCACGATCAGGCTGCTCGTCAGCTCATCAACGACTACGCGAAAGCGATCATCCTGCGCAGCGCCTGGTGGAGTGGCGATCGACTCCACCAGTCTCGAGACGTCCTTCGCGGCGAAGTATCGAGGCGTGTAGGTGACCGTTTCTGCGGCTTCGCGTCGGTCCGCCTGCGCGATGAGGCCTTTCCAAGTCTCAACTGCATCGTCAGGCGCAATGACCAGCACCGATTTTCCATCGGGTGATGCCACCACGTCTCCCAAGACCTTGCGCGCTCCGGCGGCTTCCCGCTTCGTCGCCAGCTGCGCCGCCAGGGCTGCGGCCTGGGCGGCGGGCATGTGGCCCACTGGAACCTCGACCGTGATGACGGAATCCGCGACATCGATTCGATCCAGGATTGCCTCGATCTCTCGCACCCTTCCTGAGAAGTCGCTTAGCGCAATCAATGGACTATCACCGAGTTGAACCGCAGTCCCTGCTGGTTTGCTGAGCAACGGTTTCACGGCCTCAATCACGGCCTTCGGGGTGGCCCGCTTGGGCTGAATCACGTGGGTCACGAATCCCGCAGCGAGAGCTTCAGGGCCCAGTCCCGCAGCGGCTGCCGCCTGTTCGACTTTGACAACGGACAGCACTGGACTACCGGGCGGCCGGACCGTGGTAAGTCCGCGAGCTGCTAGCACCTGGGTGAGCAGATCCAGCGACTGCTGCGGTGTGAGCGCGCCCTGGACTCGGAGAGTCACCGCGGCCTCAAGGTCCGCCGGGACATAGCTCACCTGGAGGTGATTCGCTTCGGCGACGAGGTCCACCAGACGTGAGAGCTTGGCGGTGTCCGGAACGAGGACTTCGGGCCCGGCCTGCTGAGCCGGTGCCCTTCCACTGGCCCCGAAGGTCACTACTACGACCAGGGCGATCGCTGCTCTCGATCTGAGTGATGCCTTCATCGACACCATCCTACCACGAGTATTCGGGAGAATGTCCAGTCCGGAGTCACTGCGCGGCAAGACACGCTTCAATCGCGGCCAGGTTGGCGTCGAGGGATTGACGCGCCTGTACAACACCCGCATCGGCACGAGCGGAGGCCAACAAGTGGGTGCTCTCGGAGTCCAAGGTAATCTGAGCTCGTAGTGCGCGGCGCTCCGCACGGATGGCCCGTGACAGTCGTCGCAGCTCGTCATTGTTCCAAGACAGCACGCGGAACTCCGGGGCCAGATCTACATCGGCGTGCGATTCGTATCGCGCAACGCTCGCGATCCCGGCCCCATTGCCAGCCGTCAGCCCCACAACCAGCAGTTCGTGTCGCCTGGTGGCAAGATCGGAGATTCCGGTGTCTCGGCTTTGGAACAACGCCTGACGGACACTCAAGAGCGATTCATCGCCCGGAGTCGACGCCAACCGGCGACTAATCTCGTCGATTTGCCGTAGAGTCTCCTGCAAAGCCTGCGCCGCCGCCGCAGTGCTCGCCAGGCCCTCGTCATCCCCCGCGATGCGGTCCGCCACGGCGCAGGCCTCCGCAGGCGTCAACCCTGCAACGGCGAGCGCTTCCGCTCCGATCTGCGCCTGACCCAAAGCGCTCTGCCTCGATGTCGGCGGCGGAGCGTGATTCGGACACGCCATCACATGCAGCAGCGCAAGGATCCAGTAGAACATTGTGGGCTCCTTCCTAGTGGGCCATCCCCTCGTATCTCCCAGACGTCTATCACGACGTTCCTCGTCCGAACCTGCCTCAACGCAATGTCCCCACGAGGTCGTCCACGACTCTCACACGTGATTCCTGGTCCAGGTTTGCCCATGCCGCGCATCGAACCAGTGGCAACCTGCAGGGCTTTGACTCTATTGTATTGGTGAGGTTGCTCCTCCTGCTCCCGCACTTCGGACACCTGGGATGAACGTCCACGAGCAACCAATCACCCAGCGCTGGTTGGTCAACAAGAGCCTGAAACAGGAGCTGAAATACCTTTGCCCGGCGCTCCTCCGGCAGCGCCACGTACGTTTGCGTCGCTCTGATCGCCGTGCTCAGAGCCTCGACCGTCGGCTCCTCGAGCCCAAGCGCATACGCTTCATCCGCTCGCGCCGTACGGCAGGAGAATGCGCCGTATTCCTCCGGATGGACCGCGCAGGATTCAAACTCTTCACCGCAATCGTAACATCTGAATCTAGCGGTTGTGCCCTTAAACACACCATTTACCTCCTAGTCACGCTTACATGGAATAGGCGACACCATTTGGGGCTTAATATACGCGTTCGGATCTGTGTTGTTTAGGATAGCCAAGTTGTTCCCCTTTCCTTTTTCAGACGGGAACCTAATAGCATCATATCCACCCTTCCTCGCTTTCTCTCCCAACGCTCGATAGGCGTCTCGTTCTCCGCCGGCATAACCCCAGGCTTTCGCGATTTTGGGATCAGTGAAATCCAAGACTTTCTTGCCTGTCAGATCTACTGTAAATCTAATCATGGTGTCGCCTGTGGGCTTCTCTTTCACCGCGATCCGAGCGTCCTCCGCAATATAGAATGCCTTGCCAAACCTCGCGTCCGCCTCTGCCCACTCAACTATGTTGATGCCGTCTTTCAAGATACTCTTCACTCCGACGGCGCTCGTGGCGTGGTAGGCTTCTTCGACTCGGGTAGCACCTCGAATGAACCCGCCTGCATTGGGGGACGTGCCAAGAGTAACCACGCTCAATACAAGAGATCCGCCAGCAGCGGCCTTCCAGTACCAACGAACATTCGGATCCGCTAGAGTACCAATATCCTGCGCCTCCCCCACGCCCGGAATGACAGAAACGACTAGGTTAGTTCCTGCCTCTATGACCTTTACATAAGTGGCGGTTGCCTCATCAGCTTTCCGATTGAACTCATCGGCATTCTTCTGTTCGGCCGGCGTGAGCCGCATTCCCAACTGATTCTCACCGTCGTCGTTCCCCCGCCTTAGCTTCCCTCGCAAATCGCCAATGTCCTCTCCAGGCTGTTTGGGGGGACCATTGGCCTTGCTCCCGTCCGGCTGGCCGAAAAGACCAAAGGGATCGAGGTGCCCAATGGGGGACCCGTCAACGTAGAGATAGTCATTGAGGCCAGCCAGTTTCCCCAACGGGTCTCGCTGTACCCACCTGCCCATTTGAGGCATATACCACCTGAATCTCGCCGCGTTCCAACCGGTAGGCTGGTCGAACAAGTATCCTCCGAAGCCGATCACGCTATCCGGCCCATCCGGACTGCTTATCGAGCCATCGGCCAGAGGACTGGCCATATTCCCGGCGAACCCGACGTCCGTAGCGCCTTTTACAACGCCGTCGCGGTCGAGGTCCATATCGGGAACGTAGTTGCTGCTACTGATGGAAACCGTCGGCATCGCCATCAGAGCGTTGTAGTCGGTCGGGTCGTAATAGCCATCGCCGTTGAAATCTCCCGGCCAGCGATGCCTTGCGCCACCGTGTGCGTCGTAGGTCACTCGCTCGACGAGCCTGCCCGTATCGTCGAGCATCGCGACGGTGCTGAACTGTGCGTCGGTGACGTGGTAGTACGCCCGCGGTGTGTCCTCGACGTAGTTGCCACCTTGGAGCACATACGGGAAGACTCTTGATGAGACCGGGTCATCGATGTACCGATTCCCCCAGAAGTGCTCGATGCGGCGCAGCGGTGTGTCATTCCCCTCTTCCGAACGCACGACTCTCTCTTCGAGAAGCCGCCACGCAGCCGAGTAGAACATCTCTCGCTTCGTCAGGAAGTTGTTGTTCGTCGTCGAGATGCGCCAGTGGAGGCCATTGTAGGTGTGGCCTGAGAGATAGGAGTACCACTGCATGTTTGGCGGGACCTCGCCTTGTTCCTCGACCTTCACGATTCGGTTCCAGGCATCGTGGGTGACGGTACGTGTTCCGCCCAAGTCGCGTGTGTAGGAACGGAGATTGCCGGTAGCGTCGTAAGTGAATGGGAGGTTGCTCTGTCCGGCGTTGGGCACTCGCCCTGTGAGCTCGTTGTCCCGGTTGTGCGTCCGAGTTTCGTGGAGATCCCCTGTGGCATCGCCGTACCCGCCGTAGTTGCCGCTGCCATTCGGCGCCAAGTCCTGCTCCAGATCGTTCCAGCTCCCCAGGACATCGAGCGTCCAGCGCTGACTTCCACGACCCGGGGTCCAGACGAGGTTGCCCGACTGATCCTTGTTGTTGGCGCCTCGCATTGCCTCCTTCAGCCGGTCGAGGCCGTCGTAGTCGAACTTGAAGTCGCGAGTCGGGAGCGAGGCTCCGGGACGTCCGTCTGTGCGCGAGGTCCGATTGGAGTTACGGTCGTAGCTGTAGACCTCGGCGAGGATCTGGGGGCGGGTCGGAAAGGTTCCGCCACCATTGTCGATGTCGGAATCGACCCAGGTTTGGCGCAGCAGTCTGCCGAGGCGGTCGAATCCGGGATACTCGCCCATTGTTCCCGATTGGACCGCGGCGCTCCGCCGGTGACCGTCCGCTTTGATCGTGCGATCCAGCTCGACCGAGATTCCCATGTACTCCACCAGGGCGGCGGTGTTGAGGCCGAGGTAGGTGTAGCGCAACGCCTTGGCGCCATCGATCCTGTACATGACCGGCCTGCTGGCTCGATCATCCGGCGAACCGGTGTCGCCAAACTCGGTTGTGTACACCGCACCCGAGTGGTCCGCCCTCGACGGGTACGTCAGGTCGGTCAGGCGTGAGTAGTTCCCATTCGCGAGAGCCTGCGTGTCGTAGGCATACTGGACCACCGAGGTGTTGCTCGACGGAGTCCCGTCGTCGCCGTTGGACTGGACCACACCGTCATTGTCCTGGTACAAGCGTGAAATCTGCCAAAGAGGCGAGTACCGGAACCGCACCTGGTTTCGGTACGTTGGGTTGGCTCCGGTCGAGAGGGATGAGACTCGGTCGAGCCGCCCGAAGAGGTCGTAGGTCGCTTGGATCGCGCCCACGTACTGATCGATGTTCGGACCAAACTGGTCGACTTTGTCTTGGATGGGCCGCCCGAAGTCATCGCGCGAGTAGACATGGCGGGTGCCATTCTGACTCGGGAAGTTCTGTCCCGTGAAGCTCCTGACTTCTCCGAGCGCATTGTACGAGTAGGTGGTCTTGTTGTCGGAGCTGGCCTCTCCGCTCGTGGAGCCGGTGGTCGACCGGTCCGGGTACCAAATCTGATACAAGAGACTGTTATTGGCGGCCAATGTTGCGGTCGAGGCGCTCGGGCTTCCAACCGTGTCGCTGCCGTAGGCATCGTGGTACGAGTAGATGTACTTGGTGACCTCGACCTTTTCCGTGCTGTTCTCCCACGGCAGGTGTGCGGTCTCGACCGTCACGTTGTCGAGGCCGTCGTAGACGAACGAGGTCGCGCGGTTCTGGTCGCCGGTCAAAGAGCCGGAAGCGTGCCAGCGTCCGTTGGAGAAGGAGAAGGTCGGATCTGACGCGAAGTTCTCGACGACAGCAAAGGTGCGTTCAAGATCGTCGTAGTAGTACTTGGAGACGTGGCCGATGGGGTCGATCGCTTTCTCGATGAGCCCCCTGTCGTTGTATTCGGCCGAGCGAATCAAAGTGTGGGTAAAGTTGCTGTCGGATCTCGACGGCACCTGCGTCAGTGCAGAGGGTGCGGAACCGCCGCTCTTGAGAATGTCCTTCGAGGCGTCGTTGGTTCCGTACTCGACCTGACCAATGAGACGATTCGCGGGGTCATAGGCAAGACCCGTGTAGGTCGTCACCGCGTTCGGCGGGCTCGCGCTGACTTGGAGGTCGCCGGTCGCCGCGGTGTCGTGGAGCCGGCGAAGATGAGCGATCAGGCTGAGGCGGCCTAAGCCATCGAACGTGCGATTGACCTGTTCAAAGACGGTGTCCCCGCTCCGGGAGGTGGCTTGTCCGTACGCTGACGCGCCCGTCAGGTCATCCCCGCCGCGGTCCGTGGCAAACAACGACTTCGCTCGACCAAGCCCGTCGTAAACCTTCTTGATAGCTGCGTGCCCGGGCGACCACGACTCGACCGGTCGCCCATCGGCGTCAAACCATCCTCGCCGCTCCAGGAAACCCGCCGTCAGATCGGCAGGATTCACCGCAACGGCTGTGCGGTAGGGCAGGCCACGTTGGCTGTAGGAGGTCTCGACGTACACCCCCCTTGTCGCGGACGTCTGGGCGCGGAGGCTTGTGGGCTCGTCGCCAGATGGTGGGCTGTTGAAGAGCCCGACGCGCTTGATCCGCCCGATGTTGTCGTAATCGAGCTCGGCGTACGGAGCAGTCGGCCCGACAATGCGAATCAACTCATCACGAAAGTTGTACGTGCGAGCGACGGTTCGGCTGTTGGAGCTCAGCCCGCTGGAGCCCTCGCCCGTGTACATCCTGACGAATGTCAGATTGCCGTCGCCGGTGCCCTGTTCAAGGGTCGAGTCCCCGTTTGTGTCGTCGTAGAAGTACTCTGCGGCTCGCGTGAAGTTCGCGGGATCCCGCGAGGTCCCAATCTCTTCGATCAGAACCCGTCCGAGCGCGTCGTAGCCATTGATTGGGTTGCCGCTGACCGGGTCGTGCTCATTGCCCGGGATCCGAAGGATCGTGCCGCTCGGGTCGGTGACGTAAGCGAGCCGCCCCGCGTCGTCGTACTCGTACGTGGTCAGGTACGACCCGTTGTTCGGAACGTCGTGCCACCACCGCTCGCTGGTCATGATGCCGCCGAGATTCCGGTACATCAATGCGCGTGAGGCTTCGGACGAAGTGATGGTGTAGCTGCCGTTCGCCGGGTCGTAGGAACCATCCGCGGCCAGCAGAAAGTCACTGGCTCGGAGAGCTTCACCCGCCGCATCAAGCCAGACCATGGTGGCCGGCTCAGAAGCGTGCGCCGCTGTGCTCCCGCTCTCCGGCAGCCTTGGCGGCAGGCCGACCAGGGAGTAGTAGAGGAACGGGCTGCCGGTGTGCTGGTCATCGGTCCGCATTTGCCGGTGCAAGAAGGTGGAGGCGCCTGCGGGGTCGGTAGTGCTGAGTCGGCGGCCTTGATTGTCAACAGTGCTGGTCCAAGTCAGCGAGCCCCCGTCGGCGAAACGGCCCCACGAACTGTCGATGGTGACGTTCCCGTAATAGCTGCTCGATAGCGCGGGGTAGCTGCTCTCGCCGGAAGGATTCGCGTTGCGGACCAGCCGGACCTGCTCGCCGGTCGTGGAGTCGAAGGACCGATAGGTGAGTGCTCCGTCGAAAGCCCGAATCCAACGGAGTTGCCCTCGCTCATCGAACAGGCACGTCGCGGGTACATTCCCGCCTGGGCCACCCTCCGCGTTGGATTCGGCCTCAAGCGTCCACCCGACAAACGCAAGAGCGTCCCCGGATCTGAAGCCGTAGGACATCGTCGTCGTCTGGATCGTGGCCGCATCGGTGGAACCGCTGTCCGTATACACGTCAACACTGGCCGGGAGCCAATACCGGGTATTGCCTTGCGGGCCACCCCAGTAGGTGACGTGCTTCACCGGTATTGTGGAGCTGGAGATCCCCCTGGACTCGCCGATGTCGATGACCTGGTGAAATTGGTCGAAGGCAAAGTGCCGGACGAGTCCCTGGCTTCCTTGCGCAACGAATGACGTCGATGGACGAACACCGTTCGTCAATCCGCCTGCCTCATCGACAGCGGTGTATTGAGACACCGCGGACGGGAGCACGACATCGATGAGGTTGTGGGTCCCACCAGCGACAAACGTGGAACTCATATCGTAGTCGTAGTGAGTGACCCACCGTTGCCCAAGTCCGTCGATTGTTGACATCACCGCATGGTTGATGAGGTATGGGCCCGACGTTGGACTGAGATCTTTGAAATCATAATACTCATTGCGAAGTGGGACATACGAAGCTCCGGAGTGATAGCTGACGGCCATCTTCGCCGACCGACCGTCTGTGGCACCGGATGCATAGCCGTAGAACCAGTAGCTGTACCCCTGACGTGTTGATTGCGAAGCGCCGCTGCATCCGCATCCATTCTGAAGGAACTGAGTCTTGACTCTTCCGATATTGCTCCCTGTGCCGTAATACGAGAGAACCTTGGACGCTATGTCCAGCACAGGCCGATTTGCCTCGAACCCCTGGATTGCGAAGGTGTCGCTTCTCAGCAGGAGATCGTCCGCGAACTTGTCAAGCCAATGGATGTCAAGTGTCCCCGGTGCGACGTATTGAGCCGCGTACTCGATCTGCTCAGGCCCGAACACCGCCTTAAGCTGATGTGCGATCCCACTCAGTGTCTCCCCGTTTAAAGAAACAGTTGCACCACCAAAATACCGATACTGAGATATGCGAACTCGGTCTGTGACCGTTGAGAATGCACTGTTCGCCTCGACTTCATCAATGTATCGGACTTCGACCAGGTCTCCGGCAGTTCCAACAGCCGGATCGTGCGCATGGATGGCCACCTCCTCACCGTCCATCACATCGGACGGCTGAAAGTATCTATAATCCACAATGTTCGTTGCATGGCCATAGTCACCGTCTTCGCCTGGGTGATAGCGTACCGCCGACATTGAGCTGAGGCGACCGAATCGCACACGAGAGTTTACGTCGACGTCTTCGGGGTGGACGCACCAACTAAAATACACCTCGGCAAGCGGCGTTCCAGATGTCGTCGATGTCGCATAACAGCGAATGCGCATGAGCCGGGCCGACCGTACGCCGCTCGGAGACTCGAACGTCTGGTAGTCATACGTGCGAATGTTTCCGAATACGTCCCCTTCTTGTGCAATTAATCCAACGAGTTCAGGCGGCGTACTAATTGTGTCCGATCGATAGAAGTCGACGTGGGATACACCTGGATAGGTCAACCGCCAGACACTTCGTGTCGTGTCAACGTAGGCATTAGTCGTATAGTTGAAGAAGTTCGTTGTGAGTTGCGCCTGCTGGATGTGTTCCTGCCCGCGAGGGCTCGCACGCCACGTGGCGGGGTTGGAAGCCGTCACCAGTTCAAAAACGTTCGTTCCTTCGAGTGGCAACCCGCGTAAGACGATTCGCTCGGTCCCGCCCGGGCCGTTCATGTCGGTTCTAATGCTGTTGAATACTGAGAGTGACCATCCCTCGCCAAGCCACACGGCTCCGGCGATGTGTTGGCTGATGTACTCGCGAGTGATCACGAAGTCGGATCCGGGGAGTCTCACTCGAAGATCTTCGATGGTTTCGAGCTTTGCACCTGATGGCATGTCGACAGGACACGGAGTCTTGGTCGGAGGTGGTGCGGGAGGGCC
>Ga0170475_109783187_pt1 | contig 12843 bp, 1 predicted proteins | sample Soicark_Litter_5_FD_111474 | JGI IMG/M metagenome (GOLD analysis project Ga0170475, IMG submission 111474) | Avena fatua rhizosphere microbial communities from Hopland, California, USA. Combined Assembly of 48 SPs | reverse complement strand
GCCGGTCGTGCCGATGATCAGAATCGCAGCTGCGTCATCAACGCCAGTGTACTGGTGGCCCTTGATCGTGTTGCCGGTCACGTTGTTCGGCGAACCACCGACGAATACGATACCGTTCTGAGCGATCAGCCCAGTGCTGCCGACGCCAGTGATCACGTTGTTTGTGATATTCGACGTCAGGCCCGTGCCTCGCATGTCGATACCATTCTTCTGGTAATCGCTGACGGTGCTGCCCGTCACGTTGATCGTGTGCGTGCCGGAGTCGTTCGCCCCGAAGATCGCACGGCCGCGTTGAATACCGCTGAGCGAGGCGTCGCGCACGCCAACCACAGTCACGGTGTCGACCGTCACGTTCGAGTTGTACATGCCGATGCCGTGGAAATCGTCACCGGAAACAACCGAATTGCCACGACCGTCGCCGTCGACCTTCAAATTCTTGATCGTCGCATTGGCGACACCGCGAACCGCAATGACGGATTCACGCGTTGTTCCATTGAACGTGAAGTTGTTGGTCGGAGTGAAGATTGCCGGGGCCTTAATGATCGTGCTGTTGCCGACGCCTTGCAGCGTCAGATTCTTCGTGATGTCGAGCTGTTCGGTGTACGTGCCCGAGTTCGCATAGACAGTCCAGCCTGCCGAAGCGACGTTGATGCCCCGCTGCACGCTGGCGGCCGTCGTTAGTGGCAAGACGAAACTGTTCGTCGTGACGAAGATCGCATTGTCGTACGGACCGCTGCCGACCCAATCGACGAGCGCCGTGCCTGCAGGCGCCGGTGCATCGACTGCGTGTGCAACGCGGTCTTCAATCGCGAAGTTATCTGCCAAGACCGTTTTATCGAGTGCCACGTTCGACGCGTTCAAGAATGTAACGCCCGTAGCATTGATATTGGTCAAGCTAGTCACAATATCCCAGCCAGTGCCAGAGGCCGCGCCGCCGCGGGCATAGGTGTTATGGAACTTGCTGTTGCCCAAGTTCATCGTGCCGCCCGCGTCGAAGATCACGAGACCACCAAGGGCAGTCGAATTGAATTCCACGCCGGTGTTGAGGAAGTGGAACGTCGACAGATCGGCGTACTGCTGGATCAGCATCGCGTAGCGTTGCTGCGTGCCATTGATTTGGACGCCGTCGAAGGTCACATCCGCGGTCTTGCCTGGATTAAGGGCGAGCGGGATAGTGCCGTTCAAACCGCGAACTTGGATCGCGTAATCCGGCGAGACCGAATTGACCGTCACGTTCGTGAAGCTCGCCACGCTCATGTTGCCCACGGGACCGGCGAAGGCAAACAGAGTGATATCGCCGAAGCCGGAAGAAACCGGCTGCCCAGTCGAGTTGCCGCTGAATGTTGTACCGTTGACGATGATCGTCTGCTTCACGGTGCCATCGCCGGTGACCGCCAGTCCGTTCCCCGTGTTGTTTTCGATCAAGCCGCCCGTGAGATTGAGCGTCGAACCGCCGGTTACGTTGATGCCGGAACCGTTGTTGTGGATGTGGTTGTTGGTCAACGTTGCGGTGCCGCCGGTGATGACGACGCCTTGACCATTGTCGTGGATATCGTTGTTGGTGACCGTCGCGGAGCCGCCGACGACTTGGATACCGATCGCATTGCCGTGGATCGAGTTGTCGTTATTGGTAATGTCCGCGCTCGCATCAGCGCCCGTCACCAAAATGCCAGCCGTCGTCGCGCCGGTAATGTCGGTGTCATTCGTGATCGTTGCGTGGATGTTGAAGGCGCCGAGCGGGTCGTCTTCCACCTTAACGCCGGTCGCAAAGTTGCTGATATCGACGCTGTCGAGCGTAATATCGCCATTGCCGGTCGCCGCGTAGCCAAAGTCCGTCAGGTAGTTCGTCGCGTGCACGCCGATCGATCCGGCCGTGCTGGTGATCGAACCGCCAAAGACCGACACCGAGCCGCCGCTGATGAACGCGTAGATGCCGACGCTCGCTGCGCCGTCAATCGTTTCGTTGGTCAGCGTAATGCCGCCGGCCTTGTAGATGTTGTACAACTGCACGCCGACGCCGCCGGAGCCGATGTGATAGGTGTTGCCGGAAAGTTGCGTAACAGATGCGGCTGCACTGCGCTCATTAGTGCCATAGCCAAGCAAGGCTGCTGTAATGACGTTGCCGCTGATGACGTTCGCCGCGTTGCCTGCGTTCGGCTGATAGAAGTACTGTTCAAAGATACCGACGTCCAGACCGGACATCGTGTTGTCTTTGACGCTCGCATAGCTCGAGTCAAAGGCCACGACGCCGTAGCTGCCATCGCCGCTAACCGTCAGGCTTTGAATCTTGTTGTGCTGCACCAGTCCGCCGGAGTTGCCCGCAACAGCGCCGTTGTACTGCACGCCACGGACAGCGCCGGTAATGATGTTGTTCACCACGTGAGCGTTATCAATGCCGTTAACGCGAATGTCGCGGTACGCCTGGCCGTTGCCGTCGACGGTAAAGCCGTCGATCGTGACCAATCCCGCGTTGACTTCGACAAGTGCATCGCCAATGGCGTTGGCCTTGATGACCGACTCGGCGCCGCGTGCCACGCGAGCATCGTTGCCGGCCTGGAAGCCGAACAGCGAAACAGCCTGCGAAATCGTGAGCTGCTGAGCATAGTTGCCGGAGTAGACATAGATGCTACCGCCTGTCGCAACTGCATTCAGTGCGTCTTGAATCGTTGCAAATTCATCGACACCGAATGCTGCGCCGTTAGCATTGCCGCCGATGCCAGTCCAATTTGGCACCACGTTGCCCGCACCATCCGCGTCGTTGCCAAGCGGCGTGCCGGCCCAGTTGTCGTCGACATAGACAACGTTAGGAGCAGGCTGCTGATTCAACGCACCCGTGAAGATGACTTCCGAACGAGTTGGATCGTCGGTGTCGTCGTAAACATAGTTCTCGATGATCGAAATGTTGACATACGGCCCGAAGTTATTGAACTTCGCCAACACGTCGGCCTGGGCGGCAGCGTTCAAATCTTCAATCGCGTAGTTGCCGGACGTACCAGTGTACCCGGTGAGAATATTGCCGCCGGTGCTCGCACCGAGGCCCGTTGGGTTGCCGTCGCCAACTGCCGAGCCGGCGTCGACAATCGCGCCACCTTCGACATGGATGCCAACATGGTTGCCGCTGAGCGTGTTGCCTTGAATTTTGGCCTTGGCCGCTGCGCCGTCGGCGAAGATTCCGGCCGTGCTACTGTTGGTGATCGTGTTTCCGATGATCGACGCCGTCGAATCGGTGTAGACGCCAAGCTCATTGCCGTCGCTCGCCGAGCCTTGGCCCAGGAAGTTGCCGGACACGTTTGCTGTGCCGGTTGTTCCAATGATCAGGATGCCGGCTGAGTCGTCAGCGCCTGTGTAGTTGTGACCCTTGATCGTGTTGCCGGTCACGTTGTTCGGCGAACCGCCGACGAACACGATGCCATTCTGGGCGATCAATCCGGTCGGGCCGACGCCCGTAATCACGTTGTTCGTGATATTCGACGTGAGGCCAGTGCCACGCATGTCGATGCCATTCTTCTGGTAATCAAACACCGTGCTGCCGGTCACGTTCACTGTATGCGTGCCGGAATCGTTGCCGGCGAAAATGGCGCGACCGCGCTGAATGCCGTTCAGCGTTGCATCGCGAACGCCCTTCACCGTCACGCCGCTCACAGTGACATCCGAATTGTGGATACCGATGCCGTGGAAGTCGTTGCCCGGCACAACCGTCGAGCCGGCGCCGTTGCCGTCCACGGTCAGGTTCTGGATGGTCACATTGCCGCTGGTCACTGCCACAACCGATTGGCGAGTCAAGCCACCGTAGTTGAAGGCATTTGACAAATCGAGCGCCGCCGGGGCTTGGATAATCGTGCCGGCCTGGCTTTGGCCCAACAGCGTCAGATCCTTGGCGATGCCAACTTGCTCGACGTAGCTTCCATCTTCAACATTCACCGTCCAGCCTGGAGCAACTGGCACGGCATCGACGCCGCGCTGAATACTCGAGTCGGTTGAAACCGGTGCGATCAAGGGGTTGGTCACGTACACATTCTTGTCGACCCATGTGATGAGTCCGGCGGTTGTATTGCCGGCATCCACCTTATGGAACATCTTGTCTTCGATGCGGAAATTGTTCGCCAGATCGAAGGTTTGTGCGTTCGAAACCGCCGCGGAGATGTTGAACGACTGCGTGCTGCGATTGTCGATATAGAACGTATCGCCGGCGAAGCTATTGCCCGCGCCAATTGTGACCGCGCCAACGCCGCTGTCGATCCGCAGGTCGGTCGCGTTATCGGACGAGTCATTGAAGTTATCGCCGGTAACCGAACCTCCGCCGGTGCCCGTGAAGCGGATACCGGTCGTGTTGTCATAAATGTGATTGTTCGAAATCGCGGCGGTGCCGCCGGTGACGTCGATGCCAATCAGGTTGCCGTGGATCGAATTATTGTTGCCGGAAACGGTGACGGTGCCGGCCGAGCGAATCGCCGTGTCGAAGCCCACGATGTCGTTGTCATCGGTCGCATCGTTGACTGTGACGACTGAGCCGGCCGCGACATCAACGCCCGTGCCCAGGTGCAGCATGTAGCCGCTGTTGGTCAGCGAGTTGTCGCTCAAGTGAGCCACGCCGTTCGATTGAATCAAGAAGCCCGTGCCAACATTAGTCAGCGTGTTGCCGATCACTTCCACCGGCGCTTGGCCCGTGAAGTTCGAACCGGCAATCCACTGGAAGCCGATGTTCGCGCCGTCAACCGTGTTGCCCGAATACGTGACCGTCGTCGGCGTGATGCCGCCCGTTGAATGCGACGTGACGCGGAAAGCCCGCATCAGATTCGTGGCCGCGTTGTTGCCGGTCAGGTTATGGAATTGGTTGTTCGAAACGGTGATGTCGCTGTTGTGAGCGTGTCCGTTTTCCCAAATGCCCAAAATGTTCGACGGCTGCGCGGCCAACGTGCCGGTCACATTGATCGTGTTGCCGGTGATCAACAGTCCGTCATAAGCGTCGCCGCCGCTGGTGTTCGACTGCATACCGACGGAGCTGGAGAAGTTCGAGCCATTGCTCAAGCCGCCGCCCATGATTTCGATCGTGTTGCTCGAAATCGTCTGGTTCTTGCCAAACGCATAGTGAATACCGATGTTCTGGCTCACGTCGATCGGCGCGACCGTGGCATTCAAGTCGACCGGAACCCGGATGTAGTTGTTCGTGATCGTCGTGTTGTCGTAAGCATCGGTGCCGCCCGCGCCAAAGAACATGCCGATCGTCAGATCGAAATCTTCGAACCTCATGTTCGAGATCGTCCAACCCTTGTTGTCGCCACCGTCGAAGAAGAACACGCCTTCAAGGTCGACGCCCGCCAAATCGCCTGGGCCATGGATCGTCGCGCTTCCCAATCCACCCGGCGAGGTAAATGTAACGTTGTTCAAGTTGGCCGGGACGAGAATCGAATAGTCGTCGAGCGTGCTGGCAACTCCGTCGTTGCCCAGCGCCCACGATGCGGCTGCATTCGTCTCAGTCCAGTCGAACGTGCCTTGCAGCTTGATCGACCAACCATTGCCTGCAGCTTCGACCGCATTCTTAATGCGTGTGTAGTCGTTGTCGGTAGCCGTCGGCGTCGTCGCCGGTGTGACGAAGATCGTGTTTGTGGCGAGGACCACGAGACCGAGCGTGTTGTTGTCGAGCTCGTCGGTGATCTTGTTCTCCGCCGCAAAGTATTGCGACGGTGTGAACGACGAAACAGGCACACCGCCCAGCGTCGTTCCGGTTGCATCGATGTCCAAATTGTCGAACGCACCGTTGGCCAGCGTGATGTAATCGCCGCTCGCGCTGATCGACAGATTATTGAGCGTTAGCCCAGTCAAACCTGCGCTCGCGCCGCTGAGTAACAAACCGGTGACGCCGCCGCTAATAGTATTGCCGGAGCCGACAGTGAGTGTGCCCGGTCCGGTGACGCGGATGCCAGTTGTGTTGCCCGTCAGCGTGCTGCCGGCCACGGTCGTAGTGCCGCCGGAAATATCGATGCCTACGGTAGCCCCGCCGATCGTATCGGTCACGGTGGCAATGCCGCCCGTTGCCTTAACGCCAGCGTCGAGGCCAGCGGCATACGTGTTTGCGCCGCCGACGCCAATCTTCACGCCGCCAGTCGCATAGGTCGCGCCGGCGAGATTATTTGCCAACACAATCGCCGTGCCGGTGGAGCCGGCGGCGGTGTGGAACTTGTTGCCATAGATCTGCGTGTCGATGGCGTTGCTCGTGCTGCCATTGTTGCTCGCGCTCTGCGAATCAACCACGATGTGCTGGAAGCCGGTCAAACCAGCCAGCGGTGTGAAATCGTTGTTGCCGCTGATGGTGACGCCGCTCGCGCCTCCCACTGCGATCGCGTTGTTCGTGCCCGTGAACGTGTTGCCGGTAATCGAGATCGGTGATGTCGCGCCGTTCACATTCCGATTGATTTGCAACGATGTGCCGGTAAATGCCGAGGCTGTCGGAGCGAACGTGTTGCCCGAAATCGTGACTGGCGAACTACCGTTTGGATCGCCAATCAAGACGCCAGCGCCGCCCAACGAGTGGATACCCACGAACTGGTTGCCGCTGATGAGCGAAGGTCCGCCCGATGCAAACTGGAATTGCAAGTCGTTGGCGAAGCCAGCGACCGTGTTGCCCGTAATATCGGCGTTCAACTGCGAGAGCCAAATCGCGCGTTGGAAGAAGCTAGTGCCGCTGAGGATGTTCACATTGTTGTTCGAAATCGTCACCGACGGAATGAAGCCGCCAGGAGCGTCGTTGAGCACAATGCCCGCGCCACGCACCGTCAAGCTGGGCGAACCGCTCCAGTTCGCTGCGCTACTGCCAATCGAAGTGATCTGGTTGTTCGAAATCGTCAGGCCGTCCATGAGCGTGCCGACCGCGCCGATGCCGACCGGCGCCACTGGAGCGACCGCCCCAGTCTGATTCACTTGGATCAAGAAGCCGTCGATCGTGACGCCCGTGGCGTTCACACTCACGATGGTCTGCTGCGATCCGGTCGTCGGCTGGATTTGAGCGCCGTGCAGTGTGACCGAGTGCAACGTCACGCCGGTCTTGTCGACCAGCACGGTCTCGTCATAAATCCCGCTGTGCACGTCGACCAAACCGTTCGGATCGACTTCGACAACACCTTCCCGAATGACCTGTCGCGACAGTTTGCTGGCCGAGCCGCGTCACGTGGATGTGCGAGAAATCGCCGTCAAAACCGCGAGCGCCAAGGTCGGTGTCCGTGCCGACATCCAAGAACGGAGTGAAGTCGACGAGTCCGAGCGTTTGAGCTTGCACGCCGGCTTCAACGTTCGTGCCCCACCAGTTGCTCGAGGCATCGACTACGTTCGCCGATGCGTTTTCAAGCGCGCGAACCGTGTTGCCTGTCAGATTGCTGTCATGAATCGAGGCCGTGCCGGTTGCATTGACGAGCAAGCCGCGATTGCTGCCCGTGAGCCGGCTGCCGAGAATATCTGCATGGCCGCCGGAAACGATGACCGAGGCTGCCGTTGTGCCGGAGCCAATAATTTCGCTGGTCGTAATATCTGCATCGGCGCCGCTGCTCACTTGCACGCCGAAGATCAGCGAGCCGGTGACGATGCTCGATGTCAAATCCAAATTGCTCGCCGGGCCGTCCGCCCAAACGCCGACGAATCCACCGCTGACGGTGCTATTCGACACGTTCAAGTTGCCAACCGCATGAATACCGGTCGACGTGAAATTGCCCAGCGTAATGCCGCTGATGTTGACTGTGAAAGCGCCTGCCGGAACTTCGACACCGGTGAACGCGCCGTTAGAATCGATCGTGACAACACTGTCGCCTTGACCTTGAATGGTCACGTTCTGGGCGACCGACAGACCTACCGAACCACTGCTCTGCAGGTACGAGCCTGCCAACACATGGACCGTGCCTGAGCCGGCGACCGCAGCCAGCGCCGGAGAAACGTTCGAGAAAGCGTCATAACCGAAGACCAAACCGGAAACTGCGGTATCGCCCGCGCCGGTGTTCGACATCACCGTGTCGCCGGTGGACAAACCTGCCGGGCCGACATCGCTGGTGATGATCCACGTGTCGTTGACCCACACGTCGGTCGGAACTGGGATCGATAGCGTCACGTTGTTGCCGTCGCCGCCGACATAGCTCAACTTGAGCGGCTTGCCGTTGAAGATGATGACGGAGCCTTCCGACAGACCGCCGAAGGCGCCGTTGCCGTCGCTCGTACCGTCGTTGTCGATCACCGTGAACGAGTTGCCCGGAACTGGCACGTATGCGCCAGAGAGCGCCAAGGTCGCGCCGCCGAGAGCGACGGTGCCGTTGACGATCAAATTGTCGTACTGCGTTGCCGGATTGGTGCCGGTGATTTCGATCGAATGTGTCGTCGTTCGACAGCGCCAAATTGCCGTTGATCGTGACCTGCGCAGGGCTCGCGCCGGGCGAAAGGATGACTGCCTTGCTTGTCGCGCTTACGTCACCTGAGTAGGCCCCGGCCAGAACCTTGACCGTGCCGCCGCCGTTGACAACGTTAATGCCTTCTTGAATCTTGCCCGCCGCGCCGGTTTGCGCGCCAGTCGGAGTTACTTCAACGGTGCTGAAATCGCCTTGGAAGCCGAAAGCCGCGCTGGTGTCGGTGCCGGTGATCAACAGTGGCGAAATATCAAAGTTCGCCGAAGCAGGACCGGCGATGTCCGGTGCGCCACCTGGGTTGGTCGCGCTTCCACCGTAGATGGTCGGAATTTGTGCCGCGTAACCGGGCTCTGCGCTGTTGGCAGTCGTGACGACCGGAGTTGCAGTACCAAACCAGTTGCCGCTGAAATTCTTCAAGCTACCGCCTGGCGCGGGCAGCGATCCGCCCGTTTGGCGATCGACAATGCCGCCGTACCAGTTGCCGCTGATGTTGTTGTTCGAGAAGTTGCCGTTCAGCGCGGTTTGCAGAGGACTGTTCGTGCCACCGCTGGCATCTAAGAACAACACGCCAACCGTCCAGTTGTCCTTGATCTCGTTTTCGATGACCGTCATGCCGTCGGTCTGATTGCGGAAGATCAAACCAGTGCGGTTATCGTTGATCTTGTTGTTGCGAATCGTGTGCCCGCCGCTGGCATTCACATCGATGCCCGTGCGGTTGCCGACAAAGCTGTTGTCGTGGATGAGAATGCCGCTTAGCGTCAATCCCTGAATCGAAACGCCCACCGAATTCAGATTCGGGTTGTTCCAATCGGTCGTGTTGTTGCCGTCGCGAGTGATGGTGAAGCCGGCAATTTCAAGATCGCTCGCCGCTGCCGCAACCGTGCTGCCGATGCCGCCGATTGCGCCGCTCAAGGTGGTCGTGGCAAACCCAGCGCCCAACAACTTCACACCAGTCTTGTTCAACAAAACATCTTGGTGATACGTCCCGGCCGCCACGTTGATCGTGCCGTTTGGTGCAACGAGCGTAACTGCGTCCTGAATTTCCGCGCCCACTTCGACGTTTACCGTTGAAGTATTGGCCGCGCCATTGAGCGTTCCCGTTAGGTTCGCCTTCAACGTGATCGATTCGAAATCGAGCGTGATCGTCGGCACCGAGATCGCATCTTGAATCGTGATCGAATCGCTGCTGCCGCCGCCGCGAATAGTTAGGCTGTTCAAACCGGTAATCGAGAAGCTTGTCGTCTCGAAGCTTGCGCCGGAAAGCTCGTAGTTGCCGGCGCCCAAGCTCTTGAGCGTGGCGTTGTCCGCGCCGGCCGTGAGAATGAATTCCACATCGGTCGGCGTGCCGGTGTTCGTGATCGGCTCCAGGCCGGTGTAATTAATCGTCAAACCATTGAGCGTAATGCTGCCGGAGTTGCCGTCCACGCCCGCCGCGCCGTAGCTGTAAGTCTGAGTGCCGCCGCCGCCATGAATCACAATCGCGTCGGTGCCGCCTTGGCCGTTGAAATTCAACGTCAACAGGCCGGCCAGTGGCTGCGGCGTGCCGCCATCCACTTGGTAGGTGCCGGCGTCGAAATCGATCGTCAGCGTGTTGTTGCCCGCGCCCGCGTTGACAGTCGCAACGGTCGGATTTTCATCGAGCCCATTGATCGTGATCGAAACATTGATCGTCGACCCATCGACGCTCGTCGCCGTGAAGCCGTCGGCCAGCGTCGCGCCGGTGTTCAGCGCCTGCACTGCAAGGTCGGCATTGTTCAGCGCGTAAGTCCAATCGCCGTTGGCCAGCAGCGTGAAGCTGCCATGCGCCGTCGATCCGGCCGCGGCCACGAAGGACGATTCGCCCGTGTCCGTATCCGTCACGGTCAGCGAGCCCAAATCCGAAAGCGGACCTTCTTCGGTGACGCTGCCGGCGTTGTCGCCGCCCAGAATCGCCGGGTCGTTCGCGCCGGTAATCGAAATATCGATGAACGACGATGCCGTGCCGTCGCTCGAGGTAATCAACAGCTTGTCGTGCACAACTTGCGCGGCCTTGAGCGCCTGCACCGCGGCTGCGCCGTTCGTCAACGCGTAACCCCACTCGCCCGACGCTTCGTTGAACGTGAATGTGCCGTATGTTCCAGCTAGCGCCGCCGGAGCGACCGCCTGGAAAGTCAACGGACTATCAACATCCGTCACCGTCGCCGTGCCGCTGGCCGTGAGCGTGCCATCTTCTGCAACGCCGGCCGTCAGCGTGCCGCCAATGCTGGCGTCGTCGTTCACCGGGTTCACCACAATATTCAGCGTGTTGGTCGCCGTTGCCATATCGGAATTGCTGGCCTCTTTGCTGACGCCCTTCACCAACACCGCATAAGTCGGATGCGCGTCGGTCGCCACATTCACGCCGAAGTGCTGGTGGCCCGGGCCGTTGAGCGTGAAGCTCGTTACGCCCGGCGTGGTAATGGTGAATACCACTTCGCCGCCTGGCTCGCTCAAATCGACGCTGAAGTTTCCGGAAACATCGGTCCCGCCCTGCCCTGCTCCGGCGAATGTGGCGCTAAAGCCGGCCAGGAAATCGGCCAGCGTTTTCGTAACGCCGTTCACCTGGAAATCGGTGTCGGCAATGCCCTGCGAACGAATCTCAAACAGCGATTCCGAACCGTCGGTATCGGTCACCGCCACGGTATACGTCGGGTAAAGCACGCCGCCAAAGGTGTCTTCATTGACGTTAATGTGGGTCACGTCCACCGTCGGCGCATCGGCCACGGCGGTAACGACAAAGTCGATGGTCGCTTCGTTGCTGTTCAGAGCGCCGTCATTGGCCGTGAATTTGAACGAATCGGCGCCGCTGTAGTTTGTGGCCGCCTTGTAAGTGAACGCGCCTGTATTGGCATCGAACGAGGTCAGCGTTCCATGCGCCGGCTGCTGCGTAATGCTGAATGTCACCGCACTTGGGCCGTCGCTGTCGGTAGCCGTCAGCGTGCCGGTTTTGTTGGTGTCTTCGGTGGCCATCAGCGATTGGTTTTGGGCAACCGGGGCGACATCCTCGAAAACATCGTTGATGCCAATCGTGAACGATTTTTCGGTCGACGCGCCGTGCGGATCGGTCGACTTAATGCGGACGGTGTAGGTCTGTTGGGCTTCGAAGTTGAACGTGTCGTTCGTGGCCAGCGTGTCGCCGCCCGTGCCGGCGAGGATGAACTTGAGGTTGTCGGTGTCGCCCGAGCCCGTGGCGAAGGTGTAGGTGAATCCGGTCGCATCATCGGCATCGACGGTCGTGAAGGTGCCAACCGCCGTGTGAATCGGCGCGTTTTCGTTGACGTTGCCGCCGGCGAGATTGATATCGGTCGGCGCGGCATTCGGCACGGTGACGTGCAAGACGAACGTCGTCACGCCCTGCACCAATTCCGCCGAATCCGTGGCGATGATCTTGACGATCGTTCCGTCTTCACCTGCGATGGCAGTGCGCGACCAGCTCCAGGTGCCGTCGTTATTCTTGATGATGCTGCCAAACGGCGTGACGCCGTCGGAATTCAGCACGGCAGTGAGCACGACATCGTTCTTGTCGGCCGGTACATCGCCCCACGTGCCCGTATTGGTTGCGGTTTGCCCTGCGACGAATGTGACATCGCTGCTGTCTGCCGTGACGGTCGGAACTAGATCGTTCACGATCAGCGCGAACGTCGTCGTGCTCGCGCTCGATTGCGAATCGGTCGCGGTGATCGTCACCGTGGCCGAATCCGAGGGCCCGTCGGTCGAGACAAACGACCAGCTCCAGGTGCCGTTGCCATTGTCGACAATCGTGCCCTTCGAGGCCGCCAGACCGACCACGTCGCCATCGACATCGCCGTACGTGCCGGTCATCGTGGCTGTGACACCTTCGTTGACGGTGACACTCGCAGCGTCGCGGCCCACAGTCGGCGCAGTGTTGGCAGTCGTGAACGTGCCAACGGAGGTGAACGTCGTGCCCGCGCCGTTCGTGGCGAAAGCCTTGAACGAGTAGCTGGTGTGCGGCGCAAGTCCGGTGACCGGAACGGTGAACGCGCCGCTGGTCGATCCATTTACGGTAATCGTCGTGCCGGTCGCGACTGTCGGGTCGGTCGATGAGTAGATGACGCCGTATGCGGTAATCGACAATCCGCCGCTGTTGTCCAGCGTACCGCCAAGCGTCGCGCCGGTGCTTGTCACACTTGCGGAGGATGGCGCACTCACGGACGGTACGGTACCAAACGTGACGGTGTAAGCCGGCGGGGTCACAGCAGTTGCCCCGCCGCCAAACCACTTTGAGACTGTTTCAACACTCGTAAAAATTGTACTTGCAGTTCCCTCAAGCGAAACTGAGGTAGCAGAACTGCCAGTCCCCGAGAAATAAGTGTTCGCGTTTGCCGCGGCAGGCAGGTTCAGGAAACCGGTGGTCAACGCACTCGGCTGAACTGTATTTGACGCACTCGAAGTTGAGCTGAGTGCGGTCCCAAAATTGGCACCG
>Ga0170475_103231638_pt1 | contig 12858 bp, 1 predicted proteins | sample Soicark_Litter_5_FD_111474 | JGI IMG/M metagenome (GOLD analysis project Ga0170475, IMG submission 111474) | Avena fatua rhizosphere microbial communities from Hopland, California, USA. Combined Assembly of 48 SPs | reverse complement strand
TGTTCGAATAGGCGGCAAAGTTCTTCCGGAGTAATGCCTCCACTACCCTCTTTCTTCAGATCCAAACCATCCAGGCCCACACTTATCCAAGGATCTGTTTCCGTGCTGTTTTTAAACGCATTGACCAGATGATCCAGGTAGGTGTTGGCAGGTGTATACACGCCAAAACCCAGTCCGCCCAGAATGACGGATATGGAAGAGGTCGCCAAGCAGAAATCAGGCTTGCGCTTGTCGAATAGATCTTTCAGTACCTGTAAGCCGGCAGCTTTAGCCCTAAACTGGTCTTCCAGATCGGACCGGGTCATGATATTGATGGTCTTTTGCGCTGCAGCACCGGAAATACCCGCAGCATGAATAACCCCATCGATCATACCAAATTTGCTTTCCCCGGTGTTCACCGCTTCCTTTACTGCTGCCGCATCAGCTATGTCACAGGACACATACAATACGTCACCGCCCATTTGTTCTAATTCCCTCATCCGCATTATCCTGAACCCGTTTGCTTCATCCGGCGTCAAAGCGGTTCGCCCAAGCAGGATCAATCTTGTGTTATATTTATTTATCAGGTATTTCGACAGGGTGAATCCCAAATCCCCTAATCCTCCTGTAATGAGATATACTCCCCGGTGTCGGATCTTTACAGGAAGGTCATGAAGGACACTGGCGGAACCGGGTTGTTCAAAAAGCCATTCGAACACCGGCACCCACCGCTTCGAATTCCTTAATGCAACTGACTTACCCTGCTCCCGGTGTCCAATCTCATCCAGTAATTTATGGAGGAAGGCATCTGCATCTATTTCCCGGACAGCGTAATCCCTCTGTGCCTCTTTTGCGGAAATATCGATATGGCTTGTATAAACGCCGGAGTATTCCTGTGGGATCACCTTCAGCAAGCCACTTACCGGTGCCAGGCTGGGCGAAACCGGTTCGTCTCCCAGAACATTATGAAGACCCGCGGTCAGCAGCACGATCTGCTTGCGGGGTAAAGAACCATTGCCATATGCCGATCTTACAATTTGTGCCAACCGGCTGGTAATAAACGCAGGGTCACCCGGTGTCGTTCTTATATAAACAATGTTGTCGTATTTAAATGCCTTTTGGGAGAGGCTGTCAAACAGTTTGTTATAATCATTATCCGAATCAGCATCCAGGATATAGCAATTATCCGGTGCTTCCTGATAGGTTGTACCGTTAACCACAAGGGCAAAGGATGTATTCGTAGAAGTTAGCTTTTCAATGAGCCGCGCACTGAACGGCTGGCCATCTGAAAAGATCAGGAAACCGGAATATGCAGGATCAACAGAGGAATTTTTCCTGATCGCAGCCAGGTTCGGAGTGGTTCGCCACCCGGGAACATACAACCATTTTGAGATATCCGGGTTTCTTTCTATTACCCGGTTATTTTCCATTTCATTAACCCGCGCAGTTTTCTGGATGGTCGCCGGAAATGGTGTCTTTTCAAATGAATAGGTAGGCAGCGGAACACGCTTCCTGTTTTCCTCCTGGTGCCAGGCTATCCAATCCGGTTGTATGTCCAGCATCCACATTTCCCCAATACCTTTTAAAAGCCATTTCATATCGTCAGTATCCTGTTTGGAATGTCTGACCATATTTATCACCGTATGTTCCTTACCGAAGGCGTCACTGGCACGGACAAAAGTGGCCAGGGCATTGCCCGGACCCAATTCAACAAGGAGAGCCGGTCCGTTCTTCAGTATGGTCTCCATGCCTTCTGCAAACCGCACTTCCCGGCGAAGATGTTGTACCCAATAAGCCGGCGTCGAGACCTCTTTATCCAAAGCCCGCTTGCCGGTATAGTTCGAAATAAATGGAATGTTGATCGGGAAAAAAGTAACTGCAGACACCACTTCTTCAAATGAGGAAAGTATTTCATCCATCATGGAAGAATGAAATGCATGGGAAGTATGCAATTCTCTATGCTCCCATCCATGCGCCTTCAATACTTCGGCGAACAGCGCAATCGATCCGGAGGGGCCGGACACCACACAATGTGCGGGACTATTTATCGCTGCCAGGGAAATACCCGAATGCTCATCAAGTAAAGGGATTAATTCCTGTTGACGGGCAGCAATAGCCAGCATTGACCCTTTGGGCATTGACTGCATCAATGCCCCTCGCGTTGTAACCAGTTTCAGGGCATCCTCCAGTGAAAATACACCGCTGAGGCAGGCCGCAACATATTCGCCTATACTATGCCCGATCATTATGTCCGGCCTGATGCCCCAATGGCTCAGCAACTTTGCCAGCGCATACTCCATGATGAAGAGCGCTGGTTGTGTATAGGCGGTACTTTTAAGTTGGTCCGCCCCATCAGGGCCCGGGAAAATAATTGCTTTTAAGTCGATACGCGCGATCCGGTTAACGATCGCGAAACATTCATCCGCAGTGTCCCGAAAATATTTTTGATTATCATATATTCCCCGATACATGTGCGCATACTGTGCGCCCTGTCCGGAGAACATAAAGACAACATCGGGCTGGTGTGCCGGCGCCATCTGCGGAACGGCATCATCAGAACGGGTGGACAATAATCCGATCGCCTCTTCCCGCGTGCTGCAAACAAACGTGTCCCGGTATTTGAATGGTTCTCTTCCTACCTGTAAGGTAAAAGCGATATCTGCCAGCGAAGCTTCTCCCGGCTTCCTGAGATAGTTCAGCAATTTTGCCCTGTTCCCTGAAAGGGCTGCAGGCGTTTTGGCTGACAGTGTAATCAATTGGTAACTGTCATGACTGATACTGTCATTTACAAGGACTTCTTCCAGGATTACGTGTGCATTGGTACCACCGATACCAAATGAACTCACACCTGCTCTTCGTGGATATTGTCCGTTCTTCCAGTAGCTGGGCTGGGTATTTACATAAAATGGACTATTTGCGAAGTCGATGTGAGGATTTGCCTTTTTAAAATGAAGGCTTGGTGGTATCAGCTTGTGTTTTAGTGATAAGACTGCTTTTATCAGTCCTGCAATACCTGCGGCTGCATCCAGATGGCCGATGTTGGACTTAACGGACCCTATTGCACAAAACTGGCGTTTATCAGTATTAAATGCTTTCATTAACCCTGCCACTTCTATCGGATCTCCCAAAAGTGTGGCCGTACCATGTGTTTCGATATAGGAAATACTTTCAGCGGAAATGCCGGCGCTTCGGATAGCGGCATCGATCACCCTGGATTGACCTTCAATGCCGGGTGCTGTAAAACCTACTTTCTGGTTCCCATCATTATTGATGGCTGTACCCTTGATGACTGCATTTATATGGTCCCCGTCACGGATTGCATCTGCATATCTTTTCAGCACAACAACACCTGCGCCATTACCGCCTACAGTTCCTGCTGCATCTTCGTCAAATGCCCTGCACCTGCCGTCGGGAGATAATATCATATCCTTCCGGTATAAATAGCCGTCATTGTCATGCATAGTAACGGAAACACCTCCTGCAGCAGCCATATCACAATTATTCGCCAGCAGATCGTTGCATGCCATGGCAACCGCTACCAGGGAAGTGGAGCAAGCCGTTGTTACATTGATGCTCGGTCCTTTCAGGTTCAATTTATAAGATACCCGGGGACACATAAAATCTTTATCCGCATAGGACATGACCTCCCATTTCTCCAGCCAGCCCTCTTTGTCATTGTCATCTATATTAATATTATAACAGGGGTTGGGAGAAGCTCCTCCGTACAGCCCAATGCTGCCGGCATAATTGCCTGGTCTGTATCCGGCATCTTCAAATGCTTCCCATACGCATTCGTGAAAGATCCGCAACTGCGGATCCATATTAGCCGCTTCCGAAGGGATATAATTAAAAAATGCCGCATCGAATGCATCGTATTCTCTCAAATGGGCCTTTGCACGAACTAAGGTAGCAGGGTCTGCTTCCTTTTTATCTACGGTAATTGAATCTATTCCTGCTTTCAGATTTTCCCAGAATTCAGCAATGGTTGCTGCACCGGGGAACCTCCCGGCCATGCCAATGATGGCAATGTCCTGGTCGCGCACCGGCGACAGATCTGTATTCGTTGACACTGGTGCGGTGGACGCGGCCTGCATTACACCTGTATCAAACACGCCGGCATTTTCCTGTTGCGGCACTTTGTCTTGCGGCATTCCGGACTTAATAAAATCAGCCAGTGCAGTAATAGTAGGGTAATCGAACAGGTCAGTAAATTGCATATCCACATCGAAGGACGACTTCACTTTACTATATACACTGATCAGTTTTAAAGAATCCCCGCCGATATCAAAGAAGTTGACGTTGGTACTGATCCTGTCATGGCCCAGTACTTCCAGCCAGATCTGCAGTATGGCTGCCTCCACATCTCCGGCCACGTCCTGGTAGTCTCCGTCAGACGGTATCTGTGGCTCGGGTAGCAATTTCCTGTCTAGTTTTCCATTGGAATTAACGGGTATGCTTTCCAGTCTGACGAAGAAAGCGGGTATCATGTAGGCCGGTACTTTTTTCAACAGGTAGTCTTTTAGTACAGCCCCATTATATTCATTATCGGATAAATAATAGGCAACAATATACTTGTCTCCGTCTTTTTGCCTGACTATGACCCTTATCTGCCGTATCCCTTCGAATTCCGACAATTGCGCTTCGATCTCCTGTAGTTCGATCCGGAAGCCTCTGATCTTCACCTGGTCATCTTTTCGGCCAAGACATTCGATATATCCATTTGACAACAATCTTCCCAGATCCCCGGTCCGGTACATTTTTTCTCCCGGCTTAAAGGGATTGCCGACAAACTTTTCACTGGTCAATCCGGGTTGCCCCCAATAGCCATTACCAACACCGGCCCCGGCAATACAAATTTCGCCCGTCATTTCGGTCGGCGTCAGCCTGTCATCTTCCTGCAGGATGTATATTTCCGTATTGGCGATCGGCCGGCCGATCAATATTTTTTTGTCGTCCGGTTTCATCTCCAGCACGATCGATCCCACTGTAGTCTCCGTGGGACCATATTCGTTATAGATCCGGATATCCTTATTAATATTCCATACTATGTTCAATTGTTCTTTGGTCAACTGTTCACCACCGCAAATGATCACCCGCACATTCGTGTTGGTGATATTCAACCCCTGCAGCAGGGATAAGTGAGAAGGGGTTAGCTTTATGGTATCGATCTCCGGATTTCCAAAACAATCCTTTAACAAACCGGCTATGTCTTTTCCTCCATCTCCTATAAACAGCTTTCTTCCTTTGATGAGGGGAACAAAGAGACAGGTAACGGTCAGATCGAATGAAATAGAAGTGATCAGACCGCAGTTGCCGTATTCATTCTCTCCGAAATAATATGCATTGGCCCATTGAAGATAATTGGAGAGATTCCGGTGCGTGATTGCGCATCCTTTTGGCGTTCCTGTAGACCCGGATGTATAGATCACATAGGCCACATTATTGGAGGAGGCCTTGCGGGTTAGTAGTGCAGGTGATTGACGAAGGATATCCCCGGTACAATGATCCAGGTCCAGTACGGTTATTCCCTCCGCTTGTTTACTACGGGTAATAAGGACCTTTAACCCCGAGGAGTCAATAATGTTACGTACGCGATGCGGCGGATACTCCGGATCAATGGGTATATAAGCGGCGCCGGTGGCGAGTACTCCCAAGATGGAAGGTACAAGCATTTCTTCGCGCTCCAGCATGATCCCTACCCCTTCACCGGGCTTCACGCCGGCTACTGTTTCCAGGTAGGATGCCATGCGTGAAGATATCTCCTGCAATTCGCGGTAAGAGATGCTTTTTCCTCCGGTGATAATAGCCGTTTTTTCAGGCGTTCTGTCAGCCTGGTTATTGAACAGGGTCAGGACGGTCTCATCAAGAGCATATCCTGTCTTCGTTGCATTGAATTCATTCGTCAGCCAGTTTTCTTCCTCATCAGATAAAAGAGAAACCGATGCGGCTTTTCGATCGGGGTTTGACAATATCTCTTCCGTAAGCTTTACGAGTCGTTTGCCGAAGGAGGCCGCAAAATCTTCACTGATAATATTGTCCATATAAGACAATTCAAAGATCAGTTCCTCCCCGAAAAATACCGTAGCCACCAAGGGTATACCGGCGTTGCCATATACGGACTTTATCTTGATATTGAAGGTAGACAGGCTCTTTATCAACTGTTCGCCCAGGGGATAATTCTCGATGACGATCAGGCAGTCAAACAGATCATCGGAAACCTTCAACCCAAGCATGTTTTTGATGCCGGCATAAGAAGTGCTAGTCAGTTGATTCCGCACCAGCAGTTCCTCATTCAGTGCGGAGACAACTTCCAGTAAAGTTTTATCTCCGGACGCTGTTATTCTCAGGGGGATCGTATTGATGAAATTTCCCATCACCCGGTCATGCCCCCGGATAGCTGCGCTCCTGTCTGAGACCGTGGTACCGAAAACGATATCGGGCATATTACCATACTGCTGTAATAACAATCCATAGGCAGCATAAATGATTGTTGCCTTAGTAACCTTATGGGTGCTGGCAAATTCCTCCAGACGCTCTTTTGGCGCCTGAAACTCCATCCTTTTAATAGCAAATGGTTCGCTGCTGCCATGCCGTTCAGGGAATAAGGAAGTGATCTCATAATCTTTTAAATATTCCCTCCAATACCCGCTGTCTTCTTCTGCAGCTTCATTTCTTTTAACAGCCTGCCGGATCATCTTATAGGACGGTTTATCAACAATATCCACTTCCTGGTTGCTGGTGAGTTGGCTGTAAGCTGAGAAAAGCTCTTCCAGCATGATGGCAGTGCTCCATCCGTCGTATAAAATATGATGATGCGACAGGACAATAATATAGGAAGCCGGAGCAGTTCTGATGATAGCCATACGAACAGGCAGTTGGGTGAGGTCAAACCGTTCCTGCTGATCTTTATTGATAAAATCCTCTACCATCGCGGCGCTCTCCGTTCTGTCATAAGCCGAATAATCATGCACCAGGATAGCTGCCGGGCATTGCTTTAAAACGATCTGGATGGGCCGGCTCACTTCATTCCAGCGGAAAACAGATCGTAGCGATTCGTTTTTCGATTGGACTATCCGAAACGCTTCTATAAACACCTCTGTCTGAAGTGTTCCTTCAAACAAAAGGGCCAACTGAACATTATACAGATTTCCGGTCACTTCATTCAGGTGATGAAATAACATACCCTTTTGAATCATATTCAATTCGAAAATGTCCTGGACATTCTCTTTGTCTAACTGTTCATTCATAAACTAATGGAGTTCTTTATCGTTGGGACCTCACTTAAACAGTGCGTCCAATTCCTGCTGATTGATGTCGATTTCGAAATCAGATGGCGTAAAATGTAAACTGGTTTCATTTTGTAAATGAGTCAGGAGAGCATGTATCTTTTTCAGAAAGGTTTCCCTTATCCACTCTATGGTAGACTCTTTATATGCCTTCGTGTTGTATTTAATATCAACATATAGCACCTCACTTATGATCATAAGATTAAATTCGAGTTTTGCCGTTATCTTATTCCGGCTGTCTGCATCACTGCCGCTGGATTCTGTGCTATATGAAAAAAGATCGTTGTTTAATTCCCTGTCGAACTGACCGAGATAATTGAATCTGATTGCTGTAATGGAAACATCCTGTGCTTTCGTTCTGTTCCCAGGTGCCAGGTATTTCCAGATCCCGTATCCTATACCATGCGCAGGCGTGTTACGGATCTGCTCTTTTACGGCTTTTATCAGTTCGCCCGGATTGCCTTCCGGACAGCTTAATTCTACCGGGTACATGCCGGTGAACCAACCAATGGTCCGGGATGTATCTACGGTATCGAGGTATCTGCCATGGTTTTCCAACTCGATGATAAACCTGGCCATACCCGTCCATTCCTTTAGCATCCCGGCGAGCGCCGCATTCAACAGGATCAGGATATCCGTATTATATGCCTGGTGCGCACCTTTCAACAAGAAACCGGTCGTTTCCTTATTCAGACTTCCTTTGACAATACCTATGTTTATCATCCGCCAATCGTGGGTCCTGAAATCCGTGGGGATGTCAAATTCACTATTTTCTATTTTATTCCAGTAAGGCTGTTCGGCCAATACGGCCGGCGTTCCTGCATATTCAACCAGCCTCTTTTCCCATTCGATGGATGAGGCCGTTTTTGATGGCAGGCGTACTGGCGCCCCTCTTTCGATGGCGTGGTAAACGGCATACAGATCCTCCAGCAGGATGCGCCATGAAATGCCGTCCATTACCAGGTGGTGAGCAGTTATCAGTAATTTTCCGAACAGGGAGGAATTTTCTTTTATAAGGGCTGCTTTAAGTAAAAGGCCATTCCTGATATCAAAGCTGCTTTTAACCCGATGACAAACTGTAACAAGGTCCTCCTCCAATTCACCAATAATAAAAGCATCGTCCAGGTGGTTGTTATTATACCAGAGCTTTCTTTTTTCAGGATCATAATTCAACCTTAGCCCATCATGATGCCTGACTATATTTTTAAAAGCCAACTGGAGCCACTCCCTGTTTATTGGCCGGTTCAGCGTTAATAGTACAGATTGATTATAGTAATCAGGGTTGTCAAAATTCCGGGTAATGAACCAGGCTTCTATCGGCAACAGGCTTCTTTCGCCCTGCACGAGTCCCTGTTCATACGTGTTGCCTTTCGCTGTCATCTTTGCATGCAAGCTTATTGATCGAATGACCTGGTAGGTTAATATATCTTTTGCACTTATTGATATACCGTACTCGGCCAGTCGAAAGGAGATCTGAACGGCCTTGATAGAATCGCCGCCCAGTTCAAAAAAATTATCATCGACATGTAAGTCAGTCAGCCCGAGGACTTCCTCCCACACGTTCAAACAAATTGCTTCTATTTCGCTAACGGGCAGCTCGCGATTACTCTTCTCTTTGCCCTCGGGCTCAGGTAACGCGTTGTAATCTATTTTTCCATTCCGGGTTAAAGGGATCCGTTCGATCCAGGTAAAATGCACGGGGATCATATAATAAGGCAACCTGTCTGCCAGGTAGTCCCTCAATGCGGACTCGGTTAATTTCCCGGTGCTGATATAAAAGGCAGATAAAATCTGCTTGTTTTTGGGATTGATTCTCACAGTTACAAGGGATGCCGAAATTTCAGGAAAGCCGTTCAATGCATTTTCTATCTCGGAGAGTTCGATCCGGTAGCCGTTTATTTTCACCTGCAGATCCGAACGACCGATATATTCAATGACCCCGTTCGGCAGCCATTTGGCAATGTCTCCGGTTTTGTACATTTTCTCTCCTTTCCGAAAAGGATCGGGTATGAATTTCTCTGCTGTCATGGATTCATTGAACAGGTACGCTCTTGCCAGTCCGTTACCGGCTATATATATTTCGCCATGCACGCCAGTGGGTACCGGTTGCAGGTATTTATCCAGCACATAGATGCGGGTATTGGCAGCAGGCACTCCGATGGGAACTGCGCGCTGCATTTCCAGCGGGCTGAACAGGTGGATCATACAACCTACGGTAGCCTCGGTAGGCCCGTATTCATTATATATCGCAACATTTCCATTAAATGCGTTATATATCTCCAGGGCCAGTGCCGTCTCCAGTTTTTCACCTCCTACGATGATGGTATTTATCCTGCTGCCGGGAAGAAAGGCCGCGACCTTACTTTGCAGGAGTATTTTGAGATGGGATGGTGTCGTTTTAATTATATCGACCCTGTTGTCTGTAACAACCAGTTCGATCAACGAACCCGGCGCCTCCTCTTTATAAATAATTATACTGTTTCCTGTCACCAGGGGCACAAAGATCGAAGTAACGGTGAGATCGAATGATATGGATGTATATAAGGGGAAATCGCCTTTCTCCTTTTTAAGATAGCTTTTCGCTGCCCAATGAATATAATTGACCAATGAACGATGTTCGATCACGACTCCTTTAGGCAGGCCGGTGGTACCGGAAGTATATATAACATAGGCAGCGTCTTGTGGATTAGCCGGCAGCTGCACTATTAACCCTGATGCATGGGTTACATCCAGCTTGTCGACATTGATGATCTCAGGCACTGCAAGCGACCCGATGCCTGAACCCTGGCCTGCTGCTACCGCAAGACCGGTAGTGCCGTCTCCTGCCAATAGGATGCTGCAGCGGCTGTTGTCGATCAGGAATTTGATCCGCCCCACTGGAAGGTCAGTCTCGATCGGCAGATAAGCGCCACCGGCTTTTAACACGGCAAGCATGGAGACGATCATCGCCGGAGATCTGAACAACAGTATTGCGACGATGCTTCCCGGACCAATCCCTTTTTGTTTAAGTATATCTGCCAGGTGGTTGGCCCGCTCCTGTAATTGCTGATAGCTGATCTTTTCAGGGCCGTCTACTATGGCGATATTATCCGAAGTCCGTTTTACCTGTTCATCAAACAACTGATGAATTGTCTTATCGGCAGGATAAGGTGCGTCGGTGGCATTAAACGCATGGATGTACTCTTCATATTCTTTATCGGAAATCAGCGACAGCTGCGAGACCGGACTATTGGGGTGCTCAGTTGCCTGCTGCATGAGTACTTCAAAATGCCTTGCCATGGCAGCAATGGTTTCCTCTTTGAAAAGAGCGCTGGCGTATTCAAAAGCGAATGTCAGCGTATGCGCTTCTTCAAAGATTTCGAGCGACAGATCAAACTTTGAGAAACCGGGATCAAAGGGATAGCTGGAAACCGTTAGGCTGCCAGGTGTTTCTACTGCTGGAAAACCCATATTCTGATACACAAACATGGTGTCGAAAACCGGGTTCCTGCCTACATCCCGTTTCTGCTGCACAGCTTGTATTACATGATCAAAGGGATAATCCTGGTGAGCAAATGCTTCCGCTATGGTATTTTTTTTATCGCTGAGCAATTGCGCAAATGTCTGATCGCCTGTTGTGGTGCTTCTGATGGCCAGATTATTCACGAACATGCCCAGTACCTGTCGCACATCAGGATGTCTTCTGCCTGCAACGGGAATACCGATAATAAGATCCTGCTGGCCGGTATATTTATAAAGAAGAATATTATACAATGTAAAGAGCAACACATGAAGTGAGCATTCATGGCGGGTAGCGAGTTGCCGTAATTTTTCAAGCAGTGCCTTATCTGGTTCAAATGTTAATTTTCTTCCCCCTGCATCAAAAATAAGGGGACGTTGAAAATCAGCAGGCAATTCCAGTACCGGCAACTCGCCCTGCAATTGCTGCATCCAGTATGCTTCCTGCTTTTTTATTCGTTCTGATTGAAGGTGTTCCTTTTCTGATGCTGCGTAATCTTTATATTGAACCGGAAGCGGCGATAATGCAATACCCCTGTACAGCAGGAACAATTCCCTGATGAAATGAGCTACCGAGATACCATCAGCAATGAGATGGTGAAAATCCAGGAACAGGATATACTCATTGTGTCCCTTTTCTATAAGGTTGGCTCTGAATAACGGTGCGGTTGCTACATTAAACGGACGGACCAGCTGTTTAAGCAGGTCTTTCAGATCCACATCGCGGTATTCGGTACGGGCCAGTGTAAACAGGAATTTATCCGACACAAGAGCGGGTTCCAGCACATGGAATGCCGGTTCTACGGAAGCGGGAAATATGGTTCGGAGTGAATCGTGCCGAATGATCAATTGTTGTATACAGCTTTCCAGCAGCGCAGGATCTATTTCACCTGTTATTTTAATGGCAACGGGAATATTATAGGCGGTGGACGATGGATTCGTCTGCTGGAAATAATAAAGTCTTTTTTGAGTTGCGGATAGCGGATAACGATCTGCCTTGTCAGCGACAGGTATGGGTATATATTCCTGCTTTCTCAGGGCTGATATGGAAGCGGCCAATTGCCGGATAGTGGGTATGTTGTAAATAGTTTCAACAGGCAGATCTACCTGAAATTCTTTTAATACCAGCATGGTCATTTCGGCAGCTCTCAGCGAGTTGCCCCCAATAGAAAAAAAATGCTGATCGATGCCGATCTCCATGGTCTTCAGAATAATTTTCCAGATTTCAAGGAGTCTTTGTTCATACTCCGGTTCGGGAATGCTGTGCGGTTGCGGTCTTATCGGAATTGTCAGTTGGTCAAGCTGCCGGAGGACATTATCAAAATCGCCGTTTTTATACGCTTCGAGCAACCGGAACCGTTGCAATTTCCCGCTGGTAGTTCTTGGTATTTCCTTTACAGGAATTACCCTGTCGATCAGCAATCCTGCTTTTTGATTAATAAGCAGCTTTGCGGATGTGGCCATCTGGCTAAAGTCTTCTATTTTTCCCCGGTGAAGGATGAATAGGACGATCTCTTCCTTACCCCATTCGTTATTATGGCCGCCTGCTACTACCACCTTGTTCAATTCGATCCCCTCTATTTCCTGTGCTATTCTCTCAATATCGTGCGCATAATAGTTTTCGCCATTTGAAAAAAGAATGTCCTTGGCCCTTCCGGTAATGTACAGGCAACCATTCCGTAAAAAAACCAAGATCGCCCGTCTTAAGCCACCCGTCTTCCGTTATTGTTTGTTGCGTTGCCGATGCATTGTTATAATAACCGGCAGCCACATTATCTCCTTTGATCTGGATATACCCGATGATCTCCTCTGACATTTCTTTATTGTCCTCATCAGCAATCCTTAGCAAGCAATCATTTATCGGTTTCCCAACATTCACGAAAGTGGCATGATGCTCCTCGCCGGTAGCGATTAGCCGGATCCTGGCGCCCGTTTGCAATTGATTCCTGCTAAGCGCCAGCGATTCCACCTCATTGTCCAATCCGGAAATGGACACAGCCAGACTTGCTTCTGCCAGTCCATATACGGGGCACATGGCGTTGCTCTTCAATCCATATTTTGATAATTGGTGCAGGAAATTCCGGCATATACTTTC
>Ga0170475_127713164_pt1 | contig 12860 bp, 23 predicted proteins | sample Soicark_Litter_5_FD_111474 | JGI IMG/M metagenome (GOLD analysis project Ga0170475, IMG submission 111474) | Avena fatua rhizosphere microbial communities from Hopland, California, USA. Combined Assembly of 48 SPs | reverse complement strand
TCTGGAGGTGCATGGCAGCGCCATTAGCCTGTAGAACACTACAAAATCCGCTGTATCGTTCAGGAGGTTGTCTCTACAGGAGCGTTTTCCCGGGTGTAATAGCTTGTATTAAGTTCCGGGTTGGCCTGCTCTGCAGCTTCTATCGGGGTAAAATCAGACAGCGGCTCGCCGCCGTTCTTTCTTACAGCAGTGGTGTGTTCAAAGTGTACGGAAGGCTTGCCATCGGCTGTAACTACCGTCCATCCGTCCGGCAAAGTATAAACATCCCGCTTGCCGAGGTTTATCATCGGCTCAATGGCAATCACAGTACCTTGCTTCAGCCTTTTCCCGTCCCCTCTTTTTCCATAGTTTGGAACCTGCGGATCCTGATGCAGCTTCCGGCCTACGCCATGGCCTACCAGCTCGCGAACGACCCCATAGCCATGTTCTTTATTGGTGAAATGCTCAATGGCAAAGGATATATCCCCGACCCTGTTCTGATCCCTGGCCTGGGCAACGCCTCTGAACAAAGACTCCTTAGTAACGCTCATCAGCTTTAACACCTCTGGCTTCACTTCACCTATGGCAAACGTATAAGCGCTGTCGCCGTGGAAGCCGTTCATGTAAACGCCGCAATCGACGGAGACAATATCGCCATCCTTTAGGATATAGTCACTGGGAAAGCCATGGACCACCGCCTCATTCACAGAAATGCAGAGCGCATAAGGATAGCCGTGATAACCTTTAAAAGAGGGCGTGCCGCCGTTATCGGTGATAAACTCCTCTGCCATCCTATCAATGGAAAATGTATTGATACCTGGCTTTAAAAATTTTGCCACCTCTGTTAAGGTGGCACTAACCATTAAGGCGCTTTTTCGTATGAGGTCAATCTCTTCGTTAGTTCTTATATGTATCATACACGTTTTATCAATTACACGGCGCTCGCTGTCTGACGACCAGAGATACGGCCGGTCTTCATAAGACCATCGTACTGGCGCATCAAAAGGTGGCTTTCAATCTGCTGCAAGGTATCAAGGATAACACCCACACCGATCAACATAGAGGTTCCTCCAAAGAATGCAGCAAAACCGCTGGTAACACCCAACAAGGCTGCGACACCAGGAAGAACACCAGCGATGGCGAGGAAGAAAGCACCCGGGAGCGTGATACGGTCCATGATTGTCGCAATATAGTTAGCAGTAGGCTCTCCGGGCTTTACGCCGGGGATAAAGCTATTATTACGCTTCAGGTTATCGGCCATCTCCGTTGGATTGAAAATAAGAGCCGTGTAGAAGTAAGTGAATGCAATTACAAGGATGGCATAGATGACATTATACCAGAAAGAGGTATGGTCGGACAGCGCGCGAATAAAGCCCTGAGCGCTTTCATTCTCGGTAAAGCCAGCAATTGTAGCGGGGATGAACATGATGGCCTGCGCAAAGATGATAGGCATTACACCCGCAGAGTTCACTTTCAAAGGAATGAAATCGCGAGAGCCACTCACCTCACGGGCGGCATTGGTACTACCTATAATGCGACGGGCATAATTAAGCGGGATCTTACGAACACCCTGGGTAAGCAATATAAGTCCGACAATTACAGCAATGAAGACCGCTAATTCCACGAGGAATATCAGCAAACCGCCGCCGCCGCCGCTTTTAGCGGTAACAGCATCGAATTCCTGGAATAGTGAATGCGGCAAACGGGCGAAGATACCAACCATAATGATGAGGGAAACACCGTTCCCAATCCCCTTGTCTGTAATCTTTTCTCCCATCCACATTACGAACAAAGTACCGGCGGTAAGCACGACTACAGTAGAAAGCCAGAACAGGAAATTGCTGAACTCCGGAACGATCGCCATGCCACTCTGGTTATGGAGATATGCTACGTAGGCACTTGCCTGGAAGGCCGTAACGAGAACAGTAAGATAACGGGTGTACTGATTGATAGTCCTGCGGCCGCTTTCTTCTTTCTGAAGCTTGGCAACCTGAGGAACAACAATGCCAGCCAACTGCATAAAGATAGAGGCAGAGATGTATGGCATCACGCCCAATGCAAAAATAGAAGCACGGCTGAATGCACCGCCCGCAAACATGTTTAAAATACCTAAAAGACCTTCCTGGCTACCTTGTAGCGTCAACATATTAGGGTTGATGCCTGGCAAGGTTATATAACATCCTACGCGATAAACCAAAACGAGCAATAGCGTGAACAGGATACGCTTGCGGAGCTCATCGATACTCCAGATATTCTTAAGCGTTTCAATAAGTTTCTTCACTGGAACTGTTGTTAATCAAATGAATTGCGAATAAACAATAAAAGACGCACTTATCCAAATGCGTCTTTATGATATAGTTATAAATTAAACCAGCTCTACAGTGCCGCCAGCAGCTTCTATGGACTGCTTCGCTTTTTGACTCACCGCGTTGACCTTGAATACCATTTTGGTCTTAAGATCGCCGTTCCCCAGTATCTTAACTACATCGGTCCTGTTGATCAGGCCATTGGTATAAAGGTTTTCCGGAGTAAATTCGGTAATGCTGTATTTCTCGATCAGGAAATCGAGCTGGCCAAGGTTAAAGACCTTATAATCCACGCGATTAGGATTCTTGAAACCGCGCTTAGGCATGCGGCGCTGGATAGGCATCTGACCACCTTCATGGCCTTTTTTGGACTGTGCACCCGTACGGGCCTGTTGTCCTTTATTACCACGGGTGGAAGTTCCGCCGTGTCCGCTTCCTTCTCCGCGGCCGATACGTTTTGTTCTGTGAGTAGCGCCTTCTGCGGGCTTTAGATTATGCAGCTGCATATGATACGATTTTTGAACTTGCGCGGAATGTTTAACCGCTCGCAAATCTGATTAAATAATTAAGCGTTCACCTCTTCTACCTTCACCAGGTGGGCCACTGCTGTTACCATACCCTGAATCTGAGGTGTAGCCTCGACTTCAACAGAAGCATGCATCTTGCGCAGGCCTAGGGCGCGCAGTGTACGTTTCTGACGCTCGGGACGATCGATACCGCTTTTGATCTGGGTTATTTTAATCTTAGCCATTGTTTAATTTTTAATTAGCTAATCAGCCACTGTGCTAACGTGCTAATGCTCATGTTATTAAAAACTTACTCTAGTGAGCTCATTAGCATAGCTAATCAGCATATTAGCCTATTGCAATTATCCGTTAAATACTTTCTTCAGGCTTACGTTCCGTTGCTTTGCTACCTGGATAGGCTCTCGCAGCATGCTCAAGGCCACGAAGGTCGCCTTTACCACGTTGTGCGGATTGGCTGAACCTTGTGATTTAGAAAGCACGTCCGTAATACCGGCTGCTTCAAGAACCGCGCGCATGCTTCCTCCGGCGATCACACCAGTTCCGTGAGCTGCAGGCTTGATCAGCACCTTAGCAGCACCTCCCTTAGCCAGCTGATCATGCGGAATAGTACCATTCATCACAGGAACCTTGATCAGGTTCTTCTTAGCGTCATCAATACCTTTAGTGATCGCTTCCTGAACTTCCTTTGCCTTACCGAGACCATGCCCTACTACTCCGTTGCCGTTGCCTACAACGACCAATGCAGAAAAACTGAAAGCACGGCCGCCTTTAGTAGTCTTAACCACACGGTTAATAGACACTACCTTCTCATGCAGTTCCAGATCTCCGGCCTTAATGCGATTTATTTGTGTTTTCGCCATTATGTTAGATTTGCAGAAAGGAGCGTGTCACCACTGTACTTCTTTCTTCTTTTTTACTAGTTGTTTATTTCTGATAGGATTAAAAGTTCAACCCACCTTCGCGAGCTCCATCTGCCACCGCTTTTACACGGCCGTGGTAGAGATAACCGCCACGATCGAACACGCAGGTCTCAATACCCAGACCTTTCGCCGTCTGAGCAAGGACCTTGCCTACTGCTATAGATTTTTCAACCTTATTGCCAGCCTGAGCTGCTATATCTTTTGCACGGGAGCTTGCAGATGCCAGCGTAGTGCCAGTGGTATCATCTATAAGCTGTACATAAATATCCTTATTGCTCCGAAATACCGACAAACGTGGTTTTTGAGCAGTGCCGCTTACCCTGGCACGGATGCGCCAGCGTAATTTTTGACGGCGTATTACTTTAGGATCGAGAGACATTGTTTTTAGTTTTTACGGGCTTTCCCTAGTTTATAAAGAAGCTACCGGAGTTTGTAAAAAGATCATATTGATAATTGTCACCAATGGTCTGCACCAAAGGTGACAATAACAGTTATTATTTACCAGCTGCTTTACCTGCTTTGCGGCGTACCACCTCATCAGAATAACGTACCCCTTTTCCTTTGTAAGGCTCAGGTTTACGAAGGCTGCGAATCTTGGCAGCTACCTGACCCAGCAGTTGTTTGTCAATGCCTTCCAGGGTCAGCTTCGGGTTTTGACCCTTCTCAGCTATTGCGCTCGCCTTTATCTCCTTTGGAAGATCGACGATGATATTATGCGAAAAACCGAGAGACAGGTCTATTTGCTGACCATTCACCGCCGCACGATAACCAACACCCACCAGCTCCAGATTCTTTACGAAGCCCTCTGTAACGCCCTTAATCATATTGGCGATCAGTGAGCGGTATAATCCATGCAACGCACGGTGCCGGATCTGATCCGTAGGACGACTGACAAGGATCTCATTGTCCTTAACCTCAACCGTAATATCGCGGTCTATTGCTTCCTTAAGCTCACCTTTTGGCCCTTTAACTGAAATTTCATTAGTAGGACTAACCTTCACGGTCACCCCACTGGCAAATGGAATTGGCTTCTTACCGATACGAGACATTGTCTGTAGTTTTTATTTGTGATGCTTACTGACCGGTCAGCCTGGTAAGGCTCAGCTTAATGTATCAGAAAGCGGTTACTAATTTTAATAAATATAGCAAAGCACTTCTCCGCCTACATTGCCGGCGCGCGCTTCCTTATCCGTCATTACTCCTTTTGAAGTAGAAACGATAGCCACACCGAGGCCGTTCTGAACTCTGCGGATCTCGTTCGGCTTAGCGTATTGACGAAGACCGGGGCGGCTTACGCGTTCCAAGCTTCTGATAGCCGGCTCACGGGATACCACATCATATTTCAGGGCGATCTTAATAATGCCTTGCTTGTTATCCTCTTCGAACTTATACTTCAGGATATAACCTTTATCATAAAGGATCTCTGTGAGGCGCTTCTTCAGATTAGAAGCGGGGATCTCCACAATACGGTGACGGGCCATCTGGGCGTTGCGTATGCGGGTCAGAAAATCTGCAATAGGATCTGTTACCATTTGTCTTTTTTGTTTGTAAATAGATTTGTTACCGGTTTCAGCAAGCTATGCAGGCTGACCTTCTAACGTGAAAAATTACCAGCTAGCTTTACGTACTCCTGGTATCATACCATCGAGCGCCATATCACGGAACTTGATACGACAAATCCCAAAGTGACGCAGATATCCACGCGGACGACCTGTAAGCTGACAACGATTCTTAAGACGTACTGGAGAAGCATTCTTGGGAAGCTTATCCAATGCAGCATAATCACCTGCGGCTTTCAGAGCAGCGCGCTTTTCAGCGAACTTTGCAACCATCTTTTCGCGTTTGCGCTGACGGGCTTTTACTGATTCTCTTGCCATTATTAGTTATTAAGCGTTTTCTTTTTTTATGTTCTTGAAAGGCATACCCAGCTCTTTCAGCAATTCGTAAGCCTCCTCGTTCGTCTGTGCAGATGTCACAAAAGTGATATCGATACCACTGATACGATTCACTTTGTCGATATCGATCTCAGGGAAGATGATCTGCTCCGTAACACCCATGGTATAATTACCGCGGCCGTCGAATGACTTATCGTTGATACCCTTAAAGTCACGTACCCGTGGCAGGGTAACAGCGATCATCCGATCGAGGAATTCGAACATATTCACCCCACGCAGCGTAACGCGGCAGCCGATCGGCATTGCTTTACGCAACTTGAAGTTGGAGATATCCTTCTTTGAAAGAGTAGGAACAGCCTTCTGTCCGGAGATCAGCGTCATTTCGCCCACTGCATCATCGATCAGCTTTTTATCGGCTACAGAACCTTTTACACCCTGGTTGAGGCATACCTTAAGAAGACGCGGACACTGCATAACGCTGGTGTATCCAAATTTCTTCATCAATGCCGGAACTACTTCGTCCCTGTACTTCTTCTGTAAACGAGGAACGTATGTTGTTGAAGTTGCCATTATTTAACCTCCTCTCCTGATTTTTTAAATACTCTTACAAAACTGGATTCTTTGCGCTCGCGCCTGATCTTAGCAGGCCCTTTGGTCTTCGGATCCCACAACATAACGTTGGAGATATGGATCAGCGCTTCCTCCTTTACGATACCGCCCTGAGGGTTCTGTGCATTAGGCTTCAGGTGCTTTGTTACCATATTTACACCTTCCACAAGCACTTTGCTCTTCTGAGGGTAAACGGCCAGGACCTTGCGGGGTTGATTGCGATCCTTATCGTCGCCGGCAATCACCACCACATTGTCGCCCTTCTTAATGTTAAACTTTGGTTGAAATCTCTGTTTCATTTGAGATGTTTGCTTTTAAAAGCCGGCCGGAATAACCCTGTTATCTCGAATCCGGGCTTTTTGCTATAGTTTTCGCCGTTTGGAGCCATTTCCAGACCTAAGCGGCTACTTTTGAATCAATTGTTCTTTTTGCTCCGCTTACAAACGGGCTGCAAAAGTACGACTTTTTTACAATACTTCAGGCGCCAAGGAAACAATTTTCATGTATCCTTTATCACGAAGCTCACGGGCTACAGGGCCGAAGATACGGGTGCCGCGAGGCTCATCCGAGTTGTTCAGCAATACCACCGCGTTATCGTCGAAGCTGATATAAGACCCGTCCTTACGACGAAGCTTATGCTTGGTACGGACAATAACTGCTTTGGAAACAATACCTTTTTTTACGCCACCGCCAGGAATTGCATCCTTCACGGAAACGACGATCTTATCTCCTATTCCGGCATAATCTTGTCCCGAATTGCCCAACACGCGAATACAAAGCACTTCCTTTGCACCACTGTTGTCGGCTACATTGAGCCGGGATTCTTGTTGTATCATTTTATTTTCTTTTTAGTCGTAAGTCATAAGTCGTAAGTAAAAAGCCCTATGACTTCCTACTATTGACCTACTACTATTTAGCTTTTTCAATAATTTCAACCAGGCGCCACCTTTTTGTTTTGCTCAGAGGGCGTGTTTCCATGATGCGCACTACATCGCCTACGCCTGCAGTGTCAGCCTCATCATGCGCATGGAATTTAGTCGTTTTCTTAACGAATTTCCCGTAGATGGGGTGCTTTACTCTCCGTTCAACAGCCACAGTGATGGTCTTGATCATCTTGCTGCTGCTAACTATCCCAATACGGGTCTTTCTGCGTTTTCTTTCGATCGTTGTCGACATTTGTAAAAATTTATTAGAAACCTAAAACCCTTCTGCGCTGCTCGGTTTTCATGCGTGCAATAGAACGGCGCAGCTGGCGAATAGTGAGGGGATTTTCAATCGGATTGACCGCATGGCTGAAGTGTAGTTTCTTCAGGTTCATTTCCTCTTCACTGATCTTAGAGATCAGCGCCTGGTCATCGAGCGAGCGATAATCATCAACTTTCGCTTTTTTTGCTTTTGCCATGATTGATAACAGTATTTAGTATAAAGTGGAAAGTAGTAAGCTGTTTATGACCTGTACTTCCCGTTAATTATTATTCGTTTATAGCCTCCGTCTTCTTATGCTCCTGCGTAATCGCGGCGAACAACAAACTTCGTCTTGATCGGCAGCTTTTGTGAAGCTAGCTCCAGCGCTTCCTTTGCAACCTGCATCGGTACGCCATCCAGCTCGAACATGATACGGCCCGGCTTTACCACGGCAGCCCAGAACTCCAGGTTACCTTTACCTTTACCCATCCGCACTTCCTGCGGCTTACGGGTGATCGGCTTATCAGGGAATATGCGGATCCATACGTTACCTTCACGCTTCATATGACGGGTCATAGCCTGACGGGCGGCTTCGATCTGGCGATTGGTGATCCATTTAGGCTCCATCGCTTTCAAACCGAATGAACCAAAGGCCACCAAAGCACCACGCTGAGCATTTCCCTTGATCCGGCCTTTATGGGCTTTCCTGTGTTTCGTTTTTTTAGGCTGTAACATTGTTACAATATTTATTGTAGTATTCTAAGAATATTAATGTCTATCTGCGTCCACCGCCACCGCGGTTTCCACCGGCCCCACCGCCACGGTTACCACCGCCGCCAGTGCCGCCTCTGCGATCTCCGCCGCCACCGCCTCTGCGGTCACCACGGTCGCCACCACGATCACGGTCTCCTCCACGGCCTTCACCACCTGCAAAGCCAGTTGCCGGACGGTTGTTGCCACGGTTGTCGGAACCTGCGGAGAAGTTCGGGTTCAGATCTCTTTTCCCGAGCACCTCACCTTTACAGATCCAAACCTTGATGCCGATCTTACCATAAACTGTCATAGCATATACGTTAGCATAGTCTATGTCCATACGGAATGTATGCAGGGGAGTACGTCCTTGCTTGAATTCTTCTGTACGAGCGATCTCAGCGCCATTCAAACGGCCGGCTACCTTGATCTTAATACCTTCAGCACCCATACGCATAGCTGTAGAGATTGCCATCTTCACAGCACGCTTGTAGCTTACACGGCTTTCTATCTGGCGGGCAATGGTCTCCCCTACTATATTGGAATCCATTTCAGGACGGCGGATCTCCATGATGTTGATCTGTACGTCATCCTTCTTTGTAAGCTTCTTCAGCTCTTCCTTGATACGATCTACCTCTGCACCACCCTTTCCTATGATGATACCAGGCTTGGATGTATGGATGGTAACGATCAGCTTACCCAGTGTGCGCTCTATTACGATACGGGAGATCCCGCCCTTGTTGATACGCGCATTCAGGTAAGTGCGGATCTTGTGGTCTTCCACGAGCTTCTGACCAAAGTCCTTCTTTTCCCCAAACCACATCGAGTCCCATCCGCGGATGATCCCCAACCTGTTACCTATAGGATTTGCTTTTTGACCCATTCTGTTTATTATTAGAATTGAAGTTTATTAATTAGCATTTTCAGTTACAGCGTTACGGCTATCGACAACAACCGTAATATGGTTGCTGCGCTTGCGAACCCGGTAAGCACGGCCTTGCGGAGCCGGACGCATGCGCTTAAGCATTCTTCCGCCATCCACCATAATGGTCTTTACATACAGGTTAGCGCCGGCCACATCCACGCCTTCATTTTTCACTCTCCAGTTGGCCACGGCACTCAGCAAAAGCTTTTCCAGGGGCACTGAAGGATGCTTCGTGCTGAACTTTAATGTATTCAGTGCATTTTCTACATCCAGACCACGGATCAGATCCGCCAGGAGGCGCATTTTACGTGGCGACGTAGGATTGTTTCGTAAGCGAGCTACAGCTTCCATTTTCTGTTTATTATTTCTAATGGCGACCCCGCCTGAAGACAAGGGTCAAAAATTATTGTTATTTACTACCGCTATGACCTTTAAAGTTGCGGGTAGGTGCAAATTCACCCAGCTTATGCCCTACCATGAATTCGGTAACGTACACAGGGATGAACTTATTACCATTGTGCACTGCGAATGTCTGACCTACGAAATCAGGCGTGATGGTAGAACGACGGCTCCAGGTCTTGATTACACCTTTCTTTGCTTTGCCTTCGCTTACCGCCAGAACTTTACGCTCCAGCTTCGCATCTACATAAGGTCCTTTTTTAATTGAACGAGCCATTGGCTATTTCTTATTTATTGTTTGTGATTGAATACCAATCAACTTATTAACTGATTACTAAAGTTTCTTTCCGTTGCTGCGTTGGATGATCAGCTTGTCTGAACCCTTCTGCTTACGGGTCTTCAGGCCCTTCGCATACTTACCGGTCCTGCTCCTCGGATGACCTCCTGAAGCTTTACCTTCACCACCACCCATCGGGTGATCTACCGGGTTCATAGCCACACCCCTGTTGCGAGGGCGGATACCCTTCCAACGGTTACGGCCTGCTTTACCCATAGACTGCAGTGCATGGTCGCTGTTGGAAACAGTACCTACAGTTGCAGTACAAGTGCTCAATATCTTGCGGAGCTCGCCAGAAGGCATCTTAAGCACGCAATATTTTTCTTCTTTCGCATTCAGCTGTGCATAAGTACCGGCCGAACGGGCCAGAGCACCACCCTGACCAGGCTGCAGCTCAATGTTGTGAACAACAGTACCCAAGGGCATATTCTTCAGCGGAAGGGCATTACCAACTTCCGGAGGAGCGCCAGCACCGCTCAATACGGTACCGCCAACCTGAAGACCTTGCGGAGCAAGAATATAACGCTTCTCACCATCTGCATAGCTAAGCAGCGCGATGAATGCTGAACGGTTAGGATCATACTCGATGGTCTTAACAGTAGCAGGAATATCCTTTTTGTCACGCTTGAAGTCGATGATACGATACATCTTCTTATTGCCGCCGCCGATGTAACGCATAGACCTGTGACCCTGAGCGTTACGGCCGCCGGTTCCGGGCAATGCCTCTACCAGGCTCTTTTCAGGCACATTTGTGGTAACCTCCGCGTAAGCGTTACCGATCCTCCAACGTGTTCCGGCTGTTACCGGTTTGTATTTACGTAATGCCATTTTCTTATTTGTTAGTGTTAAGCTGTTCAGGCCTTTGCCCTCGCATCTTTACATTTACTACATTGAGAATAAATCGATCGAGTCTCCTTCAGTCAGTGTAACAACGGCTTTCTTATACGATCCTTTTACACCTTCGATAAAACCGGCTTTAGTGAAGCGGGTCTTATTCTTTCCAGGTACAACCACCGTATTAACATCGCTCACCTTCACACCGTAGAACTCTTCCACTGCTTTTTTGATCTCCAGCTTGTTAGCCTTCTTATCGACCACGAAGGTGTAGCGTCCGGATTTTTCCATCTGGATGTTTACCTTCTCTGTGATCACCGGCCTAACCAATACGTCAGCTAGTTTCATTTTCTTTTATTTTGCCAATGTGCAATACTGCACAAAGTGTTTACAATTTGTATTCTTTCATTAGCATATTAGCACATCAGCTAATTAGCTAATTGGTTTTAAGCTTCTTCCCCTACTTCGATATCCTGGAACATCTTTGCAGCGCCTTCGGTAAAGATCACCATATTGGCATGTACCAGGTCATAAGTGTTCATATCGCTCAGGATAACTGTTTTATTATTTCCCAGGTTACGAGCGCTCAGGTAAACATTGGAATCATATTCCGGAAGTACCAGCAGCGATTTCCTGTTCCCGCCTTGCAGCGTATTCAGTATCGTAGCGAATTCCTTTGTTTTAGGAGCATCCATTTTCAGGTCCTCCACCACAACGATCTTGTTTTCCTTTGCTTTATGGGCAAGGGCCGAGATCTTGGCCAGATCCTTCACCTTACGGTTCAGCTTGAAGCTGAAGAAGTGAGGCACAGGACCGTGAACGGCTCCGCCGCCTTTATATAAAGGGTTGCGAATATTACCCTTACGGGATCCACCGGTACCTTTCTGGCGGTGCAGCTTCTTGGAAGAACCCTGAACTTCCGCACGACCCTTGGTCTTAGCATTTCCCTGGCGCTTTGCAGCGAGGTATTGCTTTACCGCGAGGTAGATGCAATGGTCGTTTGGCTCGATGCCGAAAATCTCGTCCGGCAGGTCCAGGGAACGACCGGTCTTTTCACCTTTATTATTTAAAACGTCAACTTGCATGACTCGATTAATTCTGAATTAAAACAATAGAACCGTTATGACCAGGAACAGAACCAGCGATCAGGATGTAGTTCTGCTCAGGGAATATTTTTACAACGCGAAGGGCTTTCACCTTTACGCGGTCGCCACCCATACGGCCGGCCATACGCATTCCTTTGAATACACGGCTAGGATAGGAAGAGCCGCCTACTGAACCGGGAGCGCGCGAACGATCGTGCTGGCCATGGGATGCTTCACCCACACCGCTGAAACCGTGACGCTTTACGACGCCCTGGAAGCCTTTACCTTTGGTGGTGCCGATCACGCTTACTTTTTCACCTTCCGTGAAAATGTCGCATGCGATCTCCTCGCCAACCTGCTTATCAATGGAACAATTACGTAATTCTTTTACTACTTTCTTAGGCGTGGTGCTTGCCTTTGCGAAGTGATTGATCTGGGCTTTAGGAGTGTTTTTCTCCTTAGCTTCTCCGTATGCGATCTGGAGAGCGCTATAACCGTCGGTATCTACGGTTTTTTTCTGGGTAACCACACAAGGTCCGGCTTCGATGATGGTGCAGGCAGTCTGCTTACCATTCGGCTCGAAAATGCTGGTCATGCCGATCTTTTTACCTATTATACCTTTCATTTTCTTATGTTTTAGCTAAGCGCCCGGGTGCCTATGGGAGGGCCGGGATTAGCCGTTTACTATCTAATATTGTTAAAGAACCTTAAAGCTATCAAGCTTTGATCTCCACTTCCACTCCGCTAGGCAAGTCAAGCTTTGAAAGCGCATCTACTGTACGGGAAGAAGAAGTATAGATATCCAACAGACGCTTATGCGTGCAAAGTTGGAATTGCTCACGAGACTTCTTGTTGACGTGCGGTGAGCGCAATACTGTAAAGATCTTCTTCTCTGTTGGCAAAGGAATAGGGCCTGTAACCACTGCTCCTGTATTGCGCACAGTCTTAACGATTTTCTCTGCAGACTTATCAACCAAGTTATGGTCGTAAGATTTCAGCTTGATTCTGATACGCTGTGACATACTTATAAAATAGCTTCTAACCCGTAAAATTTGGGACTGCAAAGGTAATGGGAGTTTTCAATTCGGCAAAATATTTTAAAAGAAAAC
>Ga0170475_106407077_pt1 | contig 12863 bp, 7 predicted proteins | sample Soicark_Litter_5_FD_111474 | JGI IMG/M metagenome (GOLD analysis project Ga0170475, IMG submission 111474) | Avena fatua rhizosphere microbial communities from Hopland, California, USA. Combined Assembly of 48 SPs | reverse complement strand
GCGATGAACCAATTCGCAATCCTCTACGCTGATCGCTTCACAAGACCGGGCACGTAAGATCACCAGCCAGCTTCACGATCGTGAAGGTTCACAAGCCTCACACACGAAAATTCGGACAAGCCCGCTTGAAGACGTGGTTTGAGCATCGTAGGGGTCCCGGTCAGCTGCATCGGCCCAATGCGGCCGATTTCCGTGCTGTACCACTGCCGGCTCAGTGGCAACTGAACTCACGTTTGCTCATTCATGCCATCCTTTGACCGTTGCTCCAACCAATGAGTCGACCAGCCGGACGACCGGGTCATGGCATTGCTGAAAGCCAGGAAGAGAACGGTCTATCGGCTTACGACACGCAGGAAGATCCCGACGTTCAACATCGGCAGCACTTGTGATTCCGGGTGGGCGAGCTGGATCGGTGAACCGTATCGGCCAACTTTTCCGCGACGCGCACGACGGAGGAGAAGAATGACGGGCATGGCTGCCGCGCTCCAGAGCAAGGCGAACCCTCAACAGCTGGAAGCCATCCTAGCCACTGACGGTCCGGTGCTGATCATCGCCGGTCCTGGCTCCGGCAAGACTTTCACGCTGGTCGAGCGCATCGTCTATCTCATCACGCGGAAGGGCGTCCCACCCGAATCGTTATTCGTCGTCACATTCACCGATAAGGCTGCTCGCGAGCTGACCACCCGCATCTCGAACCGGCTGGCCGAGTTGGGCATCAAGTTCAACTTGAATGACATGTACCTCGGCACCTTCCACTCAATTTGCCTGCGGTTGCTGGAAGACTTCCGCGAGTTCACCCGGCTCAAGCGAAGCTTCACGCTCTTCGACCAGTTCGACCAACAGTACTTTCTTTACCAGCACATAAAGGACTTCCGCGAGCTGCCTGACGCCCAGTTCGTCGCTGGCGATGATCAATCGGGCCGCTGGGCGCAGTCGGCGAGCCTGCTTAAGTGGCTGAACAAGGCCGCCGAGGAAGCGCTCCACATCGCTACGCTGGAAACCGCGCCCGAAGTCGAGGTACGTGCTCTAGCCACCTGCTTCCGCAAGTACCAGGAGTTGCTGCATGAGAACAATTCGCTCGACTTCTCCGGCATCCAGTATGAGTCGCTGCAATTGCTGGAGAAACGCCCTGAGGTGCTGGCGCAGCTGCGCGAGAAGTTCTCCTACCTGATGGTGGACGAGTACCAGGACACCAATACCATCCAGGAGCGCATCCTTCTACTACTGGCCGGTGAGCGCCGCAATCTCTGTGTGGTTGGCGATGATGACCAGGGTCTCTATCGCTTTCGCGGGGCCACCATTCGTAACATCCTGGAGTTTCCCGCGCTGTTCGACGTGGACCAGTGCAAGCGGGTCACGCTCTCGGTCAACTATCGCTCGCACCCCGACATCATCCGCTTCTACAACGAGTGGATGCGCGAGCAGACATGGGACGAGGGCACGCGCAGCTTCCGCTATCCCAAGCAGATCGTGCCGCGTCAGGAGGATTTCCCCGAAGTGCCCACAGCGGTACGTCTGGCCGCGACCGACGCTAAGGACGACACCATCAACTGGCACGCGGAGGTGCTGGCGTTTCTGAACCGCTTCAAAGAGTCCGGTCGACTGACGGACTGGAACCAAGTTGCGTTCCTGTTCCGCTCGGTCAAGAACGACAAGGTGGTGGCATTGGCCCGCTTCCTCGAATCCGAGGGCGTTCCGGTCTATTCGCCGCGCTCGAACATGTTCTTCGAACGCGAGGAAATCCGCCTGATGATTGGCGCACTGATCTTCCTTTTCCCGCAGTTTCCCAAAGTGCGGCAGTGGGCAGAGGGCGTTACGCTCGATATCTGGAGCTACTTCGATCATCAATGCTTCGCGGTGTTCGCCAAGGAGCTGCGCAAGCCAGAGAACAAGCGCCTGTTGGACTGGGCGCGGCCGCTGGCCAAGCGCCACGCCGTGCTGGCCCAGAACACCGACTACGCCTTCTCCGGACTGTTTTATCAGCTGCTGCAGTTTTCGAGGTTCGCGTGCTTTTTGTCGGAGGAAGCGGTGCAGGGCGTGGACAAGGGCCGCGCGGCGCGCAATCTCGGCGCGTTCTCCAGGCTTCTCACCAAGTTCGAGTATCTTCACTACATCAGCGTGTTGAACCCGCAGTTCCTGGAGAAGAACCTGCGAGACCTGTTCAACCAGTTCCTGCGATTTCTCTATGAAGGCGGCATCGCCGAGTACGAAGACGAGACCGAGTACGCGCCCAAAGGCTGCGTTTCATTTCTCACCATCCACCAATCAAAGGGGCTGGAGTTTCCGGTGGTCGTCTGCGGTTCGTTGGAGGCAGTCCCGAGAAAGCAGCACTCTGCACTGGATGAGCTTCTTGAGGACGGCGGCTATCTCTCCAAGCCGCGCTTTGAGCCACTCGACCGCATTAAGAACTTCGACTTCTGGCGGTTGTTCTACACGGCCTTCTCCCGCGCCCAGAACCTGTTGGTGCTGGCCGCCCAGGAGCGGCAAGGCCGGGGCTTAGGCAAATCGCCGTCGAAATACTTCGAGCGGCTGTTCTACGAGCTGCCGAGCTGGCGCGACGTTGATCTCTCGGCCCTCAGTTTCGAGCCGACGAAGGAAATCAACCTCAAGCACCAGTACTCATTCACCTCGCACATTACCGTGTTCGAGAACTGCGCCGAGCAGTACCGATTCTTCAAGGAGTTGGACTTCGCTCCGATCCGCGAAAGTCCGATGCTGTTCGGCAGGTTGGTGCACCAGACGATTGAGGACATCCACAAGACCGTCCTGCGTGGCGAAGCAGGCCGAATCTCCCTCGACACCATCCGGGGTTGGTTCTCGGCTAACTACGCGATGCTCTCGAAAAAGGAGCGTGTCTATCTCGCCCCCAGCTCGCAACAGGCGGCGCTGCTGCACGTGCTGTGCTATTACGAGCGCGAGAACGGCAACTGGGATCGCCTCAAAGAGGCGGAGGTCGAGATATCTCTGGTCAAGGATCAGTACATCCTCAAGGGTAGTGTCGATCTGATTCGGGGCGAGCACGACACGGTGGAGATCATCGACTTCAAGTCGGAGAAGAAGCCAGACATGGAGAAGGACCGCGGTCGTCTGAAGCAGTACCAGCACCAATTGGAGGTGTATGCCCATCTGGTCGAAGAACGCACTGGCGAGAAGGTCAGCCGGATGCATTTGTACTACACGGGCGAGGATGGCGGGAATCCCTACGTTTCCTTCACCAAGGACCACCGCGCCATCGGCAAGACCATCGCGCGGTTCGACGACATCGTCGCGCGCATTGAGCGGCGGGACTATCAGATGGCCGCACGCCCGGCCAAGCTGTGCCAGAACTGCGATATGCGCGCTTATTGCGACAGCAAAAACTGGACTTTTGGGAGAACCGACAAATGAAAAATGATCAACCCGCGCAGGTAGCCCTGACACTCACCACGCCGGATACGTGCATTGCCAGTATCGAGAAATACGAGTTCGAGCCCATCAAAGGCTACCCGATGCTGAACTGGCGCGGCAAGAGGCCTTTCACTTCGACGCAGTTCTATCCGGCACAGCTTAAGGAGGTCCGCGGCGAGGAGGTGGACGGGTGGCGCAACAAGATTTTCTGGGGAGACAATCTGCAGGTGATGAGTCACCTGCTCAAGACCTATCGTGGAAAGGTCAACCTGATCTATATAGACCCACCGTTTGATTCGAAGGCTGACTACAAGCGTCGAATCACGCTAAAGGGGAAGTCGGCCGAATCATCCCAATCGACATTCGAAGAAAAGCAGTACACGGACATTTGGAACAACGACGAATATCTCCAATTCATGTTTGAGCGCCTTGTAGTGGCGCGGGAACTTCTCTCGAATAGCGGAAGCATCTACGTCCACTGCGACTGGCATAAGAGCAATCATCTCCGGTGCCTCATGGATGAAGTTTTCGGCTCTGACTGCTTCTCAAACGAGATCATCTGGCTCGCTGAAGGTGGTGGAACGTCTGGATTGCGCTTCTCCCGGAAGCATCAAACGATCTTCTATTACACGAAGGCCAAGAACGAGTCAGAGCGCATCTTCAACGCTGATAGCGTCCGTGTCCCATACAAGACTGAGAATATTAGGCCACAGACCTACAACTTCGAGGGAAACGCCAAAAAACGCCCAGTCTTCAAGGATGGCTATACCTGGACTCCAAATGAAGCAGGGAAGATTCCAACTGACGTATGGATGGACTGTTTCCTAGCTGAAGGAGAAGGAATCCCTCTCGACGTGTGGGCCGACATAAAGGGGCTCTATGGACCGTCGAGCGAGATCGTTGGCTACCCGACGCAGAAGCCAGTCTCACTGCTTGAGCGCATCATCAAGGCATCGTCCAATCCTGGCGATCTCGTGTTCGACTTCTTTATGGGGTCGGGTACCACCCTCGTCGCTGCCCAAAATTTAGGTAGGCGATTCATCGGTGCTGACATCAACCTCGGTGCTATCCAGACTACCACTAAGCGCTTGGTTAATGTCGCCGCCGAGTTGCGACAGAAGAAGATGGATGACACGACCAAGTACTTCACAGGCTTTGAGGTCTACAACGTCAACCACTACGATTTCTTTCGCAACCCAATCCAGGGCAAAGACCTGCTGGTCGAAGCCCTTGAAGTTCAGAGGCTGGAGATGAGTTCGGTGTTCGACGGCGAGAAGGATGGCCGCATGGTCAAGATCATGCCGGTCAATCGCATCGCCACGCGGGCTGACCTTAACGAGTTGATCGCCGGTTTTGACTACAAGGCGTGGGAACGGAAACAGAAAGAGCACCCGACGCGTCCGGTCGAGAGGATCACACTCGTCTGTATGGGACACGAGCCTGACCTTCGCGCGCAATTGGGGCTTGCAGCTAAACCGTTCAAGATCGACGTCGAAGTCGTGGATATTCTGCGTGACAACGCCGGCCTCGAGTTCAAGCGCGACTCGGAAGCCACGGTCACAATCAAGAAAGGCGAACTGGTCATCGAGCGCTTCTACCCAATGAACCTGCTGCAAAAACTCTCGCTGCAAAAGGAGTCCGTGGAGGACTGGCGCGAGCTGGTGGATAGCGTGCTGATCGACTGGAACTACGACGGCGCTGTGCTGCAGCCGGCCGTCGTGGACATGCCTGGCAAGGATGATCTGGTCAAGGGCACGTACAAGGTGCTGGAGGACGCGGGCACGATCCGTGTGAAGATCACCGACCTGTTGTCGGAATCGTGGGAAGGGAGCGTTGCCAATGGCTAAACACGCCGCTTCCAAGAGTTCGAGTGCATCGCTCGACTTCGCTTTCTTCCAATTCTTGTGGCGGTTCTACCGGGACAACCGGGGCGCAATCCGGCAGAACTACAAGGAGCTGACGCGCAAGTTCCTGGACTTCAACAATCCGGACAAGAATCCCAGGGCCTTCGTGCGCCAACCGCAGTTCGAGGCGCTGGAGATTTACGTCTTCCTCAAAGAATTCCTTGGCAACGCCAAGGTCGAGGAAATTTTCAAGACGTGGTACGAGCGCAGTGGCAAGTTCGAAGGCGGCAAGTTTGGCTCATTCCTCGGTACCCAGGGCCAGGAGATGTTCGAGTTCGGCGAAAGCGACCAGATCGAGCTAGGCGCATACAAGGCACTGTTTGAGCGGATGCGCAAGTACTCGCGCATCTATCCAAACTACATCTTCGCACTGACGATGGGGACCGGCAAAACCATCCTCATGGCCACCTGCATTTTCTACGAGTTCCTGCTTGGCAACAAATTCGAGAAGGACGCGCGCTACTGTCACAACGCACTCGTGTTCGCGCCGGACAAGACTGTGTTGCAATCGCTCAGAGAGATCGAGTCCTTCGACTTGACGCGCGTCGTGCCGCCGGAGTACGTGAATTTTCTGACCACGCACCTGCGATTCCACTACCTCCAAGAAGCCGGAACTTCGCTTGATACGCTGGATCGCTCGCGCTTCAACGTCATCGTCTCCAATGCGCAAAAGATCATCCTCAAGCGCCAGCGCAAGCGGAAGACGGCCATCGCCAAGCTCTTCGGCGCGACCGGCAATGCGTTGGCCGCCACAGGTGTGTATGCCGACACCGCGGATCTCTACAACTTCGATCAGCCGGAAGAAGAAGGCGAACTGACCACCAACCAGCGGTTCGAAAAGTTGTGCCGCCTGGAACAGATCGGCATCTACGTGGACGAGGCGCACCACGCCTTCGGCAAGGCGCTGGCGAAGGATATGGGCATTGGCGCGAAGGATGCGGATACAAGCTTGCGAACGACAATCGATGAGCTGGCTGGCACGCTCAACGCCGCCGGAACGCGGGTTGTGGCCTGCTATAACTACACGGGTACTCCGTACGTCGGACGCGAGGTTCTACCCGAAGTGGTCTACGCCTACGGATTGAACGACGCCATCGACAAGGCATTCCTGAAGAAGGTCGTGCTGCACGGCTACGCCAACACTCGCACCGGCGAATTCGTGGAGGTCGCCATCGAACGTTTCCTCAAGGAGTCGGGCGAGCTACGCCCTGAGGGCATGTTGCCGAAGCTGGCTTTCTTCGCAGCCACCATAGACGAGTTAACGGGCGAACTGAAACCGGCGGTCGAGCGGGTCCTGACCAAGTACGGCATTCCGACTTCCCGCATTCTGGTGAACGTCGATGATGACAGGTACACGAAAAACGATGACATCCGCGAGTTCAACCGGCTCGACACCAAAGAGTCAGAGAAGCAGTTCATCATGCTGGTCAACAAGGGCCGCGAAGGCTGGAACTGCCGCTCACTCTTCGGCGTGGCTCTATTCCGTGAGCCGAAATCGCGCGTCCTCGTGCTTCAAGCCACGATGCGCTGCCTGCGCGCCATCGGTGAGGCTCAGCACACGGGCCATGTTTTCCTCTCAGAGGATAACCTCCAAATCCTGAACGACGAACTTCAGCAGAACTTCCGCATGAGCGCTGAGGAACTCCAGAAAACCGCCAGCGACAAGGAACGCGTAGAGGTTCGCGTTGTCGAGCCGACGATCAAGATCAAGCTGGTGCGAGTGCGCAAGCAGTATGAGATGCGCCAGAAGCAGATTGTGCTAGGGCAGCCGCTTGGCCTCGACCGGACGGATAAGGTAGCCTGGAACTCGATGGTCGAGAAGTACCGTCTGCTCGAGACGCAGCAGGAAGGGCTCGATACCGCCCGGACCTCGGCGAGTCGCACTTTCGATCTGACCTCGCGTCGCAAGAAGCGAACGTTCTCCCGGATAGCTCTGGTCGCGGAGATTTCGCGGTACCTTAACCGCAGCCCGCTCGCAATCGGAGATGTGCTCGACTCGACCAAGGAAGGGACGGACGAACTTGTCGCGGTGGCCAATGAGTTCAACGAGCTGCTGTACGACGAGATCATCCCGCGCCTGTTCCGCCAGCTCTACGATTTGGACGAATCGCAGCAAACGGAGGTACACGACGTCGATCTGATCAAGATGCCGCCGAATGGCTGCTACGAGGTGACGGCGACCAAAGATAAGATCGTCCGCAGGGCCGACAGCGTCATCAAGGACGACGAACGCGCCAAAAGCTTCCACCTCGACCTCTACTGCTTCGATTCGAGGTCGGAGAATCAGCTGTTTTGGGACCTGTTGCACGAGCAGCGTGTGAAGAAAATCTACTTTACCGGAATGCTGACGCACGGCCAGTCCGACTTCTTCATCCGGTACATCGATCCGGATTCGCACACCGTTCGCAGCTATTACCCAGACTTCATTTTTCAGCGTGAGGAGCCAGATGGTAGTCTGAAATACATCATTGTCGAGGTGAAGGCTGACAACCAGATCGACGACGCAGTGGTGCAGGCCAAGAAGGAATTCGCCCACCAAATCGCGGTGGCCAGCGGTATGGAGTACCAGATCATCAAGTCGACGGATGCGGACCGCCACCACTACCGGCTCCTGCTGTAGGCACACCACGTGTGAGAGTGGCTAATAAAATAAAACGCGACTTGATTAGAAACCTGCCTCAGTAGGCTCACCCCATGAGCTTGTGACGCCATAACCTGGACTTGTTTCACAACGGAGCGAGCCAGATGGCCTTCAACCAATTTCAGTTCCAGCACGGCATGTCGATTCCCTAGTCCTGCACAGCTTTGGCACGGATGCGCAGGTCACCGAGGCCGTCAAGCAAGCGCGTTGGCCGGGTGGCTTCTGGTGTCGCGCTGCGATGGCGTCGACCACTACGTCGTCGGCCCGGCGCGCGCAAGCTGTTTCAGTGCAACGGCTGCCGCCATCAAGCCTCGCTGACCGCAGGCAGCCTCATGGAACACAACAAGCTGCCTTTGACGATCCGGTTATCGCCATCTACCTGATCAGCCAAGCCAAGACCGGGCTCTCGTCCTTGGCACTCAAGCGTCAACTTGGGGTGAGCTACCCGACAGCTTGACTGCTGCACCAGAAGATCAACCGAGCCATGGCCCAGCAGGACACTATCCGTTGCCCGCCGTCCAACTCGACGACGCTGCAATGTGTCGGGTCGATAGCGCGGGCGATCAGGTCGTCCGGTCACTGCATGCATCGCATCAACGAGGTCTCGAACTGCCCTGTTCGTCCCGCGAAGCCCTTGCTACACCATATCGCTTTGCAACTCATCTACGAAGCACACGCATAAGTCCTTGTTTTCAAAGGGTTTCTGCGTGCGCCAGCAGCCTCAATTCTGCGCACTCTTTTAGAGAAAGAGAGAGCGAAAGAGAGTCAACCCGGCGAAAACGGCCGCCCTGCCGCGAGCCCTCGGCACACGCAAAACGGTCGACATCCCGCATATATTGGGCCCGCACAAAACAAAACGCCCAACCGAGACCGGTTGGGCGTTGAAACGTGGTGGTGGAGTCCGATGGCGCTACAAACCGTCCTCTGGACCATGTGCGGCTTTGCGCCGCGTGTCGAGGTCGTGCCACCAGAGCGGGCCGACGCGTTTGTCTGCTTTCGGATGGTGTTGGCCGCATTCGGTTACGGATCCAGTGTTGCGCTCGGTCTTGAAGACGCGGCTGCAGTACTGCTGCCCCCAATCCCAATGGAACAGGGAAGATGTCGGCTCGATGAAAAGATTAGGCCTCATATGACTCGTCCGTTGGCCAGCGATTGGTTCGCAGACAGGCCAGCCGGTTTGGATCGACATAGCACAGTTCGGCTGCGAACTGCCTGCAGACTTCTGGATCGTTTATCTTTTCTGCATTTACGAGCCGTGCGGCGTCACATTGATCGCCTGCGAACAATGTGAACACACATGCCGTTCCAAATAATCCTTTATCTCGAATTTTGGCAAGCGAACAAAGAAATACATCATTCAAGCTTCTATATAGCTCATCCTGGGCAGCTTCTGAATGAGAGTCTGCTTCCTTCCAAATTTCATCGAGCAGGGCTGAGCACTCGGAAAATAGTTCTTCGTTCTCAAGCTGGTATGGGGAATCGCATGGACTCCACCTCAGTTGTCGTCGGGCTTCCTCTATGGTTGGATAGAACGACTTCAACTGGTACTCGCCGACGACGCTTTCAAGTCCCTTCACTGAGAAGATACAGTCCGAAATGTACGAGTACCCGTCGCTTGTAAACAGGCAATACCCATAAATTGGATCGCCGATGTGTCGTGTCAACGACCGCTTGCTGGCCTCAGCCAAGGTGGCTTCTAGCAGTTGGCGAAAGTGCACAAGTTTCATTGAAGATGCCTAAAGTTTGATATGAGCTGCGTGACCCGGCTTGCCTGGGAAGTTAGGGAAGGTCAGCACAACTCATTGACGAGCGTGGCAGGACGGCAGGACAAGGTAATCGTGATCGACGCAGCCCATATCAGCAGGTGCCGGTCGACCAAACGGTGCAAACCACGACGTACGCAGGTCGTTTACGCAGCTTGGCACGAGTGGCAGGCGCAGGATGACTGGATTGTCGCGTACGGTCGCGGACCGGCGACGAGCCCTCAGCATACCTCTGGCCCAGGCTCAGCCTCCACCCATTTCGCTTGCACTTTGGCCACGGCCAGCACGGACGCTGCATGCAGTCCTCACGTGACAGGAACGCCGCTCGCGGCAGCCCAGCGCGAAACAGCCGGCTGGCCGCACGCCGGATGTCGGGCGGCAGCGCCACCACCTGGGTGCCGAAGGCGGCTGCCGACTCGAAGGCAACGATGAGCGCCTTCAACGCGGCCTCGATCGACAGGAGTTGGCAAATGTCAGCATAGGATGGGCGCCAGCGTCACCGCGTCGTCACTCAGTTCGCTGTTTTCGTCTGTTGAAATGAAGAAGGGGAAGCTGTACGTCAACAAGGTATTCGGCACCTCGCGGCCGGCGGCCGTGGCGTCGAGCGATTCGCGCAGCGAATCCATACCAACGAATACCGAAGCGCCACTATCGCAGCGCGCGGCATGGTGCACGTAGAGCGCGAAATACTTCTCCGGCTTCGGGTAGGACTGCGAGTCGGTGTGCAGGTCGGCCTCGTCGCTGGTGTCCGGAATAGGTGGCGTCGGTATTGGGGCACCGGACGCGCCTTGACGTCCAACAGCAGGGTGCCTGATCTACCTGAAGCACAGCTTCAACCTGAGCGACGAGGAACTCGTCATGCGCTAGGGCGAGAAACGTGCTCTGGCAGTTTTTCAGCGGCCGGGACTACTACAACACCGGCTGCCATGCGACCCCACGCAGGGCGGAGGGTTCCGGCGCGACCCGGGCGAGGACGGCATGGAACTCGCCTCTGCAGGCTGCTTGTCAACTGTGCTCATAGGCAAGCACGGCGCTCTTTACGGCGCTTCGAATCTGGCGCATTACGGGTTGCCAGATATCCCATTCCGCTTTGGTGCAGCTTCCGCTGCCGTTGCTCTGGGGTTCCCAGTGGAAGGTGCGCTGCATAGCGTAGCGTCCGTCTTTTCCGCTGTAATCCACCTGCAGCTGTGCAGCAGCGCTCGTCAGCTTCCGGTTGCGCGGCAAGCGCAGCACTTTGAGGTTATCAGGCAGGCTAATTTCCACTGTGTCGTTGATATCCATCGCCATACAGTTGAAGCTGCTGTCGCGGCTCTTCGTTTCGAACAGGTCCAGCACGGGGAAAATCAAAACCCCGCCAACATAGGCATGACCGAAATCGAGCAAGCCGACTTCGCTCTCGGGCAGGTAGTTTTCGATGGTCTGGGTGATCGCGAAACCACGCCAGCCGTTGGCCTCGGGCAACCACTTGAAGGTGGCTCGACCGCGTTTTTTCTGTGTCGTGAGTTGCTCGGTTGCCCAGACGTTTTCCTTGCCGTCGTGTCGCTGCTGAAGGAACTGTTCGTACCAACCACGGAAATCACCGCCAAACCACAAAGTAGTCTCGACGCTGGCCGAACCATCTTCATTGATCTTGATCTTCGTTATGCGTTTGCTCTGGCGATTGTTGGCCTTGCTCACTGGGGTACCGCCCACAGCTTTATCCAGGCCGGCACGCAGCACCTGTTTGCCCTGATCTTGGTCGGGCAGGTGTCCGAATTCGGTAACGACGGAGGTGGAATCCAGATACAGGTCCAGGCCGGGCAGATAGCTGATCATGTGGTTGAAGGATTGCATCGGCGCGGCCACCTCCGGCAGACGGTAGTTGGCCAGATCGGCCTGGATCAGCACCGGCACACCTTCGATGTCCACCGCCTTGAGCAGTGTATTGAGCAACACTGCATGATCCTTGCAATCGCCGAAGCGATCCAAAAGTACTTGCCCAGCCGGGTGTGGCACCCAACTCTCCAGCCCGGCGTAGATTGCCACGTAACGGATATTCTTGCGCACCCAGTCGTAGAGGCGCTGAGCCTTGTCACGATCGGTGTTGGCGTCCACCGTCAGTTCCTTGGCCAGCCTAGCAATTTCGGGCGTTATGATAGTCTGCGGCAGGTACAACTCATGATACGTTTTGGCCATCGCGTCCCATGAGGCAAAAGTGCTGACCCATACGTGCGGCTGGCTAATGCGCACTTCGGTCTGCTGCGGCTCAAGTTTTTTGGTCTTGATGCTGGTGTAGCGCCAGACCAGCAGGCGGCGCCCTTGCGTCACTTTGTCCTGCACCTTGCTGAAGCCTGTGACATCCAGCTGCAGCACCATTTTTTCCGGCAGATCCAGCTGGACTTCGGTGTTGTCCTGCACGAGATTCAGCGGGGGCGCGTAGGCAAACGAGAAAGCGCCTGGAAACATCGGTTTGTGATGCGAGCGTTGGACGACACGGGCTGAATCACCGGCTGCAAAATCTGGCAGTGCCAGCATGACGGTTTCCATATCCTTTTGGGTGTAGAGCCCCAAGCTGCCGCTCTGGCGCGCGATACCGGAAGGCGGTACAGGCACGTGGCGGTCATCAGCCTTGATGGTTTCAGCGCTTACGATCTCCGTCTTGCTGAAAGCCTTGTTGTACGCGATTGGAAAGCGTCCGTTGTTACGTGCGCCCTGCTCGGTGAAAACTTTGTATTCGGTGTCGATCTCAGTTTCGTAACTGAAGTCTTCCGCTACGCGAATCCGCTGGATGAGATGGGTCAGTTTTTCATGCCCGGCCTCAGGCACTTCAAACGTATCCGCCCAAGCCAGCAGGGGCAAGAGCAGCGAGCACAGCAGCAGCTTTTTCATGAGTGGATTTTCGAATATGGACGGAAGCTCGCGATTATCCAAAGTGCATGTTCGCTGCACTTTGTAAGGGTCATTCGTGACCTGATTTCTTCACAGATTGAACGTTGTTCTCGGGCGGCAAAAGCGACGGCCTGAGTCACTGTCGCGGCCGAACGGCTGCATCAGATCCCGGCGAACTTGCAGCGACATTGACAGCCGCAAATTTTTCTGCCCAGAAGCAGTTGCTCGCGCAAGGCCGGTACGCAAGAGCCATCTCGATCATGGGCATCCCGACAGATCTACCCAGGGCTCGAACACAGG
>Ga0170475_102207115_pt1 | contig 12863 bp, 7 predicted proteins | sample Soicark_Litter_5_FD_111474 | JGI IMG/M metagenome (GOLD analysis project Ga0170475, IMG submission 111474) | Avena fatua rhizosphere microbial communities from Hopland, California, USA. Combined Assembly of 48 SPs | reverse complement strand
GGAAGCAAGCCCCGAAACCATCGCCAGTTCCTCGGCGCTTTCGATATTGATCTGTCCGACGTCGTGCCGCAGCGCGAGGACAAGTTCCGCAGCTGACTTGCCGACTCCGGAATAGACGATCCGGTCGGCGGGAAAGCCGGCGTGCAGGACTTTGAGCAATTCGCCGCCACTGACAACGTCGGCGCCGGCGCCTACACCGTTGAACAGCGACAGCACGGCTAAGCTGTCGTTCGCCTTGACCGCGTAATGCACCTGTATGTCCAGACCCACGTCAGTCATTGCGCGGGCGAGGGTCTGGTATCGGCGGCGCATCGTGGCGGCGGAGTATACCCAAGTCGGGGTGCCCACCACTTCGGCAATGCTGGCAAGCGGCACGCCGTCCAGCATCAGCCCCGCCATGGCGTCGTGCTTGAGCCAGGGCCGCGTGGCCAGGAGTTTCTGAACGGAGGGATCGTCGGACGGGTCGAGGGTCTCGGCGGGAGATGCCATCCGCCGAGGTTAGCGCGGATTGGGGCCTAGTGGAAACCTGGGAGGCGCCTAATCGGGGGTTGGCGACGCCGCGCCTCTGACCATGGCGGGACTGGCGCATGCCGCCGATCGGCGGCCATCACCTGGGCGAATGTCCTCCGTGGCGGCGCTTGATCGCTGAGCGTAGTGGACGGAAACGACCCGGGTTTGGTTGCGATGACTCTGATAGGGATGACATTGTGGGAGCTACGCCAGTGGCGTACAGGTATTCATGAAGTATGCCTTTGATCCGACCAAGGACGCAATCAATCGGACGAAACATAGTGTCTCCCTCGCATTGGCCGAGCTTCTGTTTGCCGGGCCAGTCGGCGCGCTACTTCGCCGACAATGTATCATGAAATAAATAGCTTCAACAGGATTGCAGTGACCGGCGGATACAGCCCGACGACCATCCAACGGACAAGTTTGATGTCGCCCCGCATGTTGGCGATCTGATCATTGTAGGCTGCCAGTTCCTCTGCCGCGGCATTGGCCTTATCTGCCGGCACGTTCGCGGCGAGGAACGCTCCCTGGTCGCACCGAGTTGCAACGCCATGGTCTTCGGACCTCAATTTGATGGGAAAACCGGGGCCGAAGCCCCGGCGTCACCGGCCCTTCCTCAGTCCCACCTTAGCGAAGAACTACTTCGCCGGCACAGCCTCGGTCAGACGAGCGGTCTCCTCCCACAGCGTGCGCTGATCGCGTCCCGCCGCGATCGCCCGCAGACGGTTCATCACCGCGCCGGTGCCCGCCGGGATCAGACGGCCAACTATAACGTTCTCCTTCAGCCCCATCAGGCTGTCGGTCTTGCCCGCGGTCGCCGCTTCGGTCAGCACCCGCGTCGTCTCCTGGAACGAAGCCGCACTGATGAAGCTGTTGGTCTGCAGCGACGCCTTGGTGATGCCCTGCAGCACCGGCATCGCATGCGCCGGCCGCTCGTCCTTCAGCAGCTTGTTGTTGATCGCGTCGAACTCTGTGCGGTCCACCTGCTCGCCGGTCAGGAATGTCGTGTCACCCGGATCGAGGATTTCCACCTTCTGCAGCATCTGCCGGACGATCACCTCGATATGCTTGTCGTTGATCTTCACGCCCTGCAGCCGGTAGACGTCCTGGATCTCGTTCACCAGGTAGTCCGACAGCGCCTCGACACCCAGCACCTTCAGGATGTCGTGCGGCACCCGAGGCCCATCGACCAGCGGATCACCGCGGCGGACGAAGTCGCCCTCCTGCACCGAGACGTGCTTGCCCTTCTGGATCAGGTATTCGGTTTCTTCTCCGGTTTCATCGTTCTTCACGATGACGCGCCGCTTGGCCTTGTAGTCCTTGCCGAACTCCACCCGGCCATCACACTCGGCGATGACCGCGTGATCCTTCGGGCGGCGCGCCTCGAACAGTTCCGCCACCCGCGGCAGGCCGCCGGTGATGTCACGCGTCTTGCTGCCCTCACGCGGGATACGCGCCAGCACGTCGCCGGCCTGGACGATGGCGCCGTTGTCGACCGACAGGATCGAGTCGGGTGCCAGGAAGTACCGGGCGTCGGTGTTGTTGTCGAGCCGGATGACCTCGCCTTTCTCGTCCTTCAACTGCAGGCGGGGGCGCAGATCGATGCTCTTCGACCCCTGCTTGTAGTCGACGACGACTTTGGAGGTGAGGCCGGTCACCTCGTCCATCCGCTCAACCAGCGTGATACTGTCGATAAGGTCGATGTATTCTACCTTGCCGGCACGCTCGGTGATGATCGGCAGGGTGAACGGGTCCCACTCCGCCAGCTTCTGGCCGCGGGTCACCACCTGGTTCTCCTCGGCCAGTAGGCGCGCGCCATACGGCACCCGGAAGCGGGCACGCTCGCGCTGCTTGTCGTCGACCAGAACGATTTCGCAGTTGCGGCTCATGACCACGAGCGCGCCGGTGCTGTTGGCGATGACGTTGCGGTTCCTCACCGTCACGGTGCCCTCGTGGCTCGCTTCGACACTGGATGTCTCCGCCCCGCGCTGCGCCGCGCCCCCGATGTGGAAGGTGCGCATCGTCAACTGGGTGCCCGGCTCACCGATCGACTGGGCGGCGATCACGCCAACCGCTTCGCCGATGTTCACCGGCGTGCCGCGGGCCAGATCGCGACCGTAGCAGTGGCCGCAGACGCCGATATGCGACTCGCAGGTCAGCACGGAACGGATCTTCACCGCCTCGACGCCGGCCGTCTCAATCAGTTCGGCTTCGGGTTCCTCGATCAGGGTGTTGTTCGGCAACAGCACCTTGCCGGTCACCGGATCGATCACGTCCTCGGCTGTTGTGCGCCCAAGGGTCCGTTCCGACAGCGACGACACCACCTCGCCGCCATCGATCACGGCGCGGACCGTCAGGCCGCGGCCGGTGCCGCAATCTTCCTCGACGATGATGCAGTCCTGCGCCACATCGACCAGGCGGCGGGTCAGGTAGCCGGAGTTCGCCGTCTTCAGCGCGGTGTCCGCCAGGCCCTTGCGCGCGCCATGGGTGGAATTGAAATACTCGAGGACCGACAGGCCTTCCTTGAAGTTGGCGATGATCGGCTGCTCGATGATCTCACCGGACGGCTTCGCCATCAGCCCGCGCATACCGGCCAACTGGCGCATCTGCGCCGGCGACCCGCGCGCGCCGGAGTGCGACATCATCCACACCGAGTTGGTGGGAACGTCGATCTCCTGCTTGCTGATCTCCTTCATCATCGCGCTGGCGACCTCGTCGGTGCAGCGCGACCAGGCGTCGACGACCTTGTTGTAGCGTTCGCCGGCGGTGATCAGGCCGTCCTGGTACTGTTGCTCGAACTCTTTCACCTCCGCCTGGGTGTGGGTGATGAGCGCGCTCTTCTCCACCGGGATGATCAGGTCGTCCTTGCCGAACGAGATGCCAGCCTTGCAGGCCTGGGCAAAACCCAGCCCCATCAGCCGGTCGGCGAAGATCACGCACTCCTTCTGACCGCAATGGCGGTAGACCATGTCGATCACGTCGGAGACGCTTTTCTTCGTCAGCTGCCGGTTGATCAGGTCGAACGGCACGTTAGGATGCTTCGGCAGGATCTGCGCGATCATCATGCGGCCCGGCGTGGTGACGACCACCGGACGGATCGCGTTGCCACCGGCGTCGATCGTCTCGTAGCGCGCCTTGATCTTGTCGTGCAGTCCGACCACCTTCGCGAACAGCGCGTGCTCGATCTCGCCGATATTGCCGTACGCCGGGGCCTTCTCGTCCGGCACCGTGCGGAACAGCGGTGTTTCCAGCGACAGATAGTACAGCCCCAGCACGATGTCCTGCGACGGCACGATGATCGGCTTGCCGTTGGCCGGGCTGAGGATGTTGTTGGTCGACATCATCAGCACCCGGCCTTCGAGCTGCGCTTCCAGCGACAGCGGCACGTGCACCGCCATCTGGTCACCGTCGAAGTCGGCGTTGAACGCGGTGCACACCAGCGGATGCAGCTGAATCGCCTTGCCTTCGATCAGCACCGGCTCGAACGCCTGGATGCCCAGGCGGTGCAGGGTCGGCGCGCGGTTCAGCATCACCGGATGCTCACGGATCACTTCCTCAAGGATGTCCCACACCTCGGGACGTTCCTTTTCCACCATCCGCTTGGCCGCCTTGATGGTCGTGGCGTGCCCGTATTTTTCCAGCTTCGAATAGATGAACGGCTTGAACAGCTCGAGCGCCATCTTCTTCGGCAGGCCGCACTGCTGCAGCTTCAGTTCGGGCCCGACCACGATGACCGAGCGGCCCGAGTAGTCGACGCGCTTGCCAAGCAGGTTCTGGCGGAAGCGGCCCTGCTTGCCTTTCAGCATGTCGGACAGCGACTTCAGCGGCCGCTTGTTGGCGCCGGTGATCGCCCGTCCCCGGCGGCCATTGTCGAACAGCGCATCGACCGATTCCTGCAGCATGCGCTTTTCGTTGCGCACGATGATGTCCGGCGCGCGCAGCTCGATGAGCCGCTTCAGGCGATTGTTGCGGTTGATGACACGGCGATACAGGTCGTTCAGGTCGGAGGTGGCGAAGCGGCCGCCATCCAGCGGCACCAGCGGGCGCAGTTCCGGTGGAATGACCGGCACCACATCCAGGATCATCCACTCCGGCCGGCTGCCGGATTCGCCGAACGCCTCGATCAGCTTGAGGCGCTTGACCAGCTTCTTGCGCTTGGCCTCCGAGCTGGTCTCTTTCAGGTCGGCGCGCAGCTTGACCTTCTCCGCGTCGGTGTCGATGCGGTTCAGCACCTTCTTGATGGCTTCGGCGCCGATGCCGACCTCGAACTGGTCGTCACCGAACTCGTCCTGCTTCGCCATCAACTGGTCTTCGGTGAGAAGCTGCAGCATCTTCAGGTCGGTGGTGCCAGGCTCCAGCACGACGTAACTCTCGAAGTAAAGAATCTTCTCGAGTTCCTTCAGGGTCAGATCGACCATCAGACCGATGCGGCTTGGCAGCGACTTGAGGAACCAGATATGTGCCACCGGCGATGCCAGCTCGATATGGCCCATCCGCTCGCGCCTGACCTTCGCGAGGGTCACCTCGACGCCGCACTTCTCGCAGATGATGCCACGGAACTTCATGCGCTTGTACTTGCCGCACAGGCACTCGTAGTCCTTGATCGGGCCAAAGATACGGGCGCAGAACAGCCCGTCGCGCTCCGGCTTGAACGTGCGGTAGTTGATGGTCTCCGGCTTCTTGATCTCACCGTACGACCAGGAGCGGATCTGTTCCGGGCTGGCGATCTGGATCTTGATTTGATCGAATGTCATTGCCTGGCCGGTCTGGCCGAGGATCTTCATTAATTCGTTCATGCGTTTGATACCTCAATCGATGAGTAACGCGTCGTCGTCACTACAACTGTCTCATGGCCGGCAAAGCATGTCCCTGCGAAGGCGGGGCCGGCCACCAACTTCGTTTCCCGTGCAGGCGGAAGCCGTGGGTGGCCGGCCTGCGCCGGCCATGACACGGGAGCATCGGCCACGCCAGTTGGGAAGCGGATCAAGCCGCCCGGTTGTCCAAGTCGACGTTCAGGCCCAGCGACTTCAACTCCTTCACCAGCACGTTGAAGCTTTCCGGAATGCCGGCCTCGAAGTTGTCCTGCTCGCGCACGATGGCTTCATAGACCTTTGTCCGTCCCGACACATCGTCCGACTTCACCGTCAGCATTTCCTGCAGCGTATAGGCAGCGCCATAGGCCTCGAGCGCCCAGACCTCCATTTCGCCGAAGCGCTGGCCACCGAACTGCGCCTTGCCACCCAGCGGCTGCTGGGTCACCAGGCTGTACGGCCCGATCGAACGGGCGTGGATCTTGTCGTCGACAAGATGGTGCAGCTTCAGCATGTAGATATAGCCGACCGTGACCTTGCGCTCGAAGCTTTCGCCGGTGCGTCCGTCAGTCAGCACCACCTGGCCGGACGTGTTCAACCCTGCCCGCGTCAGCATCGCCTCGATATCCGACATGCGGGCGCCATCGAACACCGGCGTCGCGATCGGCACGCCCTTCTTCAGGTTCTCGCACAGTTCGATCAACTGGTCGGTGTCGAGGCTGGCGATCTGCTGGCTGTAGACCTCGTCGCCATAGACCTCCTTCAGCGCCTCCAGCAGGGCATCGTGCTGTGCCCCGGTGCGCCGGTATTCCTCGACCAGATCACCGATCTGTTTGCCCAGCGCCGCGCACGCCCAGCCCAGATGGGTCTCCAGAATCTGCCCCACATTCATGCGCGACGGCACGCCCAGAGGGTTCAGCACCAGGTCGACCGAGGTGCCGTCATCGAGGAACGGCATGTCCTCGACCGGCACCACGCGCGACACCACGCCCTTGTTGCCGTGCCGGCCGGCCATCTTGTCACCGGGCTGCAGCTTGCGCTTCACCGCGATGAACACCTTGACCATCTTCATCACGCCGGGCGGCAATTCGTCACCGCGCTGCAACTTCTCCACCTTGCTGTCGAACCGGGCCTGGAGCCGGCCGATCGCCGCATCGTATTCCCGCTTAAGCGTCTCGATGTCGGCCATCACCGCATCGTCCTGTAGCCGATATGCCGCCACGCGCCCCGCGGATGTTCGGCCAGCACCGCCTCGTCGATCTCGGTCCCGGACTTGATGCCCTTGAAGCCGCCAGATGCCTTGTTGCCGAGCAGTTTCTCGCGCAGGCGGTTCAGGAATGAACGCTCCTGGATCGCCTTCTCGTCGTCGCGGTCTTTCGCCAGGCGTTCGATCTCGGCGCGCTCGATCGCCATGGCACGTTCGTCCTTGTCTACGCCGCGGCGGCTGAAAACGCGGACATCGACGATGGTGCCGGTGACCCCGGGGGGCAGTTTCAGCGAAGTATCACGCACATCGGACGCCTTCTCGCCGAAGATCGCCCGCAGCAGCTTTTCCTCAGGTGTCATCGGGCTCTCGCCCTTCGGCGTCACCTTGCCGACCAGAATGTCGCCCGGATTCACTTCGGCGCCGATATAGACGATGCCAGCCTCGTCGAGGTTCCGTAGCGCTTCCTCGCCTACGTTCGGAATGTCGCGGGTAATTTCCTCCTGCCCCAGCTTGGTGTCGCGCGCCATCACCTCGAATTCCTCGATGTGGATGGAGGTGAACACGTCGTCGCGGGCGATCCGCTCGCTGATGAGGATGCTGTCCTCGAAGTTGTAGCCGTTCCAGGGCATGAACGCGACCAGCACGTTACGGCCCAGCGCCAGTTCACCCAGTTCGGTGGATGGGCCGTCGGCGATGATGTCGCCCTCGTAGACCCGGTCACCGACCTTCACCAGCGGTCGCTGGTTGATGCAGGTAGACTGGTTCGACCGCATGAACTTTCGCAAGCGGTAGATGTCCACACCCTTGGTCGTCGCGTCCTCATTGGTCGCGCGCACAACGATGCGGGCGCCATCGATCTGGTCGACCATACCCGGCCGGCGGGCCACGATGGTCGCACCGGAATCGCGCGCCACCGCCGCCTCCATGCCGGTGCCGACCAGCGGCGCGTCGGCGCGGATCAGCGGCACCGCCTGGCGTTGCATGTTGGAACCCATCAGCGCGCGGTTGGCGTCGTCGTTCTCCAGAAACGGGATCAGCGCCGCCGCCACCGAGACAAGCTGCTTCGGCGAGACGTCGATCGCGGTGACGTCCTGCGGCTTTACCAGCCGGAAGTCACCCTGCTTGCGCACCGACACCAGGTCCTGGGTGAAGCGGCCATCGCGGTCCATCGGCGCGTCGGCCTGGGCGACGACCAGCCGCTCCTCCTCCATCGCGGACAGGTACCGCGTGTCCTTCTGCACCACGCCGTCTTTGACCAGCAAGTAAGGCGTCTCGATGAAGCCGTACTTGTTGACCTTGGCGTAGGTCGCGAGCGAGTTGATCAGGCCGATGTTCGGCCCCTCCGGAGTCTCGATCGGGCAGATCCGGCCGTAATGCGTCGGGTGCACGTCACGCACCTCGAAGCCGGCCCGTTCACGTGTCAGACCACCCGGCCCGAGCGCGGAAAGGCGGCGCTTGTGCGTCACCTCCGATAGCGGGTTGGTCTGGTCCATGAACTGCGACAACTGGGAGGAGCCGAAGAATTCCCGCACCGCGGCGGCAGCCGGCTTGGCGTTGATCAGGTCGTGCGGCATCACGGTGTCGATGTCGACCGATCCCATCCGTTCACGGATCGCCCGCTCCATGCGCAACAGGCCGATGCGGTACTGGTTCTCCATCAGTTCGCCGACCGACCGCACCCGGCGGTTGCCCAGGTTGTCGATGTCGTCGATCTGACCGCGCCCGTCCTTCAGATCGCACAGGGTCTTGACCGTCTTCAGCAGGTCGTCCTTGCGCAGCACCCGCATAGTGTCCGGCGCGTCGGTGATGCCTAGGCGCATGTTCATCTTCACGCGTCCGACCGCGGAAAGGTCATAGCGGTCGGCATCGAAGAACAGGCCGCGGAACAACCCCTCCGCCGTCTCCGGCGTAGGCGGCTCACCTGGGCGCATGACGCGGTAGATGTCGATCAGGGCATCGTCGCGGTTGGCGTTCTTGTCCACCGCCAGGGTATTGCGGATCCAGGGCCCGTTGGACTGGTCCACCGCCAGCGTCGGCAACGTAACAATGCCGGCCTCCTCCAACGCGGCGAGCCGTGCCTCGGCCAGTTCCTCACCGGCTTCCGCGTAGATCTCGCCGGTTTCCTCGTTGACCAGGTCCTGCGCCACGTAGCGGCCGAGCAAATCGGCGCGGCCCACCAGCACTTCCTTGGTGTGCTCGGCGATCCGGCGAGCCTGGCGGGCGGTCAGCTTGTCCTCGGCCTTGGCAACCACCTCGCCGGTGGCGGCGTCGACCAGCGGCTCGAGCAGCTTGATGCCGCGGAAGGCGTCCGGATCGAACGGCCGAGCCCACCCCTTGGCGGTGTGGTCGAACACCACCTGGCCGTAGAAGTGGCCGAGGATCTCCTCCTGATCCATGCCGCGGATCTCGGTAATGTCGAGGGTCTCGCCCTTGGCCTCACGGGCCGTGCGAAGCTGCTGCGTCGCCTCGCTTTCCAACGCATACAGCAGCGTGGTGACCGGCAGCTTCCGTTTGCGATCGATGCGGACGTACACTAGGTCCTTGCTGTCGAACTCGAAGTCCAGCCAGGATCCGCGATACGGAATCACTCGTGCGGCGAACAGGAATTTGCCGGACGAATGCGTCTTGCCCTTGTCGTGGTCGAAGAACACCCCCGGCGAGCGGTGCATCTGCGAGACGATCACCCGCTCGGTGCCATTGATGATGAAGGTGCCGTTGTCGGTCATCAGCGGCATGTCGCCCATATAGACGGGCTGCTCCTTAATATCGCGGATCGAACGGGCGCCGGTGTCCTCGTCGACGTCCCACACGATCAGCCGCAGGATCACCTTCAGCGGCGCCGCGAAGGTCATGCCGCGCTGAATGCATTCCTCGACGTCGTATTTCGGCTCCTCGAGTTCGTAGTGCACGAACTCCAGGCGGCCGCGGCCGGCGAAGTCGTCAATCGGAAAGACCGATTTGAAAACTTCCTGCAAGCCGGAATTGGTGCGGTTGTCCGGATGGACGATCATTTGCAGGAACGCCTCGTAGCTGGCGCGCTGGACGTCGATCAGGTTGGGCATCGGTGCCACTTCGGGGATCCGTCCGAAGCTCTTGCGGATACGCTTGCGTCCAGTAAAAGACCGTGTGATCGCGTTCATCGATGACCCTGCCTGACGTTATGCCGTGAGCCCATTCCGGCCGCAGTCTTGGCCGGATGGACTGGATATAGTACCAGCAGCCCAAGCGGCCGACTGTTGGGGCGCGGGTTCGGTGGGCGGCCGCGCGAAAATAGGTTTGCCAACGGTCGACCGACACCGCTCAAGATCTCGGACCGTTCGCGTAGGTTCGCCGAACATAGAAACGCGGGTGGAAATCGGCTGATTTCCACCCGCCCCAGCCCGTTGCGCCAGGCTTCCTGTTGCGCCGGGCTTTCCAACGACCTGGCATCTCGGCGGAGGTGCCAGGCTGGACTCAGTACAATCGGTTGCGTTATTTGACCTCCACGGTGGCGCCGGCGTCTTCCAGCATCTTCTTGATCTTCTCCACCTCGTCCTTGCCGACACTTTCCTTGACCGGCTTGGGCGCGGCTTCCACCAGATCCTTGGCTTCCTTGAGGCCAAGGCCCGTGATGGTGCGAACTTCCTTGATGACGTTGATTTTCTTGTCGCCCGCCTTGGCAAGGATGACAGTGAATTCGGTCTGCTCCTCAACCGGCGCGGCGGCGACCGCGGCGGGCGCGGCTGCCGCGGCAGCTACCGGAGCAGCCGCCGATACGCCCCACTTCTCCTCGAGAAGCTTGGACAGCTCGGCAGCCTCCAGCACAGTCAGGCTGGACAGTTCATCAACCAGCTTTTGTAGATCGGCCATGTCGCGTGTTCCTATAATCTAGACTTTGGATGGTTCCATGCAAGCCGGATGCTCCGGCTGTGGGGTGAGGCCCTTAGGTTGCCTGCCATGCAATCACGATACCGCGATGTTCCGGTCCGAGGGCAGGGACCGGGTCGGCCGGGTGAAACTTCACCGCGGCCGGCAGTGTCGCTTAGGCAGCTTCCGTTTCGGCCGACTCCTCATCCTTTCTGGCAAAGGCCCCAAAGACCCGGGCGAGTTGTCCGGCCGGCGCCTGCAAGATCCCGGCGATCCGAGTGGCCGGCGTCTGGATCATCCCCAGCAGCTTACCCCTCAGCGCGTCCAGGCTCGGCAGTTCGGCGAGCGCCTTGACCCCATCCGCACTCAGCGTCTGGGTTCCTAGCGAACCGCCGACCAACACGAACTTCTCGTTGGTCTTGGCGAACTCGACAGCGGTTTTCGCGACCGAGACTGCGTCGGCCGACCACGCAAGCGCGATCGGACCTTTCAGCAGCGGCCGTATGCCGTCGAACGGGGTCCCTTCCAGAGCGAGGTTGGTCAGCCGGTTCTTCGCGATTTTGAAGGTCGCACCCGCGGCTCTCATCCGGCGCCGCAGCTCCGTCGCCTCGGCAACCGTGAGCCCCGCATTGCGGGTGACCACGATCATCGACGTGACGGCCAGCGCCTGATTGAGCTCGGTGACGAACTCCCGCTTCTCCGTACGATCCAATTTTCGTCTCCGTTCGGCCTGCCTCCCCGACCGGGGCGACACGCCAGGTTACCGTGAAACCTCGCCGGCTCATGCCGACGTGGCTCGGTTCGCCTGTCCAGGAACCACCAAAGATCCACTGGGCGAAGTCATCGCCCGGCAACGTCCTGGCTTCCCATCTCCCGCGCGCGGACCGAGGGATCACTCCCCCTTAGGCCCATTACCCCGGCCGCCGGATCACGATCCGTGGACGGGACGAGCGGTCTCGGACAGGTTCGGAACACCGCCCCGGATCGACCTCCGAGGATGCCGACTACCCGGACACGTGATCCCTGCCCGCCGGGCCCCAGATTTCGAAATTTGCCCGAAAGCCCGGGAACCTGGCGTATTCCTTGGCCGTGTGCCTAAGCGTCAGGCACCCAGCGTGGTCACATCAACCCTGACGCCAGGACCCATTGTCGAGCTCACCGACACCTTCTGCACGTATGTGCCCTTGGCGCCGGTCGGCTTCGCCTTCTGCACTGCATCAGCTAGCGCCCGGGCATTTTCCAGCAGCTTGTCCGCCTCGAACGACACCTTGCCGATGCCGGCATGGATGATGCCCGCCTTCTCGGCTCGGAATTCCACCTGGCCTGCCTTTGCCGCGGTGACCGCGCCTTTGACATCCATCGTGACCGTGCCCAGTCGAGGGTTGGGCATCAGGCCCCGCGGGCCGAGCACCTTACCCAGCCGGCCAACCACACCCATCATGTCGGGTGTCGCGATGCAGCGGTCGAAGTTGATCTCTCCCGCCTGCACCTTCTCGGCCAAGTCCTCGGCACCGACCACGTCGGCGCCAGCGGCGAGCGCTTCGTCGGCCTTGGCGCCACGCGAAAACACCGCGACCCGCACCGTCTTGCCGGTGCCGTTGGGCAGGCTGGTCAGCCCGCGCACCATCTGATCGGCGTGGCGCGGATCGATGCCCAGGTTCATCGACATTTCGATTGTCTCGTCGAACTTCGCCTTGGAGATCGACTTCACCAGGGCGATCGCATCCGCCAGTGGGTAGGATTTGGCCTTGTCGATCGCCTTGTAGGCCGCCAAGAGCCGCTTTTTCTTGGCCATAACTTAGCCCTCCACCACGGTCAGGCCCATGGAGCGGGCCGATCCCTCCAACATCCGCACGGCGCCATCGAGATCGTTGGCGTTCATGTCCTTCATCTTGAGCTCGGCGATCTCACGCAGTTGCGTCATGGTCACCCGGCCGACGGAGGCGCCCTTGCCCACGGTTGCGCTGCCCTTGTCGGCGCCGGCGGCCTTTTTCAGGAAATAGGTATTCGGCGGGGTCTTGGTGACGAAGGTGAAACTGCGGTCGGCGTAAGCGGTGATCACCACCGGCAGCGGAATGCCGGGTTCCATGTTCTGGGTGACCGCGTTGAATTCCTTCACGAAGGCCATGATGTTCAGGCCACGCTGGCCCAGTGCCGGGCCCACCGGCGGTGACGGATTGGCCTTGCCGGATGGAATCTGCAACTTGATATAGCCGACGATTTTCTTCGCCATGATCCCTGGTCCTTATTCCAAGGGACCGCGGTCCATGCGACCACGGCCGCCAAAAGGGCAGCCTTGGAGTCTCCCGCGTTCCAAAAGAGGCGCGCATATAGTAGTCACGCGGTGCCGTGTCCAGCAGATTCTTCCGCGCCGCAGCGAAGCAGGTCAATCCCGCCTTCACCAGGACGTGAGCCGCTTCGCAAAAACCTACGCAAATTCGCATTGCAACATCTGGGCACCATGCGCGTGATGCAGTGCAGGGTTGACG
>Ga0170475_111603421_pt1 | contig 12865 bp, 6 predicted proteins | sample Soicark_Litter_5_FD_111474 | JGI IMG/M metagenome (GOLD analysis project Ga0170475, IMG submission 111474) | Avena fatua rhizosphere microbial communities from Hopland, California, USA. Combined Assembly of 48 SPs | reverse complement strand
ATTTTTTGATATCTTCATCTACTACAGGAAGATGCCTTCATCCTACCGGGATTATTTCTTTTGATTCTCAAGATAACAATAAGGTATTTGTAAATGGTAATGCATTGATTGTTGAATCTGATAAATTACCGATTTCATTTTGTAATTTTAAAATATTATCAGTACCTCATCCATGTAAAACTGCCAAATGGAGCAAACAATCTGCAAAAATATTGATAAATGGTAATAAAGTAATTCTAAATGAGTTTTCTGGATTATGCTATAATGAAGAAAATGTTTTTCAGAGTTTGGCTGTTCTTAGCTCTATGCAGCGAAAGGTTATGGGGAGATGATGTCTATGTATTTTAATTTTCCTTTTGTTATTGATGATAACGGACGATCCTCGGTAACTAACGAAGAAAATCATATAAAAAACTTGATTGAACAGCTATTGTTTACTTCCACTGGCGAAAGAGTAAATCGTCCGAATTTCGGTACTGGTATTAATCGGATATTATTTGAACCTAATAACGACGTTCTGGCAATGTCTGTTGACACTTTGATTCAGAGTTCCTTAAATTTGTGGTTAGATCATTTGATAATGGTTGAATCGGTTTCTGTGGAAAATAAGGATTCTATTTTGGAGGTTACGGTAAAATATACAATTAGAAAAAATCAAAGAACTAATATTAACACATTTAGGAGGGATTTATAGCACTTGGTGAATTCTCTGCAGATAAAATGCAATAGCGACCTTCGTAGAAAGTTGATTCAAAGTGGTGAGGTAAACTCTTCTAGTGAAAACGATATACGAATAAATGGTATAGATTACATTGAAGTCAAAAGAGTAGCAAATTTTAATATGCAGGACAATAGAAATTATGCTCATAATATTACAGATTCAAACCTTTTATCAATAGAAAAAACTAATATTCTTTTACTCTTATTTTTATTTAAAGAGCCGGCATCAGGTATTATAGAAAAAGAAAATTTATCTATTGTGGGTGGAACTAGAATTCAAAATATTGGAATTGATTATGCAGGCAAAACTGCTGAAGTATTTGAAAAACTGAATGAAGATGAAAAAAAGATTATTACTAGTTTAAGCTTTGCAAAAAGAAAAAAACTAATTATTGTAAAACCTGCAAAAGAGGGAGACTTTTCAGTTTACACATTAAAATTGAATAAAAGAGAAAATCCTCAAGAATTCCTGCCTGATTTTGATCCTGTATTTTCACAAATTGATTTTTCTTTTAAATTTGATTATGCTCTTGATTTTGATTGTAAACCTGATAGAATTTGCCAGCCAGTTACATTTGAACAGCCACCGATAGATTATATGGCAAAAGACTACTCAAGCTTTGTAAAATTAGCACTTTCTAGACTTGGTCAAATAATGCCTGAATGGAAGGAAAAAAGTCCTGCCGATTTAACCAATGTCTTGATTGAGTTGCTTTCATATATAGGAGATCATTTAAGTTACTATCAAGACGCTGTTGCAACTGAAGCATATTTAGGTACAGCAAGAAACCGTATTTCAGTTAAAAGACATGCTCGGCTTTTGGATTATTATATGGATTATGGATCTAATGCAAGAACATGGGTTCATTTTAATATATGCCCGACTAAACAGGAAGATGCACTCGGTACAATTTTAAAAAAATCCACAAAGGTATTGACAGGCGATCCTCTAAAAGGAAAAAATAATTCATCAAATGTTGCTATTTCTGAAGATGATTTAAAAGAAATTGCCTTTTCTCAAGATACAAGAATATTTGAGACAATGCATCAAATTAATCTGTTTTCTTTTCATAATGAATTGTACTTTTATACTTGGGGCGAAACTGATTGCTGTATTCCCAAAGGGGCTACTCAAGCAACATTATTACGTGATAAAAAAAACCATTGTGCAAAATACCAATCCAGAAACTGGTATTTCAGACAATGACGCCTCATCAAGTCTTGACATTTATCTATTCTCATGGAATAATATAGTCTATGATGAAGATGAACAGAAAATTCTTGAGAACTTTATAAAAAAAATAACTCTATTTTTTGGTGAATTTGATCTTGTAACCATAAAAAAAGAAGAAAGTGACCAAATAATTAAAGTGGTGGATAATAAAAACCCATCAAAATTTTTATCCATAAATTTATACACTGAAGAAGGTTATGCTATATTAAAGGATAATAGAGGTAACACTTTGTATGAATTCCTAACTAAGAAGGTAGAAGAAGGAGAAGATAATGATATCCAAGTTTATGGTTTATCTTTGAATGCTGGTGATGTTTTGATCCTTGAAGAAATCTTGTCTCCAACTACATTGAGTCCGGAAGATAAAGATCCTTTACATAGGCAGGCAATAAAATTAACTAGTGTAAAAAGATCTTTTGATCCGCTAAAAAACGTTAATTTATTGGAAATATATTGGGATAAAGAGGATGCCCTTGGATTTCCTCTATGCATTAATATAACTGATTCTTCTACCATCTCATCTAAAAACACAAATACAAATAATACTATCGATACTGAAAATAATGTAAAAATTATTAGTGTAGCTAGAGGAAATATTGTACTCGCCGATCATGGCTATACTCTTGATTTTGAACAATTAGAAGATGTTCCACAAACTGAAAATTTTTATCCAAAACTCAATCGATCCCAAATCACATTTGCACCTTCTTTTATATCATCATTGTCTGCATATTCCTCAATATTTTACAAACGACAAATGAATAACGTTATCCTTCCGGCTGTGATAATTATAGAAGGCTCTTATAGTTTGATCTCTAATAGTGAAACTGATAATAATAACAGTGAAACTGATAATGCTGATATTGCCAAAGAAAGAGGTGGTATTAGGATAGAAAAGAATGACGTAAACATCCAGAATGAAAATAACGTTATTGAATCAAACCCTTGGCTTCCTAAAAGAGATCTATTGTCATCTGATAAGTTTGCAAGAGATTTTGTTGTAGAGGTGCATAATGATGGTGCAGCATTTATAAGATTTGGTGATGGAACTCATGGACTAAAACCCCAAAGCCTATTAAATAATAACAATCTTCATGATCCCATAAAATTTTACGCAAAGTACAGAGTAGGCAACGGCAAAGCGGGCAATGTTGGATATGAAACCATAAAAAGAATTGTTTTGGATGCAGATAATCAAGAAGTTGTTAAAAAAATAATATATCTGTCCAATCCATTGCCTGCTGGGGGGGGAACCGATAGGGAAGGTATAGATGAAGTGAGACAAAATGCGCCATTTGCTTTTATGACACAGCAAAGGGCAGTTACTGAGGATGATTATGTATCTGTTTTAAAAACACACCCTGACATTCAAAATGCCAATGCTTTGTTCAGGTGGACTGGAAGTTGGTATACTATTTATATTGCAATCGATAGAATTGGTGGCAAGATTGTGGATAATACCTTTAAGGATGAAATGTATAATTTTTTAAACAAATTTAGACTTGCTGGATATGACTTGGAGATAAATTCGCCCCAATACGTCCCATTGGATATAGAGTTGAACATTTGTGTCAAGTCAAATAGTTATCCTGGAGAAATCAAAAAAACCCTAATACAACTATTTAGTACAAATGCTCTTGATAATGGAAAAATTGGTTTTTTCCATCCTGATAATTTTACATTCGGGCAGCCTCTATACCTGAGTAAAATATACCAAACAGTTATGAAGATAGAGGGAGTTGAATCTGTATTTGCAACCAAGTTTCAACGTATAGGAAGACCTGATAATTTGGATTTAGAAAGGGGGATAATTGAGGTTCATTCCTCTGAAATTGTACGCTTGGATAGTGATCTAAATATCCCTGAAAACGGAAAAATAGAATTTGTATTAAGTGGAGGGATTTGATAACATGGGCAGTGATTCAACAAGTAATAATGGCATTGATAACAATATCAATAAATCTGGCATAAATATCAGTTTGAGCAATTTCAACACAAAAACAAATCTGGATTACTGTGGTTGCTGTGACGGTATCAAAACATTTATCCCTAAAATCATTGAAAATCCTCCATCTCTTCCTTTCATAAGTTACCGAATAGGCACTCATGGCCTGTTCAAAAAATCTATGTTGGCAAGTTTGTCAAAAAATAAACCTTTTGGACTTGCCAATCTTACTGCAAGAGATGATAATGATTTGGCAATTGCAATTATGGATGTGTGGGCTACGATTGCTGATGTCCTTACATTCTACCAAGAGAGAATAGCTAATGAGGGATACTTGAGAACATCTACAGAAAGATTGTCGGTTTTGGAGCTTGCCAGGTCAATAGGATATGAGCTTAGACCCGGGGTGGCTTCAGATACCTTTCTATGCTTTGGAATTGAAGAAAACAATCCCAGTATAGAAAAAAGCGTCATAGATATAGGTACAAAAGTTCAGAGCGTACCCCAATTAGGTGAAAATCCTCAAATATTTGAAACTATAGAGAGGATAGAAGCAAGGCCCGAATTAAATGAGATTAGGGTAAATACCGAACTTCCTCAAACTATTGATGAAAATACTGATACGATTTATTTTGAAGGGGTAGAAACACAATTAAAACAAGATGATGGATTGCTTATAGTAAACGAAAATGATAAAAAAAGAACAATGTTTTTTGCAAAGGTACTAGATGTAAATACCGATGCAAAAAAGAATATCACTATAGCAAAAATGAAAATCGTATGGCCAGAGCAACATTCTAACGTAATTTCAAATACTGGTTCAACTGTTAATGCGGGTTCAATGACTCGCATAGGACTGAGAACAAAAGATTTCTCTGTTTCAAACAATATTGGCAACAATAGAAAAAAAAATGTTCTTTTTACTGATATTGATTCAGCCAACAATAAAAATAATGCAATGGGTGTTGCAACAACAACTACAACTATGTCCTATAGAAAAGAACTTGATTTGTCTCAGATTGCCACTCTGGCAATCCAAAAAAATACACCTGAAAAGGATTTAGTTTATGATCAAAATCAATTGGCCAAAGAGCGCCTACAAGATCAATCTACTTCTGTATATACATTTAGGCAAAAAGCTGCTATATTTGGACACAATGCACCCAGCTATGATGCTGTTATTTTCGGAAATGAGTCAAATAACGACCTAAGTAATTGGGATAGTCCGCAGTTGCATATTTATCAAAAGGTAGTTATCAAAAAAATAAACAAAAAAGATGTATTCCAATCCTATTACACTCTATCTGACAATAGACATATAATATTTTTAGATAGAGTATATGATAATATCTTATCCAACAACAGCAGTGCAGATAATTGGATTGTATTTAGCGCAATGAGTGAAATTCCAGCCCCTCCCTATTCACGAGTTTTGCTTTTTGCTTCTAAAATTACTAATATAAGGGAGGAAACATTGGTTGAATATGTAGTAACGGCAAAAGCAACAGGAGTTCAACTTGATGCTATCGATGATATTGAATTGTATGAACTACAGAAATTTCAAAGAAGAAACACAACTGTATTTACCCAAAGCCAAAAGCTTGAACTTGCATCAAAAGTTGATGAATCTCCTATACGAGGTGATTTTGTAGAACTTGAAAAAGGAGTAATTGGAATTAAAAATGGTCAAACTGTTACAATAACCGGAGAAATACTTGATACACATGGAAAACCCTCGGGCAAAACAAAAACAGAATACAAAGAGGTAAGAGAAATAACCACAAAAAAAATTTATTTTGATAAAAAACTTGATAACATTTACGTCCGAGAGTCAGTTAAAATTTGTGCGAATGTTGCAAGGGCTACTCATGGGGAGACAAAACAAGAGATCCTAGGAAGCGGAGATCCATCGATATCTCAACAATCATTTATGCTGAAACAAAAACCTCTTACATACATCAAATCACCAAAATCTACTGGTGCATCAAGCTCACTTGAGGTTAGAGTCGATGATGTATTGTGGCAGGAGATTGATAATCTATATGGCGTCCATCCTAATGATAATGTATTTGTTACTAGAATTGAAGACGATGGTAGTGTTTTCATCACATTTGGAGATGGTAAAAGAGGATCAAGACCATTTTTGGGCGTTGAAAATCTATCTGCAAAATATCGAATAGGCACAGGCAAGGAGGGAATGCTTAAACAAAACCAGTTGAATCTCCTAATAGACAAACCACTGGGAGTAAAATCTGTTACAAACCCGTTTTCCACCTGCATTTCCAAAGATCCAGAAAACATGGAAAATGCAAAAATCAATGCACCCCTCAAAGTCTTGACAATGAACCGTATTGTTTCGATATCTGATTTTGAAAATTTTGCAAGGTGCTTTGCAGGAGTTGGAAAGGCAAAGGCAACGGAGATTTGGGATGGTACAAGAAATGTTGTTCATCTCTCTGTTGCTTCATCTGATGGCCAAAAGCTCGATCCACTGACTTGTGATAACATTACAAAATCTATTCAAAGGTTTATGGATCCCCACCTGCCATTTATATTGGATTCTTTTATAAAAAAGACTTTCAGTTTAACAGCTAAAATCAAAATAAACAGCGATATGATCTTTGATAAAGTTATTTTGTCTGTTAAAAATGCTATACAAGAGACATTTTCTTTTCAAAAAAGACAGTTTGGTCAATCCGTTACATTAAGTGAAGTGGTTACATTGATTCAAAATATCCAAGGAGTTTTGTTTGTTGCTTTGAATGAACTTTATATTGATGAAGAAGCCGATTTATTACTAAAGGAAGAACCTAATACTACTACTACTACTACTATTGTTAACAATAATAATTTTCCAAACAACTATGCCAAAAACAAACTTGAAAAATTTCTTTATAGCTTCAATGCACATTTTGACAACAGGCAGAAAAAAATAGTTCCGGCAGAAATTCTTATTATAAACCCTCAAGGAGTGACTTTGTTAATCGATGAATAAAACTTTCCTGGTAGTTTTGTATTTGAAAGAGGAATCGGGAGATAGGAAGTGGCATAATAAGAATGGGTAGGAATAGATATACCAAAGATAAAATTTATGATCTTCTTCCATCTCTCTATAAAATTAGAGATAAACAATCCGGCGAACCTTTAAAAGCGCTTTTGGAAATTATTGGAGAACAAGTTGAACTTATTGAAAATGATATTGGACATTTATATGATAATTGGTTTATAGAAACATGCGATGACTGGCTAGTTCCATATATTGGTGATTTATTGCAGACAAAGATTCTAAATACTGTAACAAGACCTAGTGGATCATCCACTTCTTCTACTGCTACTGTCTTACCTACCTACAGTCTTAAAAGCGTGGTTGCAAATACTCTGTATTATAGAAGGCGAAAGGGTACTATTTATGTGATAGAACAGTTATCAAGAGATGTTACTGGTTGGAACTGCAAGGCAGTAGAATTCTTTCATAACTTGATAGTAACCCAGTATCTTAATCATTTAAGACCTGAATCTTTCGGTACTATAAATCTCCGAAACAATGATGATCTTGAATCGATTTACACTCCATTTGAAAAGTCCACTCATACTTTAGATGTTAAAAATGTGGATACAAAGCGAGGTTATTATAATGTTCCAAACATTGGAATTTTTCTATGGCGTTTAAATGCATTTCCTGTCATAAATGCACCTGCTTTTTCTGCCGGTGAAGGGCGATTTACATTTAGTCAGTTGGGTTATGATCTACCGATATATAACTTTCCCCAAACAGAAACAAGTATAAATCATCTTGCAACAGAATTAGATGTTCCAGCAAGAATTACAAGAACTTGTCTAAAAAAATATTTGGATTTATATAATGAAACTTCCAAAGACTTTGTTTTTCAAAGCTCTATAAAGATCATCAAAAGTACACTTGTGCAGAACGGTAACGGAAAAATATTGCAAACTATCGTTCAACCTAAGGATATCATTGCCTGCAACCTGAGTAATTGGCAACGTAGCCCTCTTGATGGAACGGTAGCTGTTTATCCTGAGCTAGGAAGGATCGCTTTTTCTGATTCAGAAAAGAATATAGTCGATGTTCATGTTAGTTATTATTATGGATTTAGTAGTGAAATTGGGGGAGGGTTTTATAAAAGAACACAACCTGTAATAATGTCTACAACAACAACAATAACAACTGATGTTTCACCAAATAATAAAAAAGGGATATTCCATTATGTAATCAGTAAATATAGTAAAGATTCGTCTATATTTAGAACACTTTATGATGCCATTGAAAAATGGAAAACGGAGGTGTTAGTTGATAAACAAGATGTAGTTTTTGAAATTATTGACAGTGAAACATACGCTGATTTTGATGTTGAAAACGTACATAGTGTTGTCGTCAGACAATTGGAAATAGATATTCCAGAAAATATTACAGTTACCATAAGTTCTCAACAATTACAACGTCCTATATTTAGATTAGCTAATCCATTTTTAGTTAAAGGAAATAAAGGAAGCAGACTGATCATCGATGGTATTTTATTTACTCATAATAATAATTATGGTAGTGGCAGTAACAGTGTTGCCAGTGACTCTGTACCAACTGAAGGCAATCCACCATTATATAGTAATAATAATATTTTACTAAAAATCCTGAAAGGCAATCTTTTGGAGATTGTCATAAACCACTGTACATTTGTTCCTTCAAGATCAGATTCAGAGAACCTCGGCAGGTTTTTATTTACTTGGGATAACTTGTTGCAATCACAAAACGATATAGAGAAATTAAAAAAATTTCTCTTTGACATATTGGATGAAGAATGGGTAAAGGAGAATAACGTAGTATTGAGTAAGAAGAATGGAGATGGAGAATCAAATCATCCCAAAATAATAATTTCGCAGTCTTCCTTATCTCCATCACCTTTACTCTCACCCCAGCCACCCACTGATATATCATCTGGGACTATCCCTCCTATCATACTTGACCTTGACTCGATATTGGGTTTAATTTCAATAAATAGAGAATATCCTAACGAAAATAATAATAATGATGATAATGATATTACTGAAGGATTACAAAATTATTATACTATTTACAAACTCCATGTTATAAAAGACGCAAATAACATGCTAAATGTTTATACTTCAACATATAGTATTGGTGGAATATTTGGTAATAATGTCTATAACAATACTGATGCTGATAACAATGACTCTTTGACTGTATTTGTTAACAGATCTATAATGGGTAGAGTTGATTTATCATTTAGCCTTGCAAGCTTAAATGTGGTTGATAGTATTGTCGATGGAAAAGGTGATATAGAAGCCATAAAATCTTTTTCTACCTCTATTAAAAATTCAACTGTATTTGGCAAATTGTCTTCTGAAGCGTTGGATGAAGCAAGCAACACAATTTTTACAGATATTCTTAACATTGAACGAAGGCAACATGGATGTTTGCGATTCTGTTATATTCCTTATGGATCAATAATACCAAGACCATATAGATGTATTTTAGAAAATAACTCTGTTATACAAACTAATGCAAACCAAAATCCACTCCCATTATATGGCCAAAAACATCTAACCTCTGAAATTAGGCCACAGTTTTCCTCATTACGATATGGCGACGATGGGTATGGGCAGCTGCACAAAGATATTGACAAAAAGATTTTTGAAGGGGGTGACAATGGATCTGAGCTAGGAGTGTTTAATCATTTGTTAAACCCTCAAAGAATAAAAAATCTTGAATTGTCTTTGGGTGAATATCTAAAATTTGGATTAAAGGCTGGACTGTTTTTAGCTACCTGATTGGGAAAGGACAATCAAAAGATCATGTTAATAAACAAAAGAAAATTAGTAATAATGGTTTTGATCTACATGTTCAATCATTTGAGAGGAAAATTATACGGATGACTGGCGATTTTAGTATTGATAGATATTCAAAGAAGCCGTATCAGGAAAAGGGCTTTATAAAGGTGCTATTACAGCAAGGTAGGGTTTTAACAGATGCCGATTGGAATGAACTGGTTGATATCCAAGAATTACATGATACAAAGTCCCTAAGGGATATAATGGGACAAAATGGAATTCCCATGGAACAACAGGATTCATTTAAAGTCACTCCACTTGATGGTAATAGATATGTAATAAAAAAAGGCCGAATTTATGTTGATGGTATACTTGTTGAGAACTTTTCAGATGTAGAGGCTGCATTTCAACCATACCTTCCATCAGTAACTGACACTACAGAAATTGGAGTAGAAAATAGAAAAAGCGAAGCTATTCCTGTAGAAAAGGGAATATATTTGGCCTACTTGGATGTATGGCACAGACACATAACATACAATGAAGATCCTGAAATTCTAGAGTCTGCCCTTGGTGGACCTGATACTACGACTCGCATGCAGGTGGTATGGCAAGTAAAGCTTCATAAATTGGACGATAAAGAGGAGCAAAACCTTAAAGAATACAAGTGGACCCCATGGATATCACTGCAAAATAGTCCAAATGGGATAGTAGTTTCTGATATAAAAGTTGTATCTAACAATAATAATAACCTCCTTGAAGTCTTTGCACTTTTGAAACCAACTGCTGGAACAAAATCAAGGGCAAGTATAAGGGAGCTTTCTTTAGAACCTGTTACATGGGAGGGAAAATGGACTATGCCAACAGGTGAAGGAGAAGGTCTTGGATTTTTAAAATTTGAATCTGCCTTAGATTTTGAAGGGTTCCTTGAAATATTTGCAATACACCTTGGAACAAACGAGCCGAACGCTCTCTTTCAATCAATAATAAAAGATAATGAACGCTGGGATAGTATTCATTTTCTTCCAACTTTTGAAGTCAAGGAAATTGCAATCGGAAAAAACAAAAATGGTCTTTTTGAACTTTTTGTCGTCAATTTTGGTGATGAAAAAATATGGCATTCAAAACAAAAAGCACTAACAACAGATTGGAGTGGTGGCTGGAAACCAATTGGCAACATGCAATTTACCAAGCTTTCTGTTACCCTTAATCCAAAAGATGCCTGTATTGAGGTATATGGTATCTCAAAAACAGATGGCAAAATATGGTTTGCTAGACAGAACCAGCCTGATTCCTCTGACTGGGATGAAAATTGGAAGAAAATCGGTACTGACTCAGATACAGCAACAGATCCGGATAAATTTGTTGAAGTTGCTGTTGTTGTAAACAAAAACGATCAAGTGATTGTATTTGCTAGTGATATGGATTTAGGATCTTTATGGACTATATTTGGAGGCAATTCTTCTTCTGTAGATAATAAATGGACAAGGGTTGGTAAAAAATCTCCAGGAAAATTAATATCTGGTATTTCGATTCAAGCTGATATTAAAAACCAAGGCCTACTTCGCCTTTTTGCCGTTTTTTCTGATCCTCAAATCTCTCATCCAGACGAAGGGAACGTATCTGGCAACGTTTGGACAATTTCCGAAAATGAGGATGGTTCATGGAATTCTCAATGGCAACTTTTGAATCATTTAAATGCAATAAAAGTTTCAAGTGCTGTAGATAGTCTATCAAGACTAAATGTTTTTGCAATTGAAAGCAAAACTGGAGTTGTTTATCACTCCTATGCTGAAGAAATTGATGAGGTAATATCTTGTGATCTGGAAGTTCAATCATGGAACACCAAAACAAACCCTTCATCTATTCAGCTAAAAGCACGCACCAAACCTGGAAGACCCCTGTTGCCTGCTGATTCATGTATATTGCCTCAGAATGCTGGCTACAGGAAACTTGAAAACCAGCTTTACAGAATAGAAATACATCAAAAAAAATCAGACGGAATAAATGCAACTTTTAAGTATAGTAAAGATAATGGAACCATCTGTTCTAAAATTTTAGATATTTCTGCTGATAAAATTACTGTTGCTTCAGTGGGTAAGGATAGTTTATTGAGGTTTCAAGACAAGAAGTGGGTAGAAATTACAGACGATTTACTTGAATTGTGGGGGATGTCTGGAATCCTTGTTTTAATAAATAAAGTTGAAGGTATGGATCTTTTCTTTGATACTACAGACCCATCAATATCCAAATTAGTCAATAATACTACTTTTCCATCGCAATTTAATCCAAAAGCAAGACAGTGGGATTCTCCTGGAGCGGTGGATGTTAATATCCCTACAGACAATGATGGTTTTATTGAACTTGCAGATGATAGTGGAATACAAGTCCAATTTAACAAAATAGATGATTGTAGAATTGGAGATTATTTTACCATACCTGCTCGAACTCTTAAAGCTGATGTAGAGTGGCCAAAGGGATCTGACGGCCTGCCAGAATTTGTCGATGCAGAAGGAATAACACATCATTATGCTAGATTGGCATTTTTAAAATTCACAGCTGACAATAAGCTTGAGGTAATATCAGATTGCAGAAGGTTTTTCAGTCCTTTGACAGATTTGGCATCATTATCCTATAATGCCAAGCCTATTGTTTGGTGGACACACGGAACTCTCTCCCGTGGTGAGCCATCTGTAGATCCTATACATCTAGCTTCCTCATATTCTGTAACGGGTGCAACATATGCCCGGAATCCAGCTGGACTTCACAGTATCGATTTTCCAATTAATGTCTCTTATTCAATTGATCCAAATAAAAAAACCGTAATTGAAAAAATAATACTGCTATTTAGCACATCTGGTGAAACAAAAATAATTGAAATAGTTATTTATGATGGAGTAAACGAAATACCACCAATTGGCCCATTGTCATTATCTGGTCAACATGATAAAAAGCCAGATGACTCAAATACAATTACACTGGATCCACCGGTTGAAATCCATTATGGAATAGGAGTTTCTGTCAACGTTTTGTTTAATACCGTGGCATCATTAGGAGGTAGTATTACTTTTACCAGTTTAGGTTTGCAGCTTAAAACTATATAACAAAAAATGACTATGATCGAATTCTTTATATATTTTCCTCTAAATTTTTTCTATTTTTAT
>Ga0170475_110966450_pt1 | contig 12866 bp, 12 predicted proteins | sample Soicark_Litter_5_FD_111474 | JGI IMG/M metagenome (GOLD analysis project Ga0170475, IMG submission 111474) | Avena fatua rhizosphere microbial communities from Hopland, California, USA. Combined Assembly of 48 SPs | reverse complement strand
GTCTCAGTCCCAATGTGGCTGTACGTCCGTTAAGACCAGCTAAGAATCATCGGCTTGGTAAACTATTAATTCACCAACTACCTAATTCTACATATAATTATTTTTTAGCAATTAATTTTTTGATATTTTGTATTTAACAAAACTAAAAGGTAATTTTTATATGTACTCTACACCCGTTCGCTACATTTACAATATAAATGTTGAACTCGCATGTGTAATGCATACTTCCAGCGTTCACTCAGAGTCAGGATAAAACCCACAGTCTTATAATTATAAACGAAAAACCGTTTATAATATTTTTATTTTTTTAGATAAAAACTCAAAAATTATAATATTTTTATTAAATTAATTAATATCTTTTAACTTACTTATCATTAACATAGATCCCAACATACTTAATAATAATATACAAGCTAATAAAATAAAATATATATAATATTGTGTATAGAATAATGCCCCAATAACTTCAATACTATTTAAATAATTCAATCCTAACTTTATTTTACTAAATGTTTGTAATGTTGTTTGTATTGTAAATAATGTATTTGTTAATATTTTTTCGAAAAAAAAAAAGAAAGAAAAAAATATTACAGTAAAAAAACAAGGTTTTAAAACACTACTTTTTTGAATATATATCGGAATATTTATCATCATGATTACAAATAAAAAAAAAATTGCTATAGCTCCGATATATATTGCTAAAAATAAAAAACCTAAAAAATCAAAACCCATGAAAACTAATAAAAATGTTAAATTTAAAAACATTGTTATTAGATACAATACCGAATACACCGGATTGTTACAAAATAAAGTCATTAAACTTGAAAAGATTACGAGAATTATAAATGTATAATATATAAAATTTAACATAATTTGTGTATATTTATTATATAACGTTACGCTACCGCAATTATTAACTACAAAAATAAATTAAATTTATTTTTTTAAAAAAGTTATTAATAAATTATTTAAAATAATTTCATAATAATACGCTAAAAAATCAAAGGAAAAAACAACACCATCTTCAAATTTATAATCTATATAATGAATTAAAGATAATTGCTCAACAGTTAAACTTTTTAATAAAATTTGTTCAAATTGTAATACTTGTTCTACGGGAACTAAATCTAAGAAACCATTCATTGCTGCAAATAATAAAACAGTTTGTTGTTCCATCATTAAAGGTTTATATGAACTTTGTTTTAAGATTTCAACTAAACGGACCCCACGATGAATTTGTTGTTTTGTTGTTGCATCTAAATCGGAACTTAATTCTTCTAATACAGCAACAGTACGATATTGAGCTAAATCAAAACGTAATGATGATGATACTTTTTTTAATAATTTATTTTGAGCAGCTGACCCAACACGACTAACAGATAAACCAACATTAACAGCAGGACGAATACCATTATAAAATAAATCCGTTTCTAAAAAAATTTGTCCATCAGTAATAGAAATTACATTAGTCGGAATATATGCTGAAACATCTCCCTTTTGCGTTTCAATAACTGGTAAAGCGGTTAAAGATCCAGCTCCAAATTTATCACTTAATTTTGCTGCTCGTTCTAATAAGCGCGAATGTAAATAAAAAACATCTCCTGGGTATGCTTCACGTCCTGGTGGTCGTCGTAATAATAACGATAATTGACGATAAGCTACAACATGTTTACTTAAATCATCATAAATAACTAAACAATGTGAACCATTGTCTCTAAACCATTCACCAATACGTGAAGCAGAATATGGTGCTAAATATTGTAATGCTGCAGAATCTGCTGCCGAAGCCATAACAATACTTGTATATTGCATTGCTTCATATTGTTTTAAAAGTTCTACTATATTCACAATCGACGACATTTTCTGTCCTACAGCAGTATAAATGCAGTAAACAGGTTTAATTAAATCATCTTTTGATGTGTTATCTAATGATTGCATTAATATTGTATTAATAGGTGTTGTTTTTCCAGTTTGTCGATCTCCAATAATTAATTCACGTTGTCCTCTACCAATAGGTATCATACTATCAATAGCTTTTACCCCTGTTTGTAAAGGTTCATGCACAGATTTTCGTTTAATAATACCGGGAGCTTTAATATCAACAGCCAATTGTTCATCAAAATTAATACTACCTTGCCCGTCAATCGCATTACCTAAAGCATCTACTACACGACCTAAAAATCCAGAACCTACCCCAATGCTTACTGTAGTAGCTACACGAGTTACAGCATCATTTGGGCGAATAAAACGATCTGTCCCAAATAAAACAATACCAACCCGTGTAGGTTCTAAATTTAAAACCATTCCGTAATATGACATATCATTGCTGCTTGCTGTTATTTCAACTAAAGCACCCGCTTCAATATCAATTAAACCATTGGCATAAACAATACCATCACCAACAGATAATACATAACCAATAACCTCTCCTTTAACATTAAGATTTTTAACTTTACTATCTGAACCTGTTTTTACTTTTCGAGCTTTTTTAGTAATTACAGAAAAGTTAGCTACTGCTATAGTAAAAAATGAAAAAGATATTTTTTTGTTTTTTATTTTTTAATGTAATTGTTTGATTAATTGTACTTAACATAATTCACTTAGAAAAATAAAATTTATAAAACCAATCTAAAAAAACAATAAACTTTATAAAAAAACTCATTTCCAAAATAATGATAATGAAATAAAATTAATAATTGAAAAAAACACTAAAAAACAAACTACAAAAAATAATACACGTAAACAAAACATATTATAACTTTTAACTAAAATTGTGGTTGTTATTGCATGATCAATAAAAAAAAATTGTATTACACGTAAATAGCCAACAACTGTTATTGTAGATGTAAAAATTATAACTAATATGCCAATCCAACCTAGAAAACCAAAACTATATAAAGTTTCTAACACATAAAATTTCCCCCAAAATCCCGCTAAAGGGGGTATACCTGCCATAGATAATAAAATAATAAAAAATGCAACAAATGGAAATATTGTTAAATTTGAACTACAAGCTATTTCCATGAAATTTGTAAACGGTTTATTAGTTTTTGTATTTATGGTTGACCCAATAAAAATTAAAAAACCTAAAGTACTCATAATATATATTATTATATATATAACCGTTGCCTTTAAACCAAAAACAGAACCACTACACATACTAATTAAAATATATCCTGAATGATTTATTGTACTATATAATAAAAATTTACGAATATCTAATTGAACATACATACCGAAAGCTCCAACAATCATTGATAAATATGCCATGCAAAATAAAATGGGTCGTAATAAAAATAAATATGGGTGTAACAAACCAAAAAATAAACGTATTCCTGTTGAAAAGATTGCTAATTTAAACGGTAATAATAATAACATTAAAGGAACAATATTAATATTTGAAAAAACAGCTAACATCCAACCGTGATATGGAACTATTCCCATTTTAAAACAAATCATTGAAATTATACAAAAAAAGCAAAAAACTAAAAATAATGATATTTTAAAAGAAATACTATAAGATAAAATTGAATATAATTCAAAATATGAAAAACTTCTTGTATAAAAAAATAAAAAACTAATGGCAAAAATATAAATACCTAAAAAAAAAGCATTATATAAAAAATATTGAATTGTACCAAAGGTTGATAATGAAGAATAAGAAATTGTTGCATTTTTTATAGTATTGTAATGTGTTAATATTGTTTTATAACTTGATTTATTAATAAATAAATCATAAGTATAATCCCATTTTTTGACAGATTGAACATATCCAGAAGACATTAAAGGAATTAGACAAAAAAAAATACATTCGAAAAGCATTAACGTAAAAATTAAATTATTTGATGTAAATAATAATAAAGTAAATAATATCATAAATGACATTAAACAAAAAGTTTCTAAAGCAAAAGTAAATGTTAAAATACCAGAAAATTCCAAAATATAAATAATAATTATACGAAATAAAAAAACACTAAAAATTTTAAATAATGAAATAAAACCATGTGACATTATTAAACCGTTACACATTACCATAACTCTATCAAAAATTACAGGATTAATAAACAATAATAACACAATTTGTAATTGTATATAAATTGTTTTTGCCATAGAGAACGAAATTCCTTTTACTAAAATAGGATTAGAAATATTATGCGTTACTTGACTATAATAATAATATAATAAAGCTGCTTTTAATACATTATATAAGGCAAAAATAAAACAAAAAGTTTCTGGCGCTAATGGGCAAACATAAAAAAGATCCCAAACGCGCGCAACATATTTTGATTTACTAATAAAATCAATTAAATCCTTAAACTGAAGATCTATCGTTGCAAATATTAAACTTAGATCCCATGTAATATCATAATTATTTAAATAATCTTCGTATACTTCATTATTTGTTAATAAAAGATGACTACTATGAGGCCCAGATACGACTTCATTCTTTTTATTAAATAAACAATATTTATATAATTCAACATCTTTAAAAACAAAAACCTTTTTACTCTCAATAGAGTAAGATCCCCAAAAACCTGCTAATGAAAATTTTTCTAATTTTAAAATGAAGTTGCTTCTAAAAGGTAACAGAATTAATTGCTTAAATATATTTTTTATCATAATTTTTTATCTATCAATTTCCCCAAAAACAATATCTTGAGTTCCAATAATAGTGACCAAATCAGCTAATAAATGTTCTTGTGACATAAAATTAATGCCTTGTAAATGAACAAAACCTGAAGGTTTAATCTTTAATCTATATGGACGGGAACTGTAATTTGATTGTAAAAAAACACCAAATTCACCTTTTGGTGCTTCAATAGCACAATAAGTATTCCCTGTTGCGACACTAAAACCACTAGTAAATAATTTAAAATGATGAATTAAAGATTCCATTGAAGTTTTCATATCTTTTCGCGTTGGTATTATATATTTTCGATCATCACTTTTTATTAAACCACTAGGTAAATTATCAATACAATATTTTATTATAAATGTTGATTGACGCATTTCTTCCATTCTAATTAAATATCTATCATAAGAATCACCGAAACGCCCCATCGGAATTTTAAAATTTATTTTAGAATAAATTTCATAAGGAAAAACTTTCCGTAAATCCCAAAATAAACCACTAGCACGTAACATTACACCACTAAACCCCCAAGTTTTTGCTTTTTTTTTTGTAACAACGCCAATATTAGTTAAGCGTTGTTGCCAAATTCTATTATTTGTTAATAATTCTTCAATTTCATCTAACCTAGATCCAAATTGTTTTACAAAAAAATACAAATCTTGTAATAAACCAAAAGGTAAATCAAAACTTACACCACCAAATCGAAAATACGCAGCATGCATACGAGCTCCAGAAACTCTTTCGTAAAATTCAAAAAGTTTTTCCCTTTCTTCGAAAGCCCATAAAAACGGTGTAAAAGCTCCTACATCTAAAGCATGTGCAGAAATTGCTAATAAATGATTTAAAATACGTGTTATTTCTGCAAAAATAACACGTATATATTGCGCGCGAGCAGGAATTTTTAATCTCAATAACTCCTCGACAGATAAACAAAAAGCATGTTCTTGTTCCATCATAGACACATAATCTAGTCGATCAAAATACGGCAAGCTTTGCATATACGTTTTATTTTCTATTAATTTTTCTGTCCCCCTATGAAGTAAACCAATATGCGGATCAGCATATTTAATTTTTTCTGCTTGCATTTCTAAAATTAAACGCAAAACTCCATGAGGGCTGGATGTTGCGGTCCAAAATTTACATTATACAATTTTAGTTCTTGTTTAATATTTTGCATAAAATCTTAAATATAAAGCGATGGATCACATAACAAATTTGTTTGATCTAAAACAACATGCAATGGTGAAAAAAACAATAAATTCGTATTTTCCGGTATATAGATAATCCAATCGTTGTCTAAAAAAGTACCATTTTGAGTAGTACTTACTGTATTAATTTTACCAAAAAAGTTATACGGTGAATCAATATATTCTAAGGGCCACGTTTTCATAAAAAATTTTCGATATGATGGCATATAATCATAATAATCCATAATAGTATCCACTTTATAATAATATTTATACCAATTTGAGTCATTCAAACTTTTAAATAATTCACTACGAGTTCCTTTTGAATCATACCCTTTAAAATATTTTTTATCTAATTCACTTGAAATATAACTTTTACGATTATAAGCATATAAATTTCTAAAATCATGACTTTGACCCAAAAAAACATTTGGTGTAGTTTCTATTAAATCAAATATATCAGCTATATTATATCTTGTGTATCTTTGAACAGCAGCTGCATAAGAAAATGTTTGTAGCATTTGGTCATATAAAAAGCTACGTCGACGATTAGGATATTGTGTACTATCATTCCGCAAAATATAAGAAAAAAACGTATTATTTTGTAATTGGACAGGATCCATATCTTGTAATAAATCTGGTAAAATATCTAAGTTCGCTTCATGATAATAACTATATAATATTTCATAATCATTTGTTTGTGCAAAATTCAGACGAAATAATTCGCTATCTTCCTCTTCGAATTCTAAATTCCAATCGAAATCTTTTATTGTAGTATTTACCATATTTAAATTTTTAGGATCAATCCATAAATTAAATTTTTTCTCAAATTGTTCATATGCCGCAAAATCTAGTTCAAGATCAAATTCCGTATATGTAAATTTCCCAAATTTCATACCTTCTAAATCAAAAAATTCCTGAGTAATGTAATCAGGTTCTGGATTAAATTTACCAGTTTGGCGTGAAGCATAAATAGTTGGTGTTAACGCTGTATATACTGTTGTTTCCATCAAAGGATGAGCTTCTCCAAAATAATTAAAAATTGAAGCAGCAAGCGCGGGATGTTTTAACATAGTATATACTTCATTATCCAATTCATATGCATCATAATCTAGCAAAAGTTCAGGATCCCCATAATCATATAAATAATGTTCTAAAAAATGTTGTCCTAACTCAGGATTATATTGGAATTGTGACTCTTCGTCCGACCATAGATCTAAATTAACAAAAGTTCCATGGACAGATAAATCTAATTCTTCAACAACAAATAAAATACGTAACAAATTTAACCAAAAAAAATGTTTTTCGGGAAAAATATGAGACGCTGGCATTGTATAATAATAATCTTTTGCCCAAGTTTTTGATTTATATAATAACCAAGACATAATTTCTTGTTTTTTTTTTTCGACTAATCCCGCGTTTACTACGACTTAAAGGAATCATTTCTTGTAATTGCTGATATAAAAATAAATCATCATAAAAAAAAAATTTATGTAAATAAGTTTCACGTAAAGGGTCAGAAAAATCCCGTAATTTATTAAAGAAATTTCTAAGTTGATTAATTTCAAAATAAAATGGGAATATTTGAGAATAAATTTTCCCTTTACGTGAAATATCATGGTTTAAATAGTAAATATATTTTGAATATTTTTTATAATCTTCTAATAAATTATCCGCAACAATATCTCCAGAAACATTAAAATAATTTTGAGCATATTTTTGAAAATATGAACGGAAACCAATACCCCCGATCAACCATTTCCAACTTGAAGACCATTGCATATTTGTATAAACTAATAACATTCGTTGATATTCAGCCAAAAAATCCTGTATAACAATATCACTAATACCCATATCCATATAAAAAATTTCGGGAATTCCCCAAATAAAAAATAAAATACAAATAATTATATTAAAAAAACATAAAAAAGGTAACAATTTATAAAACAAATTCAACCAAAACCAATTTACCCAACCATCTTTAAACTCGTCTTCATACATATCATAAACGGTAGGCGGGATGAAAGTATATTCTGCAAAAAAAGCTTCAAAATCTTCAACAGTTAAATCAGAAATTGGTTGATTTTGTGGTTCGCCGGTATCTTCCTCATGTTCCCATAAAGCCCACATAGGAGAAATACTTGTTATTGAATAATCTTCTTCAGGTAAAATATCATCACTTTCTGCTAATTCATTTGTAGAACTATCTTCTAAATCATCTAAAAATTTTACCCATTTAGGTGTAAATAATAGAATTTGTGGTTTTCGTATATTATCAAAAAAATATAATTCTATAAATATAGTTAGCATCCAAATAATAAATAAACCATATTTTGGCCAACAACATATAATAATAAATAAAAAAAAAATCCAAAACATTTCTAAAATTTTAAAATTTTTACCAATATACCTTTTTGAAAAATAGTCTAAATTATCTAAAACAACTCGTTGAAAAATCCATAAATGTATTTGAAATTGTTTTGGAAAAGAATATAACAATCTTATACTATACCAAGCAATAAAAAAGGATAATAATAATAAGTATATTTCAAAAGAAATTGGATTATAAATAATAAAATATTGTGAAGCTGGATAAACATTCCAGATAAGTAAATAAAAAAATAAAAAAGTTCCAGATCGCATTAAAGCATAACCTAAAATTAATACCGAAAATATATTAAGCCAATCAAATTTTTTTTCATGATTGAATTTGAAATGGACAATTCTCACGATGTTTTTAAAATGCTCGATCGTATTTAGTAAAATCAGTTTATTCTGTATAGAATATTTAAAATGAAACATATTAGAATTTAAATTTAATTTATCCTTAAAAAAATTTTTCATGGCTTTTGGTTTTGTGCTTAATTAAAGAAAATTCATAAAATAAAAAAAGAATTATATAGCAAACAAAAACAAGAAAGCCATCATTAAACCAAATAAAGCAATTGCTTCTGTTAACGCAAAACCTAGTATAGCATAGGTAAATAACTGTTTTGTCATAAAAGGGTTACGTGATATAGATACCATTAACCCTGCGAAAACAATACCTATACCTACACCAGATCCTGCCAAAGAAATTGTAGCTAAACCTGATCCTATAACTTTTGCACTTTCGAACACCTCTTCGGACTTAAATAGATTATATTTATATCCACTGAAGGGTGCCACGGAGACATTCATAGAAAAAACCTAATATAATTATCAAAAAAAATAAAAAAATAACCATAAAAGCAAAATTTCCTAATAAATGATAGCACAAAACCCAAGGGATTAAAACTACAATTTCTAAGTCGAAAATCAAAAATAAAATTGCAATAGCTATAAAAGAAACATCAAACTCAACGCGAGTAGATACAAAAGGATCAAATCCACACTCATAAACAGATAGTTTTTCATGATCAATATTGGTTGGTGACAAAATTTTTGCTATAACTAACATTAACGCAGCGATTATACCTGCTAAAGTAAGATACAAGAAAACTTCGATATATGCTGTAAAATAGACTAATCCGACTAACATAATAAAATTAATGTAAATTTAACACATCATTTAAATAAATACAAACTAATATAGTAAATACATAAGCCTGTAATACACTAATAAAAAACTCTAATACCCACAAAACGGTAATAATAATTGTACTAATTATAGAAGCAAAAATTACGTCGAACATAGACCAAGTAAACCAACTTAATATTTTTAATAAAATATGTCCAGCTGTAATATTTGCAAATAAACGAATAGCTAAACTAAACACTCGAGCAAAATAAGAAATAAATTCAATCATAACTAATAATGGGGAAATAAAAATAGGAGCTCCACTTGGAAAAAATAAACTAAATAAATGTAAACCATGTACTGTAATTCCTGTAAAATTTAAAGCTGAAAAAAAATAAATGAACAAAAAAAAGTAAAACTAAATTGACTGGTTAAAACAAATGTATAAGGTATCAAACCATAAATATTTAATAAGTTTAACATTACGAATAAAAATGCAATTAATTGAAAATAATATTGTTTTCCTATAGAATGATTAATTAAATCTACAATTATAGATTTAATAAAAGAATAGTAATATAACATAAATAAATGAGCATTACGTGGAACTAAAAAAAATTGTAAACTAAATACTAAAAACATTAATATAATTAAAAATGAAAGTGATAATAATGTTAATAATAAATTTGTTGAAAGAGTACCAATACTACTAAAAACAGGATGTAAAAAGGCTATTACTGTATATTTAAAATAATATAAAAAATTCGAATAAGCATGAAATAATGTTGGTTTGTAACTTACAGCATAATTAAAAGCATTAATTACTACTTCAAAAATATTTTTACTATGAATAAAATCAAAACCTCTAACTGTAATATTAAAAATTTCAAATATATTTTTTGCTAAAATCTTATGTAGCGCGGTTTCTACAATTTGTGCTAAACCAATAGTCAAATCCACTTCTTAATTAAAATAATCTACAATATCTAAATAAAAAAATAATTTATTTAATTTTTCTTTATCAAAATCTACTGACATAAATATTTCAAAATATTCTGTTATTTTTAATGTATAAAGATTATATACATCAGCTAAATCCATAAATATATCTAAAATACGATCAGATTCCGTTTCCGTATTATTAATTATATCGGGTATTGTTGAAATTGAAGATCCTGGCATCGGACAGACACCAGGTTTTGGACAAATATTAGGATTTGGTACAGAAATCGGACACTCTCCTGTTGGACATACTTGATGTTTACCTTCTAATATACTAAAATCAGCTGGTGAATAATCAAATAGCTCGTCTCCAACAAAATAAACAAAATCAACGCGTTCCTCAATAGTCATAACCGCATAAATTATTGATGATATTAATGGTTGATCATCTAAGAAAAAAAAAATAATATTTGAACAGTAATCTTTGCTTTCTTTTTCACCTTCTTCATAATCTAAAATGGATAATTCAATTAAATAATAAGCTAATTCACCTTCAATAGTATCATTACAAACATGTGTAGTAAGTTCTTCAAAAAAATTCTAATTTATTTTGTAAAAATTCCTCTTCCGCAACTTGTTCTGCTTGAAATTCTGAAACTAAAATAAAATCTTCTTCAGTAAACAAATCTTTAAATGTTACTACATCTTCTAAAGCTAAAGTCATATCACTAATATCATCAAAATTAACAGTTAAAAAATATTTTTGTAAATATTCTCCACAACTAAAACTTACACTAGGATCAAACATTATACACGCTGTTCGTGGTAATAAAGTATATAAAATTTCAAATTGTTCTAATGGACTAAAAAACATAGCAAACTCATAGTAAAAATATGAGCAATATAGGAGTCGAACCCATAACCAATTCGGTGTAAACGAACTACTCTACCATTGAGCTAATTACTCTACATAGACAATAAATAAAAAATTTTTTGTTTTCTTTTTTTAGGATTCATTAATAATAATTTTTACAAATAATTTATTCATAAGCTAAACAATTTTGAACTAAAATTAAAAATAATTAAAAAAAAAGAAGAGCTTCCTACTTAAGATGCTTTCAGCAGTTATCTCATCAGAATTTAACATCACTACATGCGTTTTTAAACAATAGTGTTATCAGAGATTCTTTTTCCTCGGTCCTCTCGTACTAAAGTCAAGATCTTTATTTTTTATAAATTATAGTAGATAGGGACCGAACTGTCTTGCGACGTTCTAAACCCAGCTCACGTACCACTTTAATAGGCGAACAGCCTAACCGTTGGGAACTTCTACACCCCCCAGTAGTGATGAGCCGACATCGAGGTGCCAACCATTTGCGTCGATAAGAGCTCTAATCAAATATCAGCCTGTTATCCCTGGCGTACCTTTTATCCGATAATCGATAACTTTTCCATATAAAATTACCGGGTCATTATGACAAACATTTAAGTTCCTATTTGATTAGTTAATCTTATAGTCAAGCAAATTTATGCCATTATACTCTTACAGATATAAATAATATCCTGAATTTACTGTTGCACACCTCCGTTACTTTTTAGGAGGTTACCTTCCCAGTCAAACTACCAATAATGCACTGTTTTTTAAGTTTTATTTTTAATAAATTAATTTTTATAAATTAGTAAATTAATATCTAAATATAATTAATAAATAGTTTTTCATGTTTGTTTTTTATTAAGAATATCCTAAACAACTATTTAGCCTAAGTATTAAAACATTTATAATAATACAAAATTATAGTAAAGGTGCACAGGGTCTTTCCGTCCAGCTATAATTTTTCCGCATCTTCACGGAAATTTCAATTTCACTGGATTAATACTGGAGACAGCGGGGCAATCGTTACGCCATTCATGCAGGACTGAACTTACCAGCCAAGGAATTTCGCTACCTTAGGATCGTCAGAGTTACGACCGCCGTTTACTGGTGTTTATATTTTTTGCAATAATTACAATTAAATTTCACATAACAGCACCGGGCAGGCGTCAGACCCTATACGTCATTTATTCAATTTAGCAGAGTCTTGTGTTTTTAATAAACAGTCGCTACCCCCTCTTTACTTAATCAGGTTTATTACTGATACACTTTTTCCCGAAGTTACAGTGTTATTTTGCCGAGTTCCTTCAATATTATTTTTCCATACACCTGAGTATATTCTACTTATTGACCTGTGTCGGATTACAGTACGGTTTTTTTGATAAAAATAACTTTCCGATTAATGTAATTAAAACTTAATTAAAACTTCTAATGTACACTAAAATTACTTATTAAATTTACATTATTAACTTTTCTTGAAATATATTAATTATTATTTACTTTTTTAAAAGTAAAATAAATAAAATTAAAAACTTGTCATTAATAAATGAAAGAAAATAGAAAATTATATTTTCCACAAAACATAATTTTACTAATCATCAAAATCTTTTTTCAAAATTTTTTAGATACCGTATTACTCCATCTAGATTATCATAGGATGAAAAACCTCCAACTTTCGGTGATGTCGTTTTCATATTCAACATTTTTGCTACTTATATTAACATTATTATTATT
>Ga0170475_120609452_pt1 | contig 12879 bp, 10 predicted proteins | sample Soicark_Litter_5_FD_111474 | JGI IMG/M metagenome (GOLD analysis project Ga0170475, IMG submission 111474) | Avena fatua rhizosphere microbial communities from Hopland, California, USA. Combined Assembly of 48 SPs | reverse complement strand
GTAGCTCAGTTGGTAGAGCAGCGGTCTCCAAAGCCGCCGGTCGGGGGTTCGAATCCCTCCGCACTCGTAATTGTGCTGATCAAGATTGTAATTGAGGAATCAAGATGACAACGGGAACGACACTTATGGAAGCGAAAAAAATGGAACAGCCGGCTGTGGCAAAAGAGGTGAAAGAGTCCTCTCCAAAGTTCAAATGGTCCAGTTGTCTCGACTTCGTTGGCGACGTGAAGAGTGAGTTTCACAAAATCTCTTGGACTACTCCACAAGAATTGCGTACCTATACAAAGCTTGTAGTCGGGGCAACGTTTCTTTGCGGAATGGGTATCTATGCCATCGACTTGAGCATCCAAAGTTGTCTACATATGATGGGTGCTGTTTTTCATTTTATTTTTGGTTGAGATCGGGTCTCGATAATTTTCATAGGACTACAGGCACGACACAACTGCAAAGAGGTTTAAATAATGCATAAATGGTATGTCGTCCAAGTTATCCCTACACACGAGAAAAAAGTCAAAAAGAGCTTGGAAGAGCAACGGGAACAGAAAGGGATGGCTGGGGCTATCGAAGAAATTCTGTTGCCTACCGAAAATGTCTCTGAAGTTGTCAAGGGGGAGCAGCGGATCGTTGAAAAAAGGCTCTGGCCTGGATATTTAATGCTCAAGATGCATATGAGCGACGAAGCGTGGCAGTATGTGAAAACAACCTCCGGCGTGCTCGATTTTCTCGGCGGCTCCAAGCCTACTCCACTTTCTGATCGGGAAGTTGAAGATATCTTAAAAGATTTGGAAGTCAAAAAAGAAATTGTCACACAGAAGCATAAATTTGCTGTTGGAGATCAGGTAAAAATTGTCGAAGGTGTTTTTGTGAACTTTATGGGAACTGTCACAGATATCTTTTATGACAAAGGTCGGCTCAGCGTGCTCGTTTCGATATTTGGTCGCGACACCCGCGTCGACGACTTAGGGTTTCATCAAGTTGAAGAGATTGCTGAAGATAACGCTCCAGCATAAGTTTGAGGATATATGGCGAAAAAACAGATCATTAAGGTTATTAAATTACAGATCCCTGCAGGAAAAGCTAACCCAGCGCCACCAATTGGACCAGCGTTGGGGGGTGCAGGCGTCAACATCATGGCATTCTGTAAAGAATTTAATGCTAAAACACAGGCTGAGGCAGGAAACATTGTCCCTGTCGTGATCACGGTGTATAAGGATAAGAGCTTTACATTTATCATGAGAAAGGCCCCTGCTGCCGAAAAGCTAAAGAAAGCTATGGGCATCACAAAGGGCTCTGCTGTGCCTAACCGCGATAAAGTAGCAAAAATTACTCGCGACCAAGCCAGAGAGATTGCACGAGACAAAATGGAAGATATGAATGCTGCCTCACTAGAAGCAGCAACAAATAGCATCCTTGGAACAGCACGTTCCATGGGAATTGAACTCGTCAGCTAAACAAGTATCACAAGCGAGTAGAGACTATAATATGGGTCATCAGAGTAAGAGAATTCGGGAGATAGCTAAGCAGTACGATAGGAGCAAATCCTATACGCTGCGCGAAGCTATCGCTATTTTAAAGCAAGCACTACCGGTGAAGTTTGACCAATCGATAGATGTTTCTTTAAAAATGGGCGTTGATCCACGCAAATCTGATCAGCAGATCCGCAGTACCGTGTCATTACCGAATGGCACAGGTAAAAAAGTGCGGATTCTCGTCTTCGCCAGAGGGGAGAAAGTCGATGAGGCTTTGGCCGCTGGTGCCGATTTTGCTGGACACGAAGAGCTGCTGGAAAAAGTCGCGCATGGCTGGACAGATTTTGATGCTGTCATCGCAACGCCAGAGATGATGCGGGATGTGGGAAAATTGGGCAAAATTCTAGGTCCGCGCGGCCTGATGCCGACGCCCAAAACAGGAACTGTTACCACTGACATTGCCAAAGCTGTACAAGAATTGAAGAGTGGGCGCATCGAGTTTCGGCTCGATAAACATGGCGTCATTAACGCCGGCGTAGGCAAGCTCTCTTTTGACGATGAGCTGATTGAGCAGAACGTTCGCGCCTTTTGGAACGCTGTCCAAAAAGCTAAACCTGCGACAGCTAAAGGGCACTACGTCAAATCATGGGTCGTTTCATCGACTATGGGCCCTGGGATTAAGATTCATCTTCGAGATCAGGAAACAGCGTAAGTGAGGCAATAGTTATGAGAAAAGATAAACAGCTCCTTCTCGACGAAGTCAAAGGACAAATCGACCAGTATGGCTCTTTTGTCATCATGTCCTACAAAAGTTTGAAAGCCAATAAGGCTCATGAATTCCGTAGAGGAATTGCGGCCTTAGGAGGCGATGTAGAAGTGATGCGCAAGAGAATATTGTGCAAAGCTGCCGAAGCTGCAGGCATTACGCTCGAAGGAATAGATCTTAAAGGACATATCGGACTGGTCTATGCTGGTACTGAAGCTCTCGAAGCGGCCAAATATTTGATTAAATTCAGCCAAGAGAATGATAAAGCCATAGAAGTTGTCGGTGGTCGTTTTGATGGTCAAGTGTATAATGGCGCCGATGTGGCGGCATTATCTCAGTTGCCCAGCAAAAATGAGATGCGCGCACAGCTGCTTGGATTGTTTGAAGCCCCAATGGCTCAGACCCTGGCAGTCATGGATGCTCTATTGACAAGTGTTATTCACTGCTTGAAGAACAAAAGTGATGAAGCACAACCTGATGAATCTCCGACAGAGAGTTCTGAAGGCTAAAGAAGATTAATTCATTAACAGAAAAGTTTAGAAGAAGAGGTAAGACTGTGAGTAAGAAAACATAAGAGCTTGTTGACGCACTCAGCGAATTGACCGTACTGGAAATGGCTGATTTGAAGAAAATGCTTGAGGAAAAGTGGGATGTTAAGGCATCTGCTGGAGCCCCCATTTTTGCTGCTCCCGCAGCTGCAGCTGCAGCTGAAGTCGTCGAATCGACAGAATTCGAAGTGACATTGGCAGAAGTGCCTGCAGACAAAAAGATGGGAGCCATTAAGATCGTACGCGAACTTACAGGCTTGGGCTTGAAAGAGTCTAAAGAATTGGTTGAAAGTACACCTAAAGTCCTTAAGGCGAGTGCTACTAAGGCTGAAGCAGATGACATCAAGAAAAAACTTGAAGAAGCAGGCTGCAAAGTTACTCTCAAAGGGCTATAAGCAAAAAGATACCCTTCCTACCATTTGCCCTTTGGAGACTAGACAGCTATGTTTCAGTTGCCAGAGGGCGAATGATCATATTTTTACGCATTCATTTTTCGTTAAGCTTTCAGGGCTACTTTCTTTTACGATCTGGAGTTTGGATTGTGCCAGGTTGTGGATATTTTTTTTAGGATAAATCGCTAGAGGTTTTACAGAGCCTCGTCAATTCAGGGAGTCTTTTAGGATGTTGAAAAGGCCGCCGCATCGCATGAGTTTTGTCGAGAAAAAGGAAATTATTGATTTACCGAATCTCATTGAAATTCAAATTAAGTCATACAATCAATTATTGCAGATCAATCAGTATCCCGACGAAAGGGAAAATATCGGTTTGCAAGAAGTTTTCAATGAAATCTTCCCCATTAAATCATACGATGAAAAAACCATTTTAGAGTTTATTTCCTATAGCTTAGGAGTTCCCAAGTATACCCCTGAAGAATGTATACGTCGAGGGATCACGTATAGTGTCATCCTAAAGGTGAAATTCCGTTTGACAGATGAAACCGGCATTAAGGAAGAAGAAGTTTACATGGGGACAATCCCTGTGATGACCGAAAATGGAACTTTCATCATCAATGGTGCTGAAAGGGTCATCGTCTCACAGATGCACCGTTCTCCAGGAATTTGTTTCGAACAAGAGCGCCATTCTCGCGGCAACGTCATTTATTCCTTCCGCATTATCCCTTATCGTGGAAGTTGGATGGAAGGAGCTTTTGATACCAACGATCTCATTCACATCTACATCGACAGGAAAAAACGCCGCCGCAAAGTTCTTGCCACTACCTTCATCCGGGCCTTGGGATATTCTACGAATGCCGATATCATCGAAGAATTTTTTACCACGCGCAAGATGAAAATCAAAAGCGAAAAAGAATTTGTCAAGATCGTCGGTAAAATCCTTGCTCAAGACGTGATCGAAGAAGAAAGTGGGTTAATTTTTGGTAAAGCCGGGGAAAAACTGACGACAGCCATGTTGAAGCGTATGCTCGATGCTGGCGTTGACATGGTGCGCATTGCAGAGAACGCTGACGAAAATAGTCCCATCATCAAGATGCTTGCCAAAGATCCGACAGATTCTTATGAATCGGCGTTAAAAGATTTCTACCGCAAAATTCGCCCGGGTGAACCTGCGACCTTGTCAAATGCGCGTTCGGCAATCATGCGTTTATTTTTCGATCCTAAGCGCTACAATTTGGGCCGCGTCGGCCGCTACAAGCTGAATTCCAAACTTGAAATGGAAGTGAATGACGAAACATTGCAGATTGTGACGCTTTCTAAAACCGATGTGATTGAAGCCTTGAAATACCTCATCCGACTTAAAGCTGGCGACGAGAATGCTTCTATCGACGACATCGATCACTTAGGCAATAGAAGGGTGCGTTCGGTTGGTGAGCTGATCCAGAACCAATGTCGCATAGGCCTTGCTCGAATGGAAAAGGTGATCAGAGAAAGAATGAACCTTTTTGATTTCTCTTCCGAAACGCTGACGCCGGGCAAAATTGTTTCTGCTAAAGCTTTGGCAGGGGTGTTAAAAGATTTCTTCGGCCGATCGCAGTTGTCACAATTTATGGACCAGACGAATCCCATTGCCGAATTGACCCATAAGCGTAGGCTTTCATCGCTCGGACCCGGGGGGTTGAATCGCGATCGTGCCGGCTTTGAAGTGCGCGACGTGCACACTAGCCACTACGGTCGCATCTGTCCGATTGAAACGCCGGAAGGACCCAACATTGGTTTGATCACTTCACTGTCAACGTATGCTAAAATCAACGAATTTGGATTTATCGAAACTCCTTATCGCATCGTTCGCGAAGGCGTTGTGACTGACGAGATCGAATATATGACGGCCGATAGGGAAGAAAGGTGTGTGATCGCGCAAGCTTCCGTTCCGCTCGATAGTTCCAATATGTTTGTGGAAGATATCTGCTGGGCGCGTTATAAGGGCGAACCTATGGAGATCGAAGCTTCAGTCGTCACCCACATGGACGTTTCTCCTAAGCAGCTCGTATCGATTGTAACGGGATTGATTCCTTTCTTGGAGCACGATGACGCCAACCGCGCTTTGATGGGGTCCAACATGCAACGTCAAGGGGTTCCTCTCTTGCGTCCTCAAGCGCCTCTCGTGGGTACTGGGATCGAAGCGCGAGCCGCCAGAGATTCCGGTGCCGTCGTGATTGCCAATGAAGATGGAATTGTCGAATATGTAGATGGCTTTAAAATTGTCATCGCTCCCAACGACAACCGCATGGAGAAAAAGACCTACCACTTAAAGAAATTTATTCGCTCCAATGCAGGCACATGTATCAACCAAACTCCACTGTGTTCCATTGGTGATGCTATTAAAGCTGGAGATGTCCTTGCCGATGGTCCTGGTGTGGATAAAGGGGAGATTGCTCTCGGTCGGAACGTGTTGGTGGCTTTTATGCCTTGGTATGGTTATAACTTTGAAGACGCCATCATCATCAATGAAAAGCTGGTGAAAGAAGACGCTTTCACTTCGATATATATCGAAGAATTTGAAAAAATGGCTAGAGACACTAAACTCGGCAAGGAAGAAATCACTCGCGACATTCCGAATGTCTCTGAAGAAGCTCTCGTGAACCTTAATGACGATGGAATTATTCGCGTTGGAGCCGAAGTGAAGGCAGGCGATATTTTGGTCGGCATGATCACGCCGAAATCGGAAACGGAATTGGCTCCCGAAGAAAGGCTTTTGCGTGCCATTTTTGGTGAAAAAGCTGCCGATGTCAAGGATGCTTCTTTGACTGCTCCTCCGGGGACTGAAGGGATCGTGATGGGCGTTAAAGTCTTTAGTCGGCGCATTTCCAAATCTGATGACGAATTAGTGGAAGAAGCCACAAAGTTGAAAGAAATTCAGCGAGAATACAAATCCAATGTGAATCAGCTCACTGTCGAGCGCCATGAGCGTCTTGGAGCTTTGTTGTTGAATGAAATTGCCCCAGGGACCATTGTGCATCGTCGAACGGCTGAAGTGATCGTCGAAGAGTCTTCTACAATAGTTCAGGAATTGATCGAAGCATTGGAAAAAGAAGACGTTGCCGATTTGTTGATGCCTGCTAACGACTTGTACGATCACCTCAAAGAAATGCTGCATGATTATAGCGTACGGCTGCAGACTTTGGAAACTCAGCATCGCACAGAGTTGGACTTCATGCGCCGCGGAGATACGGACTTAGAGCCAGGCATCATCCGCCAAGTGAAAGTTTACATTGCTTCCAAGCGCAAATTGCAGGTCGGCGATAAGATGGCTGGGCGCCATGGAAACAAGGGCGTGGTCTCTAAGATTGTGCAAGAAGCTGATATGCCCTATTTAGATGACGGGACGTCGGTGGAGCTCATCCTAAATCCGCTCGGAGTGCCTTCAAGGATGAACATGGGTCAGCTTTTTGAAACGCACCTCGGCTTTGCCGCCAAGAAGGCCGGCATCTATGTCCAAAGCCCTGTCTTCGAAGGATTTTCGGAAAAGAAAATCTGGGAAATGATGGCAGAGCAAGGTTTGCCGATCGAAGGCAAAAGCTTTCTGACGAATGGTTGCAATGGTGAGCGGTTCGACAATACGACCGTTGTGGGCTACATCTATTTGATGAAGCTTAGTCACTTGGTGGCAGATAAAATTCACGCTCGCGGCAATGGACCGTACTCATTAGTGACCCAACAGCCTCTGGGAGGTAAAGCTCAGATGGGTGGACAGCGCTTTGGGGAGATGGAAGTGTGGGCTGCCGAAGCTTATGGCGCAGCACATCTACTTCAAGAATTGTTGACAGTGAAGTCTGATGACGTCGCTGGCCGTCCACGTATTTACGAGTCGATCGTCAAGGGAGAAAATTTCTTGCGCAGCGGTACACCGGAATCTTTCAATGTATTGATTAAGGAAATGCAAAGCTTAGGCTTAGATATTAGAACGGAGTCTGTGCTCGATACTTAAAAGTTTAGGAGAGTTCCATGCTAGAAGTTCAACAAGAACAGCAACAGTTTGACAAATTGACGATCAAAATCGCTTCCGAAGATGTCATTCGCAATAAATGGTCGCGAGGAGAAATCAAGAAGCCCGAGACCATCAACTACCGAACCTTCAAGCCTGAGAAGGGTGGTCTCTTTTGTGAGAAGATTTTTGGTCCTACACGCGATTGGGAATGTGCGTGCGGAAAATATAAGAAAATCAAGCACAAGAATGTGATTTGCGACCGTTGTGGCGTTGAAGTCACCTTGTCCAAGGTGCGCCGCGAAAGGATGGCTCACATTGATCTCGCGGTGCCTGTCGTGCATATTTGGTTCTTCAAAACGATGCCCTCGCGCATCGGGAATGTGCTGGGAATATCCTCCACAGATCTTGAAAGAGTCATTTATTATGAAGAGTATATCGTCACCAACCCAGGACATACCGATTTAGAGAAAAAGCAACTCTTGAACGACATCGAATATCGGGAAGCTCAAGAAAAATGGGGCCGTGATGCTTTTACTGCACATATGGGCGCTGAAGCTGTGCATGAGCTTTTGAAGGGAGAAGATCTGCCTTCTTTGCTCGTCGATCTGAAAGAAAAACTCCGCAAAACAAAGTCTCAACAGGCGCGGATGAAACTTGCCAAAAGGCTCAAAATTGTCGAAAGCTTTGTGTCATCGACTAATAGACCTGAATGGATGGTCATGAGCTGTGTGCCGGTTTTGCCGCCAGATTTGAGACCTTTGGTGCCTCTCGATGGAGGACGCTTTGCGACTTCCGATTTGAATGACCTCTATCGCCGCGTGATCAATCGCAACAATCGATTGAAAGCAATTTTGAAGTTGAAAACTCCAGAAGTCATCATCCGAAATGAAAAAAGGATGCTGCAAGAAGCTGTGGATGCGCTTTTTGACAATGGCCGCCATGGTCACCCTGTAATGGGAGCCGGCAATAGACCTCTCAAATCCTTATCTGAAATGCTGAAGGGTAAACAAGGCCGTTTCCGGCAGAATCTTTTGGGCAAAAGGGTCGACTACTCGGGCCGTTCCGTTATTATCGTGGGCCCAGAATTGAAGTTCAATCAGTGCGGATTGCCGAAATTGATGGCTCTAGAGCTCTTTGAACCTTTTATCGTCAAAAGACTCAAAGATCTGGGGTATGTCTATACCATTCGCTCAGCTAAGAAAATGATCCATCGCCATGCTCCAGAAGTTTGGGATGTGCTAGAAGAAATTATTAAAGGACACCCCGTACTGTTAAACCGTGCTCCTACGTTGCACCGTTTGGGGATTCAAGCTTTTGAACCCGTGTTGATCGAAGGTAAAGCGATTCGCGTTCACCCTCTGGTGTGTGCAGCTTTTAACGCGGACTTTGACGGCGACCAAATGGCGGTATACGTTCCTCTTTCGATCGAAGCGCAGTTGGAAGCTAAGCTGTTGATGATGGCTCCAGATAATATTTTCTTGCCTTCCTCTGGAAAACCGGTGGCAGTCCCTTCTCAAGACATGACCTTGGGACTTTACTATTTGATGTGCGATCCGTTGTATATTCCTGAAGACCACGGCCAAAAAATGCGCATCTTCCGCGATTCTGAGGAAGTGCTGATGGCTCTCTATTCTTCTGGTAGCTATAACTGGTACGATCCAGAAATGTTGCAGAAGAAAAATCAAAATTACTATAGCCGTGGGCTGCACATTCACGAGCTCATTAAGTTGCGCACTGACGTCGGCATCATTGAAACGACACCCGGACGCGTCATTTTTAATATGATCGTTCCTCCAGAGCTTGGATTCCAAAACTATAGCTTGCCCAAGAAGAAGATGAGCGAGCTGGTCATGCTTTGTTACAAAAAAGCCGGTTTGGAAGTTACGGTACGCTTCTTGGATAATTTGAAAGCCTTAGGATTTGCTGAAGCCACAAAATCGGCTCTTTCGATGGGTGTCTGCGATGTGCCAATTCCTGAGAATAAGCCTGAAGTTCTAGATACGGCTCACGAAAAGGTGAGCGTCGTGAAGAAGCAGTATGAAGAGGGGATTATCACCGACGGGGAAAGGCAATCTAAGACGATTAGCATATGGACAGAGGTCTCGGAAGATCTTTCTGAGCAACTCTTTAAGCTTCTCGGCAAGGTGGAAGATTCAAAACTGAATCCACTATATTTGATGCTTGATTCCGGCGCTCGGGGAAACAAATCTCAGATTCGTCAGTTGGGAGCTCAGCGTGGATTGATGGCTAAACCCTCAGGAGCCATTATTGAATCGCCCATTACCTCGAACTTTAGAGAGGGACTGACGGTTCACGAATTCTTTATTTCTTCGCACGGTGCGCGTAAAGGTCTTGCCGATACGGCCCTAAAAACTGCGGACTCAGGTTACCTGACGCGGCGTTTAGTCGACGTGGCACAGGATGTCATCATCACCGAGGCCGATTGTGGCACGTTGAACGGGATTGAGGTTTCGGCCATCAAACAGGGGCAAGAAGAGCTGCTATCCCTCAAAGAGAGACTTTTTGGCCGGACAGTATGCGACGATATCTATCTGCCTGGCGACAGCACCAAATTGCTGGCTAAGGCCGGAGATACGTTGACGATTGCTCAAGCTGAAGCGATCGATGACTCGGGGATCGAAAGTGTAAAAATTGGCTCTGTACTTACTTGTGAAACTAAACGTGGCGTATGTGCAAAATGCTATGGGATTAACTTGGCTAATGGCCGGCTCGTTGGTATGGGTGAAGCTGTCGGTATTATTGCTGCGCAGTCCATTGGAGAACCGGGAACGCAGTTGACGATGCGTACGTTCCACTTAGGAGGTATTGCGTCTGCCAGTGTGAATCCTGAGATTGTTTCTGAGCACGATGGAGTTCTAGTCTATCTCGACTTGCGCATTGTGCAAAATGAGGAAGGGCAGTGGATTTCGCTCAATAAGAACGGTTCCCTCAATATTGTGCGGGATGAAAATCGCTCTCTCGAAGAGTATCGCCGGTTGCTCAGCACGAAAACGATCGAACCTCTACAGGCCTTTAACGTCGAGTTGGGAACGAAGATCTTGTTGCCCGATGGCTCTAAAGTCCAAACGGATGTTAAAGTCGCCGTGTGGGAACAGCACAATATCCCGATTATTTGCGATCGACCCGGTTACATTAAATACGAAGACTTGGTCGAAGGCATTTCGACAGAAAAAAGCACCAATAAGCACACGGGGCAAACCGAACTGGTCGTCAAGCAGCACCGTGGGGAGTTGCATCCGCAGATCGTCATCTATGCCAATGAGGAATGTACCGATCTTGTAGGAACTTATCCTTTGCCTGCTGGTGCCATCATCTCCGTCGAAGAAGGGCAATACGCTTCAGCTGGTAAGCAGTTGGCACGTCTGCCGCGCAGTGAAGCGATGAAGACTAAGGACATTACGGGAGGTCTACCGCGGGTGGCAGAGCTCTTTGAAGCGCGCAAACCTCGGGATTCAGCGGAAATTGCTAGAATTGATGGCTTTATCAGATTCAGTGGCGTGCAGAAAAATAAGCGCATCGTCGTGGTGCGCGATGAAGTTTCCGGAATGGAAGAAGAGCATCTGATCCCTCACACTAAGCACTTAGTGGTGCAGAGTGGTGCACATGTGATTAAAGGGCAGCAGCTGACAGGCGGCGTGGTGATACCGCACGAAATTCTCGAAATTTGTGGCGTGCGCGAATTGCAGAAGTATCTGGTCAACCAGGTACAAGAGGTATACCGACTGCAAGGTGTGGACATTAACGACAAACACATCGAGATCATCGTGCGCCAGATGCTCAAAAAAGTGCGCGTCGTCGATCCAGGCGATACGAGCTTGCTTTACGGCGAAGAGGTCGATAAGAAGGAATTTGAAGCTGCCAACCTTAAAACTTCGAAAGAAGGGGGCAAAGCAGCTCAAGGTCTGCCGGTTCTACTGGGGATCACGAAGGCTTCTTTGAGCACCGATTCGTTTATCTCGAAGGCTTCCTTCCAAGATACAACTCGCGTGCTCACCGAAGCTGCTTGCGCCGGTGAAACTGACTACCTTTTAGGCTTTAAAGAAAATGTGATCATGGGCCATATCATTCCTGGCGGCACAGGCTTCGAACGGCATCGATGCGTGAAGAAGTTTGTCGATCGCGTATATGAAGAAGCTCTCGTATTCGATTTTACAGATGAGCCTATGGCTGCAGGTGCAGCTTAACAGAGGGAAGGGAGGCGCTAATAAAATGCGCCTCTTTTCACTTATTCGAGCTACAATAATCATTTTATTCTGTTGTGCTACAGAATTATAAACATAGTCAAACACTCTATAAGAGAGCAGAATGATGATCAATTCTGAGTACTATTCAGTGCAAATAAATATTTTTCCTTTTCAATTTGGCAAAGAAAAAGAAATTGGTTGTTACTCAGAAATGGATATTGCAGAGCGTGTAGCAAAATGGATTCGGGTGACATTCGAACAGACAGTTGCTGGAGGCATGGATATTAGTATACGAAACTATAAAGCGGAAATGATAAAAACATCTGTAGGGCTGCGATTAAAGGAGACTCCAAATGGAAAGATTACGTTAATTCAGGAAGACTTATCGGAAACAGAGATGCAACGTCTTCTTGATCTTCTACCCATTTTGTTGCAATCGTCTCTTATGAGAACAAAAATTTTGGCTTCAACCTGTGATGCACCTAAATACCTGTGCGAAGGTCAATATCATTGTGTCGTTCTTGATTTCCGACCTTTTGATAGATCCAATAGGCTATTTGTTGGTTATTATCAAACTAGAACAACTGCTCTATCTGTCTCAAAGTATATTCAGCAAATTCATTTCAACCGAAAAATTGGCTCTGGATTTGATATAAAAATCGAAACTTATGAGGGAAATTTTATTGAATATGAGTCAGGAAAGCAATGGATTAAAATTGAAGGAAAATTTCATGAAATCCAATCCTCTTGTAATATGAATGACTTTCTTAAACTATCCAAAGAGATAAATCAAGCAATTGGTGAGAAAAGTTAAAATGGTAATTTGAATTTGCTGCTACAAAGTCAAAATCAAGCTGATGTGCCACTTCTCTCTGGGTAAAATTTTGTTGTTATGATAGCATTTCAAATGCATGATCACCTTCACCTTAAACACATGGAGAAAAAATGATTTCTGCATTAAATACACTGGGAGATGCCAGTGAGGCCCTCCTAAAACATACGTGTAGCACTTTTGCTCCCGCAACTGTGGGATGGCTCGGAGGACGCTACATAGGTTGTGCTGGGCATGGATTACTTATAGGAGTTTTGACATCGGTATATAATTCCGTAGTTACAGTCCCTGTACGCAATTTTATTGACCATCATAACAGCAAAATCACAGATCCCTCAAAGCGCCTTCAAAATAACGCTGCTAGCATGCTCAGCCATATGAATTACATGGCAAGTTTTTGTATTCCTCTCGTTGTGGTGCATAAATATGGATCTTTGATTTTGAGTCGAGTGGATGCATTGACGTATGAGAAAGCATCAAAGCTTTTGTGCTCTCAACAGCCTTACACACACATGAAGGGTGTCAAAACTATGATAGCTCCAATTCTTGTTTATTGGGCACTAGACATGTCTTTGCCAAGTATGCTATCGCGTAGGGAATAAGGTACAATTTGCCTTGTAGCAGGACAAATTTTTAAAGGCTGTCTCTCATTTTAACGAAAAGTTAAGGCTTCATCGAG
>Ga0170475_109307236_pt1 | contig 12879 bp, 24 predicted proteins | sample Soicark_Litter_5_FD_111474 | JGI IMG/M metagenome (GOLD analysis project Ga0170475, IMG submission 111474) | Avena fatua rhizosphere microbial communities from Hopland, California, USA. Combined Assembly of 48 SPs | reverse complement strand
CACCATTCGTCTCAACTTTGGCTGAGATGTGGAGACAGGGAACAACAACGGGAATTGTGAGCCTGGTGTTGGCCATTTTGGCTGCTCATGTGTTAGCACGAGATGTAGAGAGTACACTCTTGTCTCTCCCTGGCATCAAGCTCGACAATGATGACCCTGAACTCCAAAAACTCATGCAGACAGTTGAGTCCATTCTTCCTGACCGATTGACACAACAGTGCGCCAACCCAAATTGCAACTGTGTCAATGGGCGATGTGATGAGATATCAGCGACATGCATTTGCGACCCGGGATGGACAGACCCTATTTGCAACACAACCATCTTGTATTGGGTCGAAATGTTGATGCATGGGGTTGTCCCTGAACCCCGTGCATATTCTGCATTTGGCACCTACGATAACAAATTCCTTGTGGCTGGTGGTGTCATCAAGTTTGAAGATATATTCTCACGCACCATGGACTTCTATATCATGGACATCCCCACTCTCACATGGAAGAAACTCCCACTCACCGAAGACCATCCAAATGGTCGTTCTGATGCTGCATATTTTGTGTATGAAGACAAATTCTACATGTTTGGCGGTGTCGACGTACTCGGCGCTTACAGAAGTGATATGTCTTATGTCAGCATTGGGGATGGTGTTTGGGCTCAAGTGCACGCTGATGATGCTTACCCAAACGCGACCTGCAATGGTGAAGTTATTCTTCCTCCTTCTGCTCGTGCTCGTTCTTCGTTTGCACTTGTCGGAAATGAAGTTTATCTGTGGGGTGGTGTGTACAAGGATGATTCAGGATCGAAGATGTTCTTCCAAGAGTTTCACGTGTACAGTCTCACCTTGAAAGCTTGGGTGAAGATTCCTGAATCTGGTGGCTTGGTTCCTAGTCCCCGTGCTGGCCATTCACTCACTCTTGTTGGCAACAAGCTGTACCTCTTTGGCGGTGGCACTTATAACAACGAATATCTCAATGACATTCATGCCTTCAACTTAGAAACGCTCAAGTGGGAGGCCATGTCTGTGTCGGGTATTCCGCCTTCCTCTCGAGTCATGCATCAGACAATCGCTTATGACAGAAAACTCCTTGTTTTTGGTGGTGATGACCACGGTCTTGGATTCTCTGACCAAATGTACGTGTTTGACACCATCCGCAATCGCTGGGACGCTGCCCCTGTCAAAGGCAATGGTCCTGGTGAACGATGGGGTCACGGGGTGTTCACATACAACAAGCGCTTGTATTCGTTTGCTGGTTATAATGGTCGATATTTGACCAATCAATTGTTGAGTATGGAGATTCCCGATTGCAAGGATGGTTGCGAACACGGTTCTTGCAACATGGGTACTTGCGAATGCAACCCTGGATTCATTGGTCACACTTGCTCCACACCTTGTTTTGAGGGTTGGGCTGGCGACTTTTGTGATATTCCAATTTGCCACAACAATTGTAATAATCGCGGATACTGCGAGCTTCCTGGTCAATGCAAATGCTACAATGGATTTTCCGGAGCTGATTGTGAGCAAGTTTCATGTTCAAATGACTGCTTCAGCCATGGCCAATGCTATGTCGAGAGTTCCGTTGGTCCTGATGGTTCCATCATTGCATCCATTCCTGAAGACAAAAACGCCAGTCCAATGAACATGTCTGTCCTTGGAATTCCACATCCCCGCTGTAATTGCTTTGCTGGGTGGACGGGCAATGATTGCTCCATGCCAGTTTGTCCTGCTGGGTGCCACGTACCTGGTGGTTCATGCACTGAGCCTGGAGTTTGTAATTGCGCTCGTGGCTACACTGGCGAAGTTTGTGACATTAAGATCTGCAAGGAGGTTGCCTGCTTGTACGGACAACTGGATTTGGACAATTGCGAGTGCGACTGTTTCGAGGGTTGGACAGGTGCCAACTGCACACGACCCGTTTGCTCGTCTGAATGTCTTGAGCATGGAGTTTGCTTGTCGCCCGGAAAATGCCAGTGCAGTGATGGATGGGAAGGTGTTCAATGTGAGAAGCCAGTCTGCCCAAAGCGATGCAATCAGCGTGGTCTTTGCTCTTCTCCAGGACAGTGCCGATGCTTAGCCGGCTGGGGTGGTGCTGATTGCTCCGTCCCTGTTTGCGCCAACGACTGCAGCGGACATGGTCAATGTGCAATTCCTGGCACTTGCGTCTGTGCCACTTCTTGGACTGGTTTTGATTGCAATACACCAATTTGCAAGAATGATTGCTCAAACCATGGTGTTTGCGCTCGTGATCTTGTGTGTGAGTGCAATGACGGTTGGGAAGGTGACGATTGCTCTCAGGCTCAGTGCACGCTTGGTTGTGAGCATGGAAAATGCGTTGCTCCTGACAAATGCCAATGTGAGAAGGGATTCACTGGATTCACTTGCTCGGAGGCCTCAGTTTGCCCTGCTGGATGCAACAATCGCGGACACTGTCGCCAAGACGCTGGAATTTGCGAGTGTGCCTCAGGATGGGCGCAACCTGACTGCTTGAGTCCGATCTGTCCAAGTGATTGCTCAAGCCATGGCTCTTGTTTACGACCTGGAGTTTGTGGTTGTGAGGAAGGCTGGTCTGGCAAATCCTGCGATCAACCTGAGTGTCCCAAATCCTGTGTCCATGGTGTTTGTGTTGTGACTTCGGAACGTGACTCTTCTGGTTCATTCACACACAATTGCTCTTGCTCGGCTGGATGGGGAGGTGCCACTTGCGACACACCCATTTGCTCCAAGTGTGACACTGACCATGGTACATGTGTTTCTCCGGGAGTCTGTGAGTGCAATTTCGGGTGGGCTGGCAAGGCTTGTAACACCCCAAGATGTGATTACGAGACCAATTGTAATTCTTCGTACGGTGTTTGCGTCTCCCCTGATCACTGTGAATGTGTTGCTGGCTGGACTGGTTCCGATTGCTCCATTCCTATTTGCCCTGAGACCTGCGACTCTGGATTTGGTGACAAGTGCGTGAGCCCTGGGACTTGCAAGTGCGCTCGAGGAGCAAAGGGTCCTGGATGCGAGAAGCTGTCTTGTCCCAATGACTGCTCCGGACGTGGTTTGTGCCAGCACTCTGAGTGTGCAAACTGCTCCAGACTTCCCGAGTGCCATTGCTTCCCTGGCTATGTTGGTGAGGATTGCAGTTCTCCGTACTGCCCGAATCAATGTGGGGGACACGGGCAATGCTTGACTCCTTCAACTTGCACGTGCGATAATGGCTGGACTGGTCCTTATTGTGAAACCAAGAAGTGCCTCAATGACTGCAGTGGCAAGGGTGTCTGTGTTGGAGGAGTGTGCGAGTGCCAAGTTGGTTACACTTCCGAATCTTGCGCTGTCCCCTTCTGTCCGAACGCTTGCAGCAACCATGGAATTTGCGACACAGCTTCTGGCATTTGCACCTGCCAACCCGAGTACATGGGTGTCGATTGCTCTACTCCCACTTGTCCATCCCTTTGTTCTGGTCACGGTGCTTGCGAGTTCAACACGAACCTCTGCAATTGCTTGCCAGGGTGGAGTGGAATTGATTGCAGTGTTGCTGTTTGCTTGAATAGCTGCAGTGGCCATGGCAACTGTACTTTACCTGGCAATTGTCAGTGCTCTCAAGAATACACCGGAAATGATTGCTCTGAGCCAGTTTGCAAGCAGTGCGTCAACGGTATCTGTTCTGCCCCTGGCATTTGTACGTGTGCCAATCTTTGGTACGGATATGCTTGCGACACTCCTGTTTGTCCAATTGGCAGCGATGGGACTCAATGCTCTAAGAATGGCAACTGTATTGGTCCTGGTCAATGCGAATGCTTGGACCATTGGAGTGGCCCAACGTGTGAGCAACCCGTTTGCGCTGGTCGGTGCTCTGACCATGGAGTTTGCGTGAAGCCAGGATTGTGCGAATGTGATGCTGGCTGGTTCGGAGATCTCTGTGATACTGCGCAGTGCCACAATAACTGCACTGATCATGGTCGCTGCTCCGCTCCTAACCATTGCGAATGCGTGACTGGTTATGTTGGTGTTGATTGCGGTCAGCGTGGATGTCCCAACGATTGCTCGAACCACGGTGTTTGCACAAATGCATTCAGCTGCCATTGTGATGATGGCTGGACCGGAGCTTCTTGTGAGACAGCAGTTTGTTTATTTGACTGCTCAGGCAATGGCAAGTGCAGCATCCCTGGCACGTGTGATTGTATATTCGGTTGGACTGGTCGCCACTGCGAGATCCCACTCTCTCCTTTGCTTCAAGGTTCCCCAATCTCGCTTGAGACATATACCCCGAACGCCAACACGTCTGTTGCAGTCTCTGATGTGGTGAACAACGTCATCTATTACGGTACCTGGACTACTCCTGGTTTCATTGTCAAAGTTGATGCTTCCACCCGCGCAGTCAAGCATGTCATTCGTTTGAATGCAAATGAAAATCATATTAAGGCTTTGGTCCACGACTCTGAAAATGGATTCCTTTACGCAGCCACTTTCACTTCGCCTCCTTTCATCATCAAGATCCGAACTGCTGACTTCCTTCGTGTTGAATCGTTCTTGGCCAGCGGAGTCAAGTCCATCTCCTCGGGTGTCTATGATGCTCGCTCAGATGCCGTGCTGTTCGCGACATATTCTTCCCCTGCTACTGTTGTTCAAATTTCAACAAAGGAATTGGGTCGCATTGAACGCAGTCTGACTCTCAATGAGGGCCAAGAAAATGCATACTCCTTATTGTTGGATCCCAGCTCGAATACACTTTTGGTTGGAACCTTCACCAAGCCCGCAAAGGTTGTTCGCGTTCAGTTGTCAGACTTGTCCGTCAAGGATTCCATTACACTTCCATTTTCGTCCATCTCTGCTGGTGTCTTGGACTCAGTCAACCGCCGTGCTTTGTTCGGTTCCTGGGATGCTGGAAAGTTTGTTGAAGTTAAATTGGACACCTTCACTGTTGGAAATTCTTTCGATTTACAAGGTGCTCAGCATGTCTATGACATGGCTGTCGATCCCGTGTCCAACTACCTTTTTATTGGATCTTCGTCTGGTTCCGATTCATCCTTGCACATGATGTCGCTGGATAATATGGAGTTACTTCAAAAATCGTCTGTCAAGGACGACAAGATGAGAGCCATTGGTGTTGATTTTGACTCGCACTCAGTCCTGGTTGGTGCTACCAGCCGCCCTGAGATCTATGCATTCTCTTATCGCGTGGCTTGTCAATCTGGAACTTGTTTGTGTGGTAGAAACACTCAACTGGACCAGTGTTATTGGGATGTTGCTGACTATCGTGAGGAGGCCACATCCTCTCTTCCTCTCTCTTTCAACAATATTCCAGTTGTCTTTGACAGCCCCAGCCTTCACTCTCAGTTTGCGTACGTAGCATCCGGCTCATCCCCAGCTCAAATCGCCAAGATTCGAGTCAGTGATTTGACTATCCAGGATTCATTCCATCTTCTTCCCGGATTCACGTTTGGTGGAAGTTCTGTGATCGCCACTGAAGGATTTGCCACAACTGGGTTTGCCGATCGTCGTGGAGACTTTGCCTATGTCAGCACCGGAACAACTCCTTCCAAGATTGTTCGCATATCGTTGCGCACTTTCACCCGCTCTGCCACACTTGACATGAAGAATGAGGACAACAAGATCATTTGTGGTGACATTCTTGGAGGTGATGCTGTTGTTGTCTATTTGACCCAAACCAACCCCATCCAAGCTGTTTCTGTCCATGTCGTCAAGATGCGCCGGGTCGCCTCTCTTGCCCTTCCCATGAACCTGGGAGACGTGCTTACTTGTAAAGCGAGAGATGATTCCTTGGTTGTGGTCACGCAGAACTCTGTTGTCACCATTACTGCTGATACTACCAGTGGTGAGCTCTACGCAACCAAGATCCAGAATTATGATGGCCAGATCAGTGCTGGCTGCTTTATGAGCCAAGGATCGAATCTTTTGCTCCTATCTCCGACAACTGTGAACCAACAACATCAACTCAAACTTGTTCCTGTCTCAATTGATGACAAGGCTCAGCCACTCATTTCATCGGAACTTTCGTCAGTTGAGTTTGAAGAGACGTCAATTACCTCCTGCAGCGTTGACCCGAGCGAACTTCATGCCTACGTGACCGGACGCAGTGGAAAGGTTACAGTGTTCAACCTTCGTAACTCCACCAGTTCTCTCGTGGGAACCATGGATGTGCATTTCGATGTTGGAACGTCAACTGTTCACAAGGCGACGGGCCAGGTTATCATCGTTGGTGCCACTTCCCCAGACATTGCCACAATTTCCTACAAGGCTCGATGCCCACGGAACTGCAACGGAGCTGGCATGTGTTACAATGGTGAATGCCAATGCATGGCAGGCTTCTCGGGAGCAACTTGCGAAGCTTTCACTTGCCCCGCCAACTGCTCTGGTGTTGGAACTTGTGTTGATGGTGCTTGCGCTTGTCCTCCCACGCTTGGATCTCATGATTGCAGTGTTCAAAAGTGCCCCGATGACTGCAATAACCACGGTATTTGCGTTGACAGCGTTTGCACTTGCTTAGCAGGATGGACTGGTGCCACTTGCCACACTCCCATTTGCAATCTCAATTGCACTGGACGTGGCAAGTGCGTCGCTCCTGGCACATGTGAGTGTCCCGTCGGCTATGGTGGCCACGAATGCTCTGTTCGTATTTGCAATTGCAGTGTTCATGGAACTTGCAACGCTGATGGATGGTGTGTTTGCTCAAGTGGCTGGACTGATGCCACTTGCTCGACACCGGTGTGCGTGGGAAATTGCAACGATCACGGTAAATGCGTGGGACCTTCTCAATGCAAGTGTGATGACGGTTGGAGTGGCAAACAATGCACGAAGCCTCATTGTGAATGCTCCATCCATGGGGCCTGTGTGGAACCAAACAAGTGTATTTGCTCTCCTGGATTCGTTGGTGAAACTTGCAACATGAAGAAATGCCCCAATGATTGCGCTGAGCCCCGCGGAACCTGTACTGCTGCTGGAGACTGTGTTTGCTATCCAGGATATTCGGGCGTTTTGTGCCAGAATCAAGCTTGTCCAAATGACTGCTCTGGCAATGGAACCTGCAAAAATGGTGCTTGCACATGCAACGATGGTTACGAGGGTGAAGGGTGCCAGTATGCCAAGTGCGTTGGTTGTGTCCATGGCGACTGCATCGCTCCTGGCGTTTGTGTTTGCGAATTTGGCTACAGTGGTGTTGGTTGTGATCGGAAGGTCTGTTCCAACCAGTGCTCTCAACACGGTAATTGTTTGCACATTGGAAACTGCTCTTGTTTCCCTGGATGGGCTGGAGATGATTGCATGACACCATTCTGTGAAGGATATTGTCACAGCCATGGCGAATGCATTGCTCCTGGAACTTGCCAGTGCCACGCAGGCTGGGCTGGTGCCGATTGTTCTCAACCCAGCTGCACTGTTGAGTGTGCACATGGTCGCTGCAACAGCAAGGGTGGCTGCTCATGCTTTGAAGGCTGGAAGGGCGAGAAGTGTGACGAGCCAGTGTGCCGCAATGACTGTTCTGGTCATGGCGATTGCATTTCTCCTGGGCTCTGCCGCTGCCAACAGCCATACCAAGGTGCTGACTGTGCCACTTCTTTGAGTCCAGTTCCTTGCGTTGCAAATGGAAACTGCTTTGTTGCGGGATATACTTTGGATCAGAATAACGTCTCCACTCCCGTCATCTCATGCCTTGATGGCTGGCAAGGAAAGGACTGCACCACTCCTGTGTGCCCCAACGATTGCTCTCAACACGGACAGTGCACACAGCCCGGAGTTTGCCAGTGCACCAACAACTACGAAGGCAATGATTGTTCGCGGTTGAAGTGCGACGTTTGTGCCAATGGTCAATGCATCGAACTTGGAAAGTGTGCTTGTTTCGGTGGCTGGGAGGGACCCAAGTGCGACCAACCAGTTTGTCTTGATCAGTGCTCCAACAAAGGACGTTGTATTCATCCTGGCCTTTGCGAGTGCAATGAAGGCTGGACTGGCGACAGCTGTGCTGTTCCTTCTAAACTTGACCGTCTTGAATGCATGCATTTGTGCAGTCGCCACGGCACTTGTGTGAAGGGCTCCTGCGAATGTGAGCCTGGTTGGAAGGGTGGTGACTGCAGCATTCGAGTTTGCCAAGACAATTGCAACAACCATGGATTCTGCGAGATCAACGGCCTTTGCCGATGTTCCGGAGGCTGGAAGGGTGAGACTTGCGACCAACCCCATTGTCCATCAAATTGCAATGGAGTTGGCGAATGCTTGCTTCCTGGATTCTGCAACTGCACTGAACCATTCTACGGTCCTTCTTGCGCAAGCAGACGCTGCCCATACTTTGGCTCCGGCGAGTGCAATAACAAGGGTGTGTGCGATAGTGGAGTCTGTCAGTGCGAGACTGGATGGTCAGGAAAGGATTGCAGTATTCCCACTTGCCCCGCCAGCTGCTCCAATCAAGGACAGTGTTCTGTTCCTGGAGTCTGCGAATGCGACGTGAACATCTATGGTCCTATTTGTGAGAAGTTCAAGTGCCCAAGTGATTGCAGTCAACATGGAAAGTGCAATCACCACACCAGAAGCTGCGAGTGCTTCTCTGGTTACAGCGGCGACAAGTGTGACCAAATTGAGTGTCCCAAGGGATGTTTGGACGCCAGTGGCTCCTGTCTCGTTCCCAACGTGTGCTCATGCCCAACCAACACAACACCAACTATCAACAAATTCAACGGAAAGTTCTGCGATGGATATGTTCCACCAAAATGCGGCAATGACTGCAACAATCATGGAGATTGCTCTGAGAGTGGCTGCACTTGCCACATCGGATGGCGTGGTGAGTTGTGCGACCAGCCTGTATGCCCGAATGACTGCTCCGGAGCTGGAAACTGTACTTTCCCTGGTCATTGCAATTGCTTTGAGTTGGCTTATGGAGCTGACTGCAGCTACAAGCGTTGTCCTCGCGACTGCACCAACCGTGGCAAATGCAATTCCAACGGCGTTTGCGAGTGTGATGCTGGGTTCTACAGCGAGGATTGCTCCAAGGCCATTTGTCCAAACAATTGCACTGGAACCAACGGAGTTTGTATGCCAACTTCTGGTATTTGCCATTGCAATGGCAAATTCGCTGGCAATGATTGCTCCAACTGCACCAACGGATACAAGGGCAAGCACTGCGATGAGCCAGCTTGTCCCCACGATTGCTCGGGTAATGGTTTGTGCATTGCTCCCTTCACCTGCCATTGCGACAAGGGTTGGACTGGTGACTATTGCCAAGCAAACAACTGCCCGCACAACTGCACAAATCGCGGTGATTGTTTGGATGGAATTTGCCGATGCTGGAAAGGTTGGAAAGGTCCTCAATGCACCATTCCCGTTTGCAACGGTGGTTCCGCAGCTCTTGGTTCCGGAAAGGTTTGCTCTGGACATGGCACTTGTGTTGGCGTCAATCGATGCTCTTGTGCTCAGGGCTGGTTTGGCGATGATTGCTCCGAGCCTTACTGCGATCATCAGTGCAACGGAAACGGCAAATGCGTTGCTGAGAACTTGTGCGTTTGCTACCCTGGTTGGAAGGGCTCTGCTTGTACACATCGATTGTGTCCAAGCGATTGCTCCGGCCATGGAGTATGTATTGCTGCCAACTCAACGTTCACCGTGTTTGACTTCTCTCCTGCACACCATGTGAAGGATTACGAAAAAACTCCTGTTTATCCATTTGATCAACAATTCACCGTTCCCCCTTCTCAACATGTTGTTCCTGATGACCCATTGATCACCCAAGGTCCAATTGTTTCACTCCTTGAAGTCGGTGGGTTTGGTGAAATCACTGTGACCACTAAACCAGTGGATGCCAACCCAGATTCTCCATCCAAGGAAGTCACTCGAGACGGATTGAAGGTCAACAAGGGTGTTGAGGTGGACATTGTAGAGGCTGGATTGGCTGGTTCCTTTGCAAATCGCGATGCCAGCAACACAACTCGTCCGTACGCTCAAGCCAATTTCCCACCAAAGTTCCCCAACAAATGCTCTTGCTTCGATGGCTGGGCTGGCGAAACATGCGAGGTTCCAGTTTGCAGTGCTGGTTGCGAAAATCACGGTCAATGTGTTTCCCCCAGTGTTTGCCGCTGCTCCAAGGGCTGGACTGGATTTGACTGCATGACTCCTGTTTGTGCTGGAAGAACTGCCAACTGCGCTGGCCATGGACAATGCGTGGATGTGGACACCTGCGTGTGCGAGGAAGGTTGGGTTGGTGAGGATTGCCGCACTCCAATTTGTAAGCAGAACTGCCACGGACTTGGCAGATGCATCGCTCCGAACACTTGCGATTGCAGAGAAGGCTTCGAGGGTGAAGAGTGCACTTTCAAGAACTGTGCATTCGATTGCTCTGGTCACGGAACTTGTGATGCAGAGAGTGGCAACTGCACTTGCGTTGCTGGATGGGCTGGAGCAGGATGCCATGAGGCTGTGTGTGACTCAGAACACAGCTGCGGTTTGCACGGAACATGCATTGGCCCCAACAAGTGCCGATGCGAATGTCCACCTCATCTTGCTCTTCATGCCACAGAAAAGACTCATCGCTGCTGGCACGGCAAGAGCTGCGAGAAGGCCCCCAAGTGTCCCAACAAGTGCAGTGGACACGGTCGTTGTGAAGAAGGTGTTTGCAATTGCGAATCTGGATGGACCACTCACGACTGCTCCAGACCATATTGCGCTGGTGGTTGTGAGCATGGACGCTGTGAGTGCAGCGGTGACAATTGCATGTGCATTTGCGATGAAGATTACAGAGGCCACTCGTGCGACTTGAAGGCGTGCCCCAAGGACTGCTCCGGTCATGGCGATTGCGTGAACGGAAAGTGCACATGCTCGCCTGGATACACTGGTGACGATTGCTTCACTCCTGGTTGTGCTCCAACTTGTGCTCGCCATGGTGATTGCGTCAACAACACTTGTGTCTGCCATGCCAACTTCACTGGATTCGATTGCTCCCTCCGCACTTGTCCCAACGATTGCTCTGGTCATGGGTATTGCTATGATGGCACTTGCCATTGCTTCCCTGGTTGGACAGGCGTTGAATGCTCATTGCTTGGTTGTCCCAATGACTGTCTAGGCCAAGGTTGGTGTGATAATGGTGCTTGCCGTTGTACCCCTGGTTTCAATGGAATCGATTGCTCTGCTCGAGAGTGCCCCAACGCCTGCTCTGGACGAGGTCTTTGCATGGCTGACTTTTCATGTCAATGCGACAAGGGCTTCTCTGGATTCGATTGCTCTCTGATTGATTGCCCTCTTGGTTGCTCCAATCATGGTGTGTGTCGCAATGGTAAATGTTACTGCCACCAAGGTTTCCATGGCGACTATTGCGAGCTGTTGAATTGCAAGAACAATTGCAATGGCCATGGAGTTTGTCAGGATGGAGAGTGCGTGTGCGATGCTGAGTATGCCCCAGATGATTGCTCGAAGCGATGGGTTGACATTTGCCCACCCCCTTTCACTGGCGTGAATTGCTCAGACCTGTTGTGCCCCAACAACTGCTCTGGCAGGGGCCTTTGCGTGCATGGCCAGTGCTTCTGCAGCGTTGGAACTGGGGTTGATTGCTCTGAGCCCTTCTGTCCTGGCAACCCACCTTGCTCTGGCAATGGCATCTGCAGAGATACCGGATGTGAGTGCGAGAAAGGCTGGTCTGGTGCTGATTGTGCCGCCGAAGGATGCAAGATGATGTCCGATTGCTCTGGTCATGGCTACTGCTTCGAAGGCAAGTGCTTCTGTGAAAAGGGTTGGAAGGGTGACATTTGCCATATTGAAGCCCTCTGCCCTGGCGACTGCAATTATCGCGGTTTGTGCATCCGTGGCGAGTGTCATTGCCGCAGTGGCTATGGCGGAGAAGCTTGCGAGCGCGAAGAGTGCCCGTTCAACTGCTCTGGCCACGGTGTCTGTGTGCGAACGAAGAAGAAGACTTCTGGTGCTTCAATGCAATGTTCTTGCTTCAAGGGCTATGATGGCTTTGACTGCTCCATGCCAACATGCTTGGATGATTGCAATAACAATGGTATTTGCCACAACGGAACTTGTTACTGCAATCACCAGTGGAAAGGTCCTGACTGCTCAGCGTACGTTGAACCTTGCCCCAACAATTGCTCCGGCAATGGCGTTTGCTCAAAGACTTTAGGAAAATGCGAGTGCTTTGATGAATACTATGGGCTCTCTTGTGAGAAGTGGGTGTATGCTCGTGGTGGTCCGCTTGCCGATCCTTGCCGAAATAACTGCTCTGGCAATGGAGTGTGTCAGTTTGAAGTTGTAGGAAACTCTTCGGTGGCTACAGGCTGCATTTGTCCGCCCAACACTGTTGGACCTGACTGCAAGACTGAATGCCAGACCGGATGCAATGGACATGGCCGCTGCATCAACGGCATTTGTGCGTGTGAAGACGGATGGGCTGGTTCTGGCTGTCGCTGGAAGAAATGTCCAATGAACTGCAATGACAACGGTTACTGCCGCGATGGAGTTTGCTTGTGCAAAGAAGGATATTCTGGCGAAGACTGCGGTCGATTCACAGACGAAGCAATGTCGTACAAGTGCATTAAGCATTGTGCCCCACATTGTCTCAAAGCATGTGCCTTGGTGTTCAAGGCTTCTCCAAGTGGCGACGGCGCTGCTCGTGCTCATGATTGCTACAACAAGTGTACACAACCTTGCCTGGATGAATGCCAGCAGGGTGGCTTGCTGGGCGCAGTCGATGCTGGCAGTTTATTCGGATTGTGATTGGGTTCATACTTTTGTGTCATTGATGTTTGATTGTTTGTGTGTCAGACGTGTTTGAGAACCGTTATGTGAAATGAGAAAAAAAATTACTGAATTTCGATCGTTTTTTGGTTTCTGTGTTGCCAAGTGTATTCTGAGGCCAAAAACAAAATTGATGGTGTAGTGATTGAAACAATAAAACCACTGTTAT
>Ga0170475_106850243_pt1 | contig 12881 bp, 8 predicted proteins | sample Soicark_Litter_5_FD_111474 | JGI IMG/M metagenome (GOLD analysis project Ga0170475, IMG submission 111474) | Avena fatua rhizosphere microbial communities from Hopland, California, USA. Combined Assembly of 48 SPs | reverse complement strand
GTGCCAGCACTTCGTGGATTGCGTGCAAACTGGCGCGCTGCCGATCTCCAATGGGCATCACGGGCTGGAGCTAGTTCGAATTCTAGAGGCCTCATCCTTGTCGCTGAAGCAGCAGGGAGCGGCTGTCAACATAGAGCCTGAAGAGAGCGAAAATGGCCGGCCGGTCATTCAGATACGGTCCGCATCGCGACGGACGAACGGGACGAACGGGACCAATGGAGTCATACCTGTCGAGACGAACGGAAACGGGCATAAAACGCGAGGCGTTCGGGCTCTTTGAGCCTTTTCTAAAATGATCACAGTTCATCTTGGGCGGGGCGAACGCGCTGACTTCGTTGCGCCTCCCTCACAGATCACTTCGGATATGCTCGGTCGGCGCGCCTTGTCACCGCATTCGCCGCGCTCGCAATCTGCACCGAGCTAATTTTTCAACAAGCTCTTATGACAAATGATGCGGGGATGTTCCAACGCATCGCGCCGGATGTGAAGTTAGGCGCGGGTGTTAAGATATTCGCGTTTACAAACCTTTACGGATGCGAGATAGGAGACGAGACGAAGATCGGCACGTTCGTTGAGATCCAAAAGAAAGCGAAGATTGGAAAGCGGTGCAAAATCTCCAGCCACACCTTTGTGTGTGAAGGAGTGACGATCGAAGATGAAGTTTTTGTTGGGCACAACGTGACGTTCATCAACGACCTCTATCCCCGAGCGACGACAGATGGCCAACTTCAAACGGAAGCAGATTGGGAATGCCGTCCGACGCTGATCAAGCGGGGCGCATCGATTGGATCAAGCGTGACAGTGCTTTGCGGGATTACGGTGGGCGAGAATGCCACAGTGGGGGCCGGCAGCGTAGTGACGAAAGACGTCCCGGCGAACGCGGTGGTAGCAGGCAATCCCGCGCGAGTTTTAAGATTTAACTATAGAAAAGATGTCCATACCCTTTCTTAATCTAAAAGCGCAGCATCAGGATCTAAAGGCGGAAATCCTGGCGGCGATTTCCGAGGTGCTAGACAGCACGGCTTTCGCGGGAGGCCCGTACGTGGCGAAGTTCGAAGAAGAATTCGCGGCGTATTGCTCGACCAAATTCGCGGTGGGTGTGGGCAATGGCACGGATGCCCTTTGGTTTGCGCTGCTGGCATTGGGGATTGGAGCAAACGACGAAGTCATCACGGTGCCAAATACATTTATCGCAACGGGTGAGGCGATTAGCTATTGCGGGGCAAAGCCCGTTTTTGTGGACGTTGACGAGGAGAGCTACACGATGGATCCGAAGCTGATCGAGCGGGCGATCACTCCCCGAACGAAAGCGATCATTCCGGTGCACCTTTACGGGCAAATGGCGGACATGGATCCGATCATGGAAATCGCGCGACGGCACGAATTGCATGTGATTGAGGACGCGTGCCAGGCACATGGCGCCGAGTACAAGGGCAAACGGGCGGGATCAATCGGCGACGCTGGATGCTTTAGCTTTTATCCTGGGAAAAACCTTGGCGCGTGCGGGGAAGCTGGCGCATGCGTGACGAACAATTCGGAACTGCGGGCGAAAATGGCGATGTTCCGAGATCACGGCCAAGCCAAAAAATATTACCACAATGTCGTCGGATGGAATGGCCGCATGGACGGGATTCAAGGGGCGATTCTGAGTATCAAGCTCAAGCACCTGAATTCCTGGACCACGGCGCGACGCGCGCACGCCAAAGCGTATAATCAGGCTTTTGCGCACGTGCACGGGGTGCTTACGCCGAAAGAAGCGGAAGTCAGCAAACATGTGTACCACCTTTATGTCCTGCGGGTAAAGAACAGGGATCAGATACTGAAGAACCTGGCAGAACGCGGGGTTAATTGTGCTATTCATTATCCCGTTCCGCTACACTTACAGGAGGCCTACAAGGGACTTGGTGTTGGTCCTGGCAGTTTTCCGGTCGCGGAACGCTGCGCCCAGGAAATCATCTCGCTGCCAATGTTTCCGGAATTATCAAGTGAGGATATCGCGACGGTCGTGCGGGAAATTGCCACGGAAGTTCAGGAAGAGACAACGGCCACGGTGAGAGATTGATGCGATATTGATGGCAATTGGGGGACGCGGTAAAGTGGGACGCGGTGGAACGCGTTCCTACCGGTGGCATTCGCTGCGGATTTGATGGCCTCTTTGGTTCCAATTGATCCGGTTTCGGATCCGGCATGGGACAAAATCGTCAGCAGACATCCAGAGGCAACGATCTTTCACACAAGTGCCTGGGCGCGGGTTCTAGCGGAAACCTACGGATACAAACCGTTCTATTTTGCGGACGCGAGCAATGTCCAGCCCGCGGCTCTTTGCGTTTTCGAGGTTGATAGCTGGCTGACCGGCCGGCGGGGGATAGCACTGCCATTTACGGATGAGTGCGCACCGTTGACGAACGGGAGTTATTCGTTTGATGCGCTATTTAGCCATGCCGTCGAGTTAGCCGGGGAACACCAGTGGAAGTCCATTGAGATTCGAGATGCAGTCGGAAAACCCGAATCAACCTCGCTGAGCTTTTACTCCCACGCGCTCGATCTCACTCCCGGGACTGAGGCTCTCTTCGCCTTGCTTGATGGCAGCACGCGCAGAGCGGTGCGGAAAGCAGAAAAGGCAGGGATCAGCGTGTCTATTGAAAACGGCGAGGCGCTTAATGAATATTTTCGATTGCACTGCCTCACTCGCAAGAAGCATGGACTGCCGCCGCAACCTTTCAGGTTCTTCGAGAGCATTTATCGGCACATTATCGCGGCAGGGCAGGGGTTCGTCGCACTGGCGTGGTTGAACGGCAGGGCGGTCGCGGGCCAGATGTTTTTTACTCGCGAAAGAGCTGGGCTTTACAAATTTGGCGCCTCGAATCCCGAATACGATTCCTTACGACCGAACAATTTGCTGATGTGGAAAATGATCGGACATTTGGGCGAAAGTGGAATTCGGACGCTGGATTTCGGGCGGACCTCGCTGCAACGAGGGGCTGCGCCGATACAAGCTCAACTGGGGCACCCGGGAAAAAATCGTTCATTATATCAAATGGGATTGCGGCGGTTCGCGTTTTGTTCAGGATAGGGATCGCTCTTCCGGGTGGCACAGCCTGGCATTCCGTCATTTACCAGTCGCGCTCTCCCGCGCCGCGGGAAAGTTTCTCTACCCACACATCGCCTGATAAGACCAGAACGAAGGGAAAGGTGGGGGACAGCCGAGGAGTGATTCCGCTCCCCCATTTGCCAGAACCTGGCGTTCCGCTACTAGTACTATGAATCCGCAACAAAACAGTCCACCAGCCGGCTCACTGACACCTGGCGATATTTTTTTCATTCTTTTCCGGCACAAATGGAAAATCGTCGTTTTGACGATTGTTGGGCTGGGCGCGGGCGCGGCTATTCTTTTGAAGCCGCAAAAACCGATTTTTGAATCGAACGCAAAGATACTGGTGCGGTACATCGCGGATTCAAAAAGCCCAACGGACGCGGCGATGGGAGAAATTCATTTGCCCGATCAACAAGGCAACCGAATTATGAATAGCGAAATCGCCATCCTGACGAGCGCTGATTGCATCATAAGCTCGGTTCAGGCGATGACGCCGAAAAAAGTTCTGGAAGCGTACGAAGGCGGGACGAACCTGGCAGACGCGGTCAGCATTGTAAGTAAGAATCTTTCGGTGGAAGTGGCCAAAGAGAGCAGTGTTATCAATTTGAGGGTTGCGCATGCCGATGCGCAAATAGCGCAGCAACTGCTCGATAAGATCATAAAAAATTACCTGCGCAAACATCTTGAAGTACATCGAACGGGCAACGCCTTTGAAGATATTCAGAGCCAGACCGATACGATTCGCACGCGCCTGCTGGAGACCGATCGCGATTTGACCATGGCGAAGACAAACGCCGGGGTCATCAACCTGAACCAGGCAAAAGAGGACATTGGCGTTCAACTCTCGAAGTTAAAAGGTTCACTGCTGGAGACGGAAGCTAATCTCGCGGAGCGCCGGGCTCAGCTTAATGCCTACCGCCCGGCGGCGGCGAACCTGCCCTCCACGGCCTCCACGGGTGTGGCCTCCACCAATGTCCTTGCGTCGGCCGGTCAAACAAACACTCCCGTGGCGCACCCCGTCTCGGCTGATGACATGGCGAAGTACGATCTTCTTTCACGAAAGCTTGCGAGCCTGCGGGCCAAAGAGCTTGATCTGATTCTTTCGGGTTTTGCGGAGACCAGCAGCATGGTCAAACCGGTCCGGGAGATGATTAGTGAATCCGAGCAGATGATCAAAGCGCTAGGAATCAACCCGGAAACGATTGGGGCGAGACCGACGGTGGAGAGCCCGGCTCTCCCCCAGAAGACTTTCGATTTTGAGAGCGCGCAAGCCGAAATCCAAGCTCTCCTCGCGAAATATCAGACATTGACCAACCAATTCGCGCGAGTTCGCGCGGAAGCGGCTCGAATCGAAGCTTCCGAAAACAGAATCATGGAGCTGGAGCGGAAACGTACGATCGAAGAATCACTCTACGGCTACTACGCGAAGAGCCTGGATCAAGCCAAGGTCGATTCGCTGATCGATTCCAGTAAATTGAACAACATTATCACGATCGAGGAGCCGACCATGGGGACACCGGCAAACGATAAAAAACGGCTAAAAGCCGCGGGTGGCTGCGCCGCCGGTGGACTCGGTCTTGCTCTGGCGCTGGCCTTCCTTACGGAACTAGTGATCGATCCCAGCGCAAAACGGACCAAGGACGTGGAAGCCGCCGTGCCGGTTTTCGCGTGTATTCCGCATTTTGGCCGCAACGGGCATTCCCGGTTGAAACTGAAGGAGAATCTCGGAATCGCGCGAAAAGAAGATGGCTGGAACAATGGCGAGATCGCACCGTGGGAAGAGAATGATCCCATGCTCTCGTATTACGAGGCCTTGCGCGACCGTATTGTGATGTCCTATGGAGATGATAAACACAAACCGAAGGTGGTTGGATTAACGAGTTGCAACGGCGGGGCGGGGGTCACTCGCTTGGCCACGGGAGTAGCCGCTGCCTTATCTCGCGATGTTCAGCGGAATGTGCTGCTGATCGCCCTGGAAAGGAACAAAGTTGCGATCTCGGCTTTTTTCAGGGGGAAGCCCCACGCAGAAATCCCGGGTCAGAATTCAGAGGAGAGAGCGCGGAAGCTGGAGACCGGACATGAGGAAGTGAACAGCATCACGGCTAACCTTCAAAGTCTGGTGACAACGGGCCGGAATCTTGTCGGCGCGAGCATCGTCCAAAGTTTCTGTGATCTTATGCCCGGGCTTAAAATGAGCGAATATGACTATGTCATTTTCGATTTGCCGCCGATCACGCAAACAAGCGGCTCGATTCGTCTCGCGAGCCAAATGGAGCGGACCCTGCTGGTGGTTGAAGCCGAAAAAACGGCGAAAGCGTCGATTAAAAAGACCAAATCGCTGCTGACCGGGACGAAAACGCAGCTTTACGCGGTGTTGAATAAAGCCAACAGTTATGGGCCTAAGGGAATGACCGAAACATAGATCGCGGCGATTGCTAACTACTAAAGATTGAGCCTACTGCGCTATATCTATTACGATTTGAAACCGTACCTTCCGGTCGGCATGCGGATGGCTTTGCGCCGGGGGCTTGCCGCTCGATCCCTTGCTCGTTCGCGGCATATTTGGCCGATCAATCCCGCCGCCGGGCGAAAACCGGAAGGGTGGCCGGGCTGGCCCGAGGGGAAACAATTCGCGTTCGTGCTGACCCATGATGTGGAAGGGCCGCTGGGATTAGCGAAATGCCGTCCACTGATGGAGCTTGAGATGTCGCTCGGCTTCCGCTCATCATTTAATTTCATTCCGGAAGGGGGCTATAAAGTTTCGCGAGAAGAGCGGGGCGAACTCACAAAAAATGGCTTCGAAGTCGGTGTTCACGATCTTCATCACGATGGCAAGCTGTATCGCTCCAGGCGCGAGTTCGAAAATGCCGCTCGGAAAATCAACGAGTACCTTCGAGAGTGGAACGCAGTCGGTTTCCGCTCGGGGTTCATGCATCATAATCTGGATTGGCTCCATGGGCTGGAGATCGATTATGACATGTCCACATTCGACACGGACCCTTTCGAACCACAACCGGACGGGGTGGACACGATCTTTCCTTTCTGGGTGCCTCGTCCCCTGAATGTTAATTCCAGTCGTAACTCACGACGTTCCGGAAAGGACGGTTACGTCGAGATGCCTTATACGCTGCCTCAGGACTCAACCCTTTTTCTATCGTTCGGTGAAAAGAACATTGATACGTGGAAAGGCAAGTTGGACTGGATCGCGGAGAATGGCGGCCTTGCCCTGCTTAACGTCCATCCGGATTACATTGAATTTAATGGAACGAGGACAGACCGTTCTTTCCCGGTTAGCTATTATCGCGATTTCCTGCTCTATGTAAAGACCCGGTACGGAAGCAGCGGCTGGATGGCGCTCCCGGCCCAGGTGGGGCGATATTGCGCGGAAATCCAGCCGGTTCGCGCGAGCTCAGTGCCCAAGCGCGTGGCGATGATCTCCTATAGTTTTTATCGAAGCGATAACCGGGTGATGCGTTATGCTGAGGCACTGGCGGAGCGAGGCGACTCGGTCGATGTCATTGCGCTGCGACGCGAGACAGACACGAATTCAAAGCGGCACGAAAACATCCGAGGGGTAAACCTTTATCAGGTTCAGTCGCGGGTTCGCAATGAAAAGGGGAAGGCTTCCTATCTATGGCGGCTGCTCCGCTTTTGGTTCGTTTCCTCGGCTTTCCTTTCCTTGAAACATCTGCGGAAAGGTTACGACGCGATCCACGTCCATAACGTGCCTGATTTCCTGGTCCTCGCGGCGTGGCTCCCCAAGCTTACTGGCGCGCGAATCATTCTGGACATCCATGATATCCTGCCCGAGTTTTTTGCCAGCAAGTTCTCGAAAGAGCAGGAGAGCCGCTATGTCAGAGTGCTGAAGTGGATTGAACGTGTTTCCTGCCGCTTTGCCGACCACGTCATCATTTCGAACGACCTTTGGCATAAAACGATTACCGAGCGTTCTGTTCCGGCGCATAAATGCACCTCGGTGATTAATTACCTGGATACGCGAGTGTTCTATCCGCGAATCTGGACCCGCTCGGATGACAAACTGATCGCGATTTTTCCCGGAGGTTTGCAATGGCACCAGGGGCTTGATATCGCGATTCGCGCTTTCCCGCGCGTTCTGCAGCGATTTCCCCAGGCCGAATTCCATATCTATGGCGAGGGGAATATGAAGGAGGAATGGAAGCAGCTCACGCAGGAACTTAAGCTCGAGCAGCAAGTCCTCTTTTTCGATCCACTTCCTCTTCGCGAAATCGCGGAGAAGATCGCCAATTCGGATATCGGAATCGTGCCCAAGCGCGCGGACTCATTCGGAAACGAGGCGTATAGCACCAAGATCATGGAATTCATGTCTCAGGGCATCCCGGTCGTCGCTTCACGGACGAAGATCGATACGTTTTACTTTGATGACACTCTGATCGCGTTTTTCGAATCCGGGAACCATGATGAGTTGGCTGAGAAAATCCTCGAGGTTTTAGGTGACGCCAACCGCCGGCAGAGTTTGATCACGAATGGGCTCGCTTACGTGAACCAGAACAACTGGAACCGGAAAAAGCAGGAGTACTTTGACATCCTGGATGGAAATACCCGGCCAGCGTCCGGCCGAGCCGCAAAAAGCGTAAGGCCGAAGATTGACGGGCCGACCGAAGTGAAGGCTGAATTGGCATCGGCCTAAGAGCGTGTCTGAAGAACATCTCGGAGGTCTTGCAGCGGGGCAGGGGTGGCTGGCCTCGTTACTCCTCGGTTACAGATTTCGCGAATATGCGCCCTCGTCGCGCCTCGCCATCCACCCTGCCGCGTTCGCAATCCCCTCACGATTTATTTTTCAGACACGCTCTAAAGGCGGTCAACATAGCATTCTGTCCTCTAGCATTGGTCTGTGACCGCCGCCGTGGTTTTCAAGAAAAAGGCGGTCATAGACCGCCTCTACAGCGAAAAGCCACAACCTGGGGTAAGCTCTACTTAGCTTTAAGACGAAAGCACTCGCTCCTGCCCCGAAATGCCTGTGGAAATTGAAAATTCAGCCGTCGCTCCGGCGCCGATGCATACGCGAACCAGCGATCAGCGCCTGCTAGACAGCCTCGACCGGGTGCGTGGGTGGGTGGAAGAGCGCGGCTACAAAGGGTACGATCCAGCGGATGGCCTCACGACGCCGCTGCGCGCGCTGACGTTTCGGCATTTGCTGGCCGAACGCCTGCTGCAGCAGCTCGTTTGGAAATTCCCGGTGAATATTCGGCCGCTTATCGGGATTAAACCGCTGAACTCGACAAAAGGCCGCGGCTTCATGGCCTGGGGCTACATGCTGCGGTACAAGGCAACGCGGGAAGAGCAGTTCAAGAATAAAGCGCTGGAGTGCCTTTCATGGCTGCAACAGAACACCTCGCCAAAATACAAAAATGCGTCGTGGGGCAATCATTTTTATTTCACGACACGTTCCGGCCGGATGCCCGCGCAGGAATCGACGATCGTGTGGAGCAGCCTGATCGCCCATGCCTTTCTCGAGGCCTACGAACAAACACGATTGCCTCATTTTCTGGAAACGATTCAGGGTATTTGCGAGTGGATCCTGGCGCTGCCGCGGGAGAAAACCGCGAAAGGGGCGTGCCTTAGCTATGTCGCGTATACGCAATCGTCGATCCACAACTCGAATCTTCTCGGCGCGGCTGTTCTGGCAAGATCGTGGAAACATATCAACGATCCGCGTTACCTCAGCGTGGCGCGGGAGGCGGCTCTTTATTCCTGCTCGCGGCAGATGGCGGATGGCGGATGGTGGTACGGCGAAGACCCGAAGTATCACTGGAATGACAACTTTCACACCGCCTATAACCTGGATAGTCTCAAGTTTTATACGGATTATTCGGGCGATAGCTCATTTCAACCCAACATCGATCGCGGTTTTAAACTTTTTCGCGAGACGTTTTTCGAATCGTCGGGCCGGCCGCGCTATTATCACAACCGCACCTACCCCATCGATATACAATGCTGCTCACAAGCTATTGACACGCTGGCCAATTTTTCGCGAGAGCAGGAAGGTTCTCTCGAACTGGCTCGCAAGGTCGCCCGCTGGACCATTGAGAACATGCAGGACCGGCGCAAAGGCTTCTTCTACTACAGGCAATACCCGTTAATCACCGCAAAAACTCCTTATTTCCATTGGGGTCAGGCGACCATGTTTAAGGCGCTCGCCCATTTGCTTCTGAAGGTTTCAACAGAAGGCAAGCAGCCCGCCTTCGGAGAGTAGCCGCGGCGAATTTTAATGCCCCGGGCGATGAATCCGGTGGCGGCTCTAGCACAGTTTGGTTTTAACGCAGCCCGATGACTTCAGTCCTCGCTCAATCCTCACCGTCCGCTCCAGGAGAGGCGCCATCAGCGCGCCGGGATTCGCCGCTGCCTTCATGCATTCTCATCACTCCCGCGCGAAACGAAGCCGACCTGATCGAAAATACGATCAAATCGGTTGTTTCACAAACAGTCACGCCGAGCAAATGGATTATCGTCAGCGACGGCTCGACGGACGGAACGGATGAGATTGTTCAGAGTTATGCGCGGCAGCATCCCTGGATCGAACTCCTTCGCCTGCCGGAACGCGTCGACCGCCAATTTGCGGCCAAGGCGCGGGCGTTTAACGCTGGTTACGAACGAGTCAAGGAGCTTGAGTATGAGGTGATTGGCAACCTTGATGCGGACATTACGTTTGATCCCGGTTATCTCGAGTTTCTTCTGGAGAAGTTTGTCTCGAATTCGAAGCTGGGTGTCACGGGCACCCCGTTTGTGGAAGACTTTGATAACGCCGCCAAGCATACCTACGCCCACAATTTTGCGAACGTCGAGCATGTCTCCGGCGCCTGCCAGCTTTTTCGGCGCGAATGCTTTGATGCGATCGGAGGATACATTCCGATCAAAGGTGGAGCGATCGATTGGATCGCCGTAACCACGGCCCGGATGCGGGGCTGGCAAACACGCACGTTCACAGAGAAGGTCTGTTTCCATCATCGCAAGCTCGGGACGGGATCGGGAAAGAACACGGTTTTGCGGATGCGGTTCCATTACGGGCAAAAAGCTTATTACGTGGGCGGGCATCCGGTTTGGGAAGTGCTCCGGGGCTGTTTCCAGATGCGCCAGCGGCCGTTTGGCATTGGGGGACTCGCGTTCATTTCGGGCTACATCGCCGGCGCGATTCGCCGTGTTGAACGCCCTGTCTCTCTCGAGTTGATCGCTTTTCACCGTTCCGAGCAGATGGAGCGTCTTAGGCGCGTTTTTCGAGTACGTTCGTAAGGCCGATTTCATGATGATCATCAAGTCCGACCAAAATAAAGAATTAGAATTAGCCGTTTCGGGCGGCTTCGTTCGAATCGCTCGGCTGTGCAACGAATACTATGAATTCGTCGATAAGGCCGATACCCTGGTAGCACAAATAAAACAGCAGGATCAAGCCGATATATTTACTTTCGTTCAGAGTGCTTCGGAGAGGAGTCCTCGACACCAGAGGCGCTGCGAATGGGATGATGCTGCCGTTCTCCAGCTCACCACGTTTGAGCAATGGTGGAAGAAACAGATTAATGATAAGACGAGAAACATGATTCGCAAGGCGGCGAAAACTGGAGTTGAAATTCGGGAGGTTGGATTTAATGAGGACCTGGTTCGCGGAATAGAGCGGATCTACAACGAATCTCCAGTTCGTCAGGGAAGAAGATTCAGACACTTTGGTAAAACTTCCGAGATCATACGCGTGGAACACTCAACGTTTTTAGATCAGAGCGTTTTTATCGGGGCTTACTTTAAAGACGAGCTGATTGGATTTGTGAAGCTTGTTCATGGAAAGGGAGTGTCTAACCTGATGAACATTATTTCACTTGTTAGCCATAGAGACAAAGCACCTACCAATGCGCTCCTCTCGAAGTCGGTAGAACTCTGCACAAAACAAGGAATTCCACTTCTTCATTATGGCTCCTGGAGCCGGCGTTCGATGGGAGACTTCAAGAAGCACCACGGGTTCGAGCTGATGAGAGTACCCAGATATTACGTCTCGCTCTCAATAAAGGGAACGTTGGCTCTCGCACTGAAACTGCACAGGCCGATTCAGGAGCGTATTCCCGAGAATTTTCTGGACAAGCTCGCTGAGTTTCGAGGACGCTGGAATACCTTAAGGTTCGGCAAATCTGGACGGAGTCGAATCCCCACAATTCAGAGAACCACCGCGACGGGATAACTGGGGCCGTAGTTTAAATGGCAAAACGCCATGAGAAATCATGGAAATGAAGTGTTCAATTCCTTCCGGCTCCACCAGCGTTATAGCGTAGTTATTCCTATCCTTGATGTTTCGATTCACCGTCGTATTTGATCGCACCCCACGGGACCGCATCGGTCAAGTCCGAGACGCTCTGCTCGCTTGCAAACGGCGAGAACGTGAAGATGTTTCCGTTGATTCTTATCCAGAGCTAAAACTGCACGTTGGTTACGTTGGCGCCGCAAGCCAAAAGATTTGGAATGAGAATCGCGATATTTGCCTCTACTGGAGCGGGGAACTATTTCAGGATAGCAGCGATCTCGGCGAGCTAGCGGCCCCCCAGTTAGCTCCATCGCAGCTCGGTCCATGGATCCTCCAACAGTACGAGAAGGATTCATTACAATCCTTTCGCCGATTAAATGGCTGGTTCTCCGGTCTGCTCATCGATCTTCGGAATCAGCACGCTGTTCTTTTTAACGACCGTTTTGGACTCCGTCGTGTTTATGTCCACGAGCGCAACTCCGGGTTTTGTGTCTCGTCAGAAGCCAAAGTCGTCCTGAATCTCGTCCCCGGAACGCGGGCCTTTGATCTTCGAAGCCTGGGCGAATGGCTCTCCTGCGGTTGCGTTCTTCAGAATCGGACTCTCTTTCAAGGGATCTCTCTTCTTCCTGCCGCTTCGGCCTGGATTTTTCGCCCCGACAGCCCTCCAGAGCGCAAGTCGTATTTTGCTCCTGCCGATTGGACGCAACTGCCGAAGCTTTCACCCGAAGCGTACAACGCGGCTTTGCGAGAGATTTTCCCCGCAGTCCTGAAGCGCTATTTCGCGGGGGAGGAGCCGATTGCCATGTCGTTGACCGGCGGTCTGGACGGCCGGATGGTCATGGCCTGGTCGCCAGCCGCTCCGGCGGAACTGCCGTGCTACACCTTCAACGGCCCGTACCGGGATTGCGCCGATCTTCGTTTGGCGCGACGGATTGCGGCGGCATGTGGCCAGCCGCACCGGTCCATTCCAGTCGGTGATGATTTTCTCGAGCAGTTTCCGCGATTGGCGACCGAGTGTGTCGAGATCAGCGATGGAGCGATGGATGTCACCGGCGCCGCTGAACTTTTCGTCAATCGGACCGCGGCGCAGATTGCCCCGGTTCGGCTCACGGGCAATTACGGCTCGGAAATCCTACGGCGTTATGTGGCGTTTCGTCCCGCGCCGCTGAATGGGGCGATTTTCTCGAGCGAGGTGGTGGGACTGGGCCGACAAGCGGCCGAAACGTATCAGTCTGAAAGAGACGGTGATACATTATCGTTTATCGCCTTTAAGCAAGTTCCGTGGCATCATTACTCGCGTCTATCAGTGGAGCAGTCGCAGCTCACGGTCCGCTCTCCCTTCCTGGATAACGATCTGGTCCGACTCGCGTATCAAGCGCCGGAGTTTGCAGATACGTGCAGCGATAAGCCTGGCGGGAAAGTTCGCAAGGTTGGCAACTCGGCGTCGTCCAGTTCCTTTGCGAGTTTCGCGCTGGAGTCATCGCTGCGTCTCATTTCGGCGGGCAAGCCTGAACTGGGGCGGAT
>Ga0170475_106625740_pt1 | contig 12883 bp, 12 predicted proteins | sample Soicark_Litter_5_FD_111474 | JGI IMG/M metagenome (GOLD analysis project Ga0170475, IMG submission 111474) | Avena fatua rhizosphere microbial communities from Hopland, California, USA. Combined Assembly of 48 SPs | reverse complement strand
GCCGACGAAAATGCCATGAGCGGCCACCTGGAGCGCATGCTCAAGTCGGTCGGTCAGGACGTAAACGGCTCCAAGCCCATCCTGGAGATCAATCCGGATCACGTGCTGGTCGGCAAACTCAAGGCGGAAATGAGCGGCGAGCGCTTCGGCGACTGGTCGCACCTGCTGTTCGATCAGGCCACCCTGGCCGAAGGTGGTGCGCTGGATGACCCTGCCGGCTTTGTGAAGCGCATGAACAAGCTGATTATTGATCTGGCATGACCCAAGCCACCGGGAAAGCGCAGCATCTTTCCCGTTGTCAAAAAAAGCCGCCTTCGGGCGGTTTTTTTTTTGTTGCGCTGCCGCGTGACGAGGAGGAGAATCAAACCTTACAATAAGCTTTCAAAAACCAAACATCGTCAGGCACCAGTCACGCCCATGTCGCGGGACGGCCATCTGCCCATCAGATCGGCAAAAGACCAGATACGTCGAAAGATCATCTGGCTATTTGCCGGCAGGCAGCAATACTACCCTCATAACATATCTAAGCAGCGGAGCCAGCTACCCCATGAAGAATTTTTCCATAGCCACCCGGATTGGTGGTGGCTTCAGCGTGATGTTGCTGCTGATCCTGGCGGTTGGCTTGGCAGGGCTGTTCGGCATACGGGGCCAGCATGAGCGGGTAACGCAGTTGATCAATTCAGATATCGCCTTCAATGTCCGGGTCAGCGAAATGGTCAGCTTTCTGGGACGCATGCGTTCTGCGGAAAAAGACACGCTGATCAGCTTTGTGCAACTCGCCAAGGTCAAGGAATACCGGCAGCAGTGGGAGCAGGCCAACAAGCAGTTTCTCGTATCACTGGATGCTGCCCGCAGGCTCGCCGACGCGGCGGATGCCCCCAGCATAGACAGCATGCGCGGCACACTGGATGAATATGGCAAAGGCTATGTGGCCGTCGCCACGCGCGTAGGGCAAGGCGAGTTCAGCAGTTCCGCCAATGCCAACCAGGCCATCGAGCCGGCGCTGGTGCCGGTAAACAAGCTGGAAACCCTGCTGGGGCAGATGGCTGTGACCAGCCAGAAGCGGGCAGACGGCGCCGGCGACCAGTTGGCGGCGCTCAAGCAAACCAGCATAGGCACCATCACCGTGTTGTCGGCTATCGCCGTCATCCTCGGTGCCGCCATCGCCTTGCTGGTCACCCTGTCGATCCGCAAGCCCCTGTTCATGACACAGGAAGCCTCGCGCGCCATTGCCCGCAGCAATGATCTGACCATACAGCTACCGAACGTAGGCCGCAATGAGATCGGCGCGACCGCCAAAGCCTTTTCGCAGGTCATCGGTGCAGTTCGCGACTTTATGAGCGAAGCCAATTCCAGCGCCAAGCAATTGGAAAGCTCTGTGCACGACATGGAAAACATCGCCAACCAGGTGGCGCTCGCCTCGTCGCGCCAGGCGGATGCCGCTGCGGCGACGGCGGCGGCCGTCGAACAGGTCAGCGTCAGCATTCAGGTTTTGTCCAGCAACACGCAGATCGTCCGCCAGGAGGCGCAGATCGCCAACGGCAAGGCCACGGAAGGCGCCGAGCTGGCCATCAAGGCTGAGGACGAGATACAGCGCATTGCCAAGGCACTGTCAGAGGCTTCGACCGTCATGGTGTCGCTGAGCCACCGTTCCAGTGAGATCAGCACCATCGTCAAGACGATACGCGAGATCGCCGACCAGACCAATCTGCTGGCCTTGAATGCAGCCATCGAAGCGGCCCGTGCCGGCGAGCAGGGACGCGGCTTTGCCGTGGTCGCCGACGAAGTGCGCAAGCTGGCGGAACGCACCGCCCTGGCCACCGGCGACATCTCCGGCAAGATCGACGCCGTGCAAAAAGACACCAGTGACGCCAATGCGCGAATCCGCGAAGCGAATTTGCGTGTCGAGCATGGCGTGGATTGCACCAACGAGGTAGCACGCTCGCTGAGTGATATCCGCGCTGCCTCCGAGCAGACGGTGCTGAAAGTATCGGAAGTAGCCGACACCATCCAGGAGCAAAGCATGGCCACGCAGACCATGGCGCAGAATATCGAAAAGATTGCGTCCATGACGGAAGACAACCATGGCTCGGTCGCCAAAGTCAGCCAGCTTGCGCGAGGCCTGGCGACACTGGCTGGCGGCTTGAACCAACAGATCGGCAAGTTCAAGGTGTAGAGGCTCCCGTTGCTTGCCCGACTACAAGCACAGGCGCTCAATCCAGCGTCTGTGTTTTTTTTGCCACAGGGTGTCACTGCTTAAGCGGACATCCAGGCACCGACCTACCCTTTCAAGAACAGATTCAACGGCTTGTCACATTCGGCACCGATACTCGTGCCATCATCGAACCGTGACGTATACATGCCGTGAGCGACAAAGCCCTCCATCACTACCGCGCCATCTGGATATCCGATGTACACCTGGGCACTTCCGGGTGTCAGGCCAACTACTTGCTGGATTTCCTGAAAGACAACGAGTCCGAATACCTCTATCTCGTCGGCGACATCATCGACGGCTGGGCGCTGAAGCGCTCCTGGTATTGGCACCAGACGCACAACGATGTCGTCCAGAAAATACTGCGCAAGGCACGCAAGGGCACGCGTGTCATCTACATCGCCGGCAACCACGACGAGGGCATGCGCCAGTTCATCGGCCTCGCCTTCGGCGGCATCGATATCCAGGATGAAGTCATCCATATCACCGCAGATGGCCGCAAATTCCTGGTTTTACATGGCGATCTCTTCGACGGCGTGATCCAGTGCGCGCGCTGGCTGGCCATCGTTGGTGACCATGCCTACACCTTCACCCTGAAACTGAACCGCTGGTTCAACCATATCCGCGCCAAGTTCGGCCTCGGCTACTGGTCGCTGTCGCAATACCTCAAGCATCGCGTCAAATCCGCCGTCAATTTCGTCGGCCAATTTGAACAGGCGGTGGCGCGCGAAGCCAAGTCGCGCGGCCTGGATGGGGTGATCTGCGGGCACATACACAAAGCCGAGATGCGCGACATTGACGGCATACTCTATTGCAATGACGGCGACTGGGTGGAGAGCCTGACGGCACTGGTAGAAACCATGGATGGCACGTTGAAAATCGTCACGTGGCAGACTATCAGCCATGAAGTCAACGTCGCACAAAAGGAACTTGATGTCGCAATTATCGCGTCAGAGTAGGCAAGATTGCATAACCCGTACTATCATGCGCAGGCGTCAGAGACAAAACCGCCTGAAATTGGTTTCGCCACTTCAGGAAGAATTGCTCTCAGGAGCTGCGTGTAAGAAATTTCCCGTAGCACCGACTGACGCTCTGAGGCCGTTGCTTCAGGGCTTTTGAACACCCACTTCCCCAAGGAGAATACCTATGAAATTTTCATCCGCCGCTCTTGCCGCCGTTGCTGCTGCTTCCTTCGCTGTTGCTACCGTTTCCGTCCAAGCTGCTGACGTTGTCATCGCTGCTGACGCAAAAGTTAAGTGCGAAGGCACCAACAGCTGCAAAGGCACTTCCGAGTGCAAGACAGCAGAACACGCTTGCAAGGGCAAGAACGAGTGCAAGGGCAAGGGCTTCGTTAGCCTGACAGCCAAAGAATGTGCTGCTAAGGGCGGCAAAGAAGCCAAGGCTTCCTAAGCCTTAGTTCCGGAAAATGCACGCGGGGTGTATGCCTTGCGTGCATTTTTTTATTGGTCAGCCAGAAATCGTTATACACGCTGGGGGGCGCCCGCTTAAGGAATTGAAAAGCCTAAGGAAATAGCCGAGCAAGCAGCGCTTGCGAGCACCCAGACGGAAAAATGATAAAAATTGTAACTTCGTGAATATTGCCGTTACAAGCCAGCAGCGAGTTGCACAATAGCAACACAATTTAGCTACCCTTGTTTGCCTTCACAGGGCAATGCACACGAAACTTGAAAGCCGTTTGCAAAGTGCGGCTCCCGGCAACCGCGTCTGCATTTCGCAAACTGTTTTTAAGAGATGAACCTGCATGGCACCTACTCCCAAACCCGCCTTCGGCCTTGGCATGCGGCCCGTCCATTACCCGGCCCTGCTGGAGAACCCCGGCTGCGTCGACTGGCTGGAAGCGCTGAGCGACAACTACCTGGTTCCCGGCGGCAAGCCCCTTTACTATCTGGACAAGCTGCGCGCCGACTACCCCATGGCCATGCATGGCGTGGCGCTGGATATCGGCGGCACCGATGCGCTGGATGAAAGCTATTTGCGCTCGTTGCGTGCCCTCGCCGACCGCATCCAGCCCATGTGGATCTCCGACCACCTGTGCTGGAACGGCGTGGATGGCGTCAATCTGCATGACCTGATGCCCCTGCCCTATACGGAAGAGGCGCTGCGCCACCTGGTCGGCCGCATAAGCCGTACCCAGGAAGTGCTGGGCCAACAGATACTCATCGAGAACGTCTCCAGCTATCTGAGCTACGCCGCCGACGAAATGACGGAATGGGAATTCATCGCCACGCTGGCCAAGCAGGCGGATTGCCTGATCCTGCTGGATGTCAATAACGTCTACGTCAGCAGCCGCAACCACGGTTTTGACCCGCTGGACTACCTGCGCGCCATTCCCGCCGCCCGCGTGCGGCAGATGCACCTGGCCGGCCATTCCGACCATGGCGACTACCTGGTGGATACCCATGACGCGCCGGTCGCCGATGCCGTCTGGTCGCTATACGGCCACGCCGCACGCATGTTCCCGGGCGTCGCGACCATGATAGAGCGCGACGACCATATTCCGCCCCTGGAAGAGCTGGTGGCCGAGCTGCAGATTGCCCGCGACATCGCTGCCGGCAACAGCGTGCACAGCCAGGTAGAGGAGTTGGCGGCATGAACGGATTACGCACCATCCAGCAGCAGCTCAGCGCCCACATGCGCCACGGCGACATGCAAGCCGCCGACCTGATCGTAGAGACAGCCAGCGTGCCGCGCGCGACGCGTCTGCGCATCTACGCCCACGCCTATATCGCGCGCCTGGAAGAAGTGTTGCGCAGCAACTACCCCAAGCTGCACCTGGTGCTGGGCGACGAGGACTTCATGACGCTCACCCAGGATTACCTGGCAGCGCACCCCTCGCAGCGGCGCTCGGTGCGCTGGCTGGGCGATACGCTGGCGGATTTCCTGGCGGCAGGGGAAGCCTACGCCGAAGCCCCCGTGCTGGCCGAGCTGGCACGCCTGGAATGGGCGCTGGGCACGGCCTTCGATGCCGCCGACGCCCCCACCCTTTCCGCCGCCGCGCTCGGCGAGCTGGCTGACGACGACTGGCCGGTACTCGCCCCGCGCTTCCACCCGGCGCTCACCGTGCTCAGCCTGCAATGGAATGCCATTGCCGTCTGGCAGGCGCTGGACAAGGATGAAGAGCCGCCGCGCCCAGCAGAGGCGGCTGGCGGCTGGGCAGTATGGCGGGACGAACTGGTGCCGCACTTCCGCTCGCTGGCACAAGATGAAACAGCCCTGATGCTGGCCCTGCGGCAGGGCGAGGTATTCGGCGCCGCTTGTGAAAAATTGCTGGTGTGGCACAGCGAAGAGGAGGCGCCCGGTATCGCGGCAGGCTATCTGGGGCGCTGGCTGGCCGATGGCTGGATCAGCGCGCTGGATACCAAGCCGGGCGCATAAGCCCTTTCAAGAGTGCCAGCCCCGGGCTACGGGGCTGGCGCACCCGTGTAAGGTAACGCTTACTTGCAATCGCCGATGCGCTTGCCGCTGAACTCGGTGCTGACCTTCATCAGCCCTTCCGGCCCCTTCATCTCCATCTGCGACTTGCCCTGGTAGCTGCTGCCCTGGTAATTGATCTCGCCCGCCACGTCTATCGGCGCTTTACCGTCGCAGTGCATCTTGTAGCTGACAGTATCCCCGGCCACTTTCTGGTCCAGCATCTTGCAGTTTTCCGGCATGGGGCCACGCCCGGCACCGGCCATGGTCTGCTTGCTCAGGTCTTTGACATCCTCGGGCTTGATGCAGAATTTGGACGTAGTCGCCGGCATGGCCATATTCATCGGCGCCTGCATGGTGGACTTGGTCGTAAACTCCCACTGCCCCGGCATCGCCGTCGGCGCGGCCTGCGCAGCCACGAGTCCAAGCCATGTAGCACAGCCGGCAAACTGGACGAAGGAGGGTTTGGTCAGGGTCATTACGGGCTCCGCAGCGGATAGGGGTAGATCACGCATAAAGTTTAACCGAGAACACCAGGCTTGGTATCCTGTCGCGATCTGGAATATTACCCACATTGCATAGGCAAAAATCGGCAAGCGGCAGGTAATTAACGGCCTCCCTGTTGCAGATTTCCTACAACAACGGACCAGCGGTACTTGAACATTGCCGCATCCGCCATCACTAAGCGGATATAGCCACTACCGCGAACAGACCAAATCTCTTCGCTACCGCCATGTTCAAGCTCTTCAGCCGCACCCAGCCGCCCAGCCCGCTCGACAGCCCTCTTTGGCCGCAACTTGCCCGGCAGATGGCCTTGCTGCAAGGCTTGGGCGAGGAAGAACACGCGCTGCTGAAAACGCGCATGCGCCGCTTCCTGGCCAAGAAATCCATCACCACGGCACACGACCTGCCGCTGGACGACGAGATGCGCCTGACCATCGCCGCCCAGGCCTGCCTGCCCATACTCAACCTCGATGACCATGCCTACGACGATTGGGCGGGGGTGGTGCTCTATCCCGACGCCTTCGTCACCAGCAATAGCTGGACCGATGGCGCTGGCCTCGTGCATGAAGGGCAAAGCGTGCTGATCGGCATGGCGCGGGGCGATGGGCCCATGTTGCTGTCCTGGCCGGACAGCAAAAGCTCGCCGGCACTGGATGGCTACAATGTGGTGATCCATGAATGCGCGCACAAGCTGGACATGCGCAATGGCTACGCGAATGGCTCGCCGCCCCTGCATGCCGGCATGTCGCAAGCGGCCTGGACGCGGGCCTTCGCACACAGCTATGACGACTTCTGCTGGCGTGTACGGCATGGCTACACCATCCCTGTCGACCCGTATGCGGCACAAAGCCCGGCGGAATTTTTTGCGGTGCTGTCGGAGGGCTTTTTCGAGAACCCGCACGTGTTGGCGGCCGCTTACCCGGAGGTCTACCAGCAATTGATGCAGTTCTACCGGCAAGACCCAAGGCGCCGTTTGCCGGCGCCGCTTCCTGCTACTGCGCCTGACCATTGATGCAGGTATGTGTGATCAGGCCGCTGTGTCACCCTCGGTCTGCATGGCGGCAATACGCGAGGCCTTGCGCACCTGCGCCTGCTTGAAGCGCGCCTTGGACACTTCGTTATCCGGCTCCAAGGGTGGCACCACGACGGGTTTGCCATCCTTGCCCACCGCCACCATGGTGAAATAGCAGCTATTGGTATGCCGCACCACACCGCTGGTGACGTTCTCGGCGATCACCTTGATGCCCACTTCCATGGAGCTTTTACCCGTGTAGTTGATGCTGGACATAAAGGTGACCAACTCGCCGACATGGATGGGCTGCTTGAAAGTGACCTGATCCACCGACAGCGTCACCACATACTGCCCGGCATAGCGGCTGGCGCAGGCATAAGCCACCTGGTCGAGGAACTTGAGAATGCTGCCACCGTGCACATTGCCTGAAAAATTGGACATGTCCGGCGTCATCAGCACCGTCATTTCCAGCTCGTGTATGCGGCCTCGGTTCATTTGTGATTCCCGTTATTGTCTGAACATATAGACAATGTAGCAGTAAACCCACAGCGCAGTCGTACAAAGGTATAACGAGCATCGGCGACGCGAGATCGGCAAACCCAGCAGATTTATTCACAAGCCCTCAGGATGGCAGTATGCCACCGAGCCGCTGATACTCCTCGATATCCCGTTGCCGTTGCGTGACGCGCCGCTCATAGCTGGACTGATTTTTGGTGCAGACCAGGCTATAGGGGCGGCTATGCTTCTGTGTGATGCAATTCACGTCGCAATCCGCTTGCCGTATCGAGCGTTCAACATGGCTCCTATGCTGCTCAGCGGCTTGAAAATCCCACACGCGGCGCTCCGGCGAGGCCAGGAAGCGGCTCAATTGCACGCAATACTGGCATTGGCAAGCCAGGGTGCTGTCGCGGGTAAAATCGGCAGGCGGCGCCAGGGGCAAGGCGATGCGCGCGCGCAGATGCTGCAGGCAGGCATCGCGCAGGCGTTGCACGGGCGGGAAATCTCGTGTCGGTGGATGTTCCGTCAATTGCAGGGCGGCGGGCAGCAACACATTGTCGAGGGGAAACGCTGCAGGGGAAGACAGCGCATGGCTGACCAGCCTGCCCCCCTGATCCGCCTCATCAAGCTGACTGAGCACGGTCAACAAATCAACCACTGTTGCTACCTCCACAGAGGGTGTTTGCTGCCAGTGCGGGCGTGTATTCTCGGAAAGCGGCACATGCTTCTCGATCAATGCCATAGTCAACGCGGTAGCGGCACGGCCTAGACCGCCAACTGCCTCGGGCATAGCCTTACAGACACGTTGCAGCAGGTTGGCGCAGCCATCCAAATCCACTGAGGTGTTATGGATGACAAGTTTTTCGATCGCCGCGACGGCGATGGGCGGTGCCAGCAGCAAAACCGCCTTCATCAGGGCAGCATTGAGGCTACCGTCATAGCGGCCCCTACCGGGCACTTCCGCCAAAAACGCAGTGATACCGGCAGTATCGCGCAGTTGCGTCAGGACATTCAGCATCCGGATTTCGTCTTCCATGCTGTAGCGCGGCTGCATGGGCCAGCCTTGCAGCATATGGCCCGCCAAGGCATGCGCTTCCTGCCAACGTGCAGATCCGACATCCTCACCGTAGAGTAGCCACTGCTCGGCCAATGCCTTCAGATAGGGCAAGGACACTGCCAGCCCTGCCTGCGCGAGCACCACCAGCTTGCGCGCCTTGGGCCATAGCACCAGCGCCGCGCGGCTATAGGTACGCTCAAAACTGGCCCCTTCATTGCCGGTTGCTTCATGGAAATACTCTTCGTCGGGCTCCTCGTCTTCCAGCACTTCCAGTGAGCAAATCTCTTCCTCAGCAAGCGGCAAGGCGCTCAATGCCGGTCGACCGCCATCCGGGCTACGCCATTCCGAGATCGTCTCGGTGCGTTCAGTGACTTCACTCGCTTCAAAATCCTCTTCATGGCCGCGCCGATATTCGTATTCGGCAATGCCGAATTCTTCGATATGGATCAATGCCAGATATATTTCACAGCCCGCCTGCTCGGCAGCCGCCACCAGCACCTTGGCCGCAGCGGCATCGGCGTTCTTGAGGGTATGAAAGGCAAGCTCAGCAGGCGTATAGGCGTGCTCCAGAGGGTAGACCAGCTTCTCAGGCAGATCATTGCCTGAAACATTTTTGCCGGATACCCACTCCTGCAGCCAGCCGCTGATCGTCGCCAATTCTTTGGAATAGTGAGGCGGCGCAGTAACGTTGGTGTCACCGCTCCCGATACGTATCAGGTTATAGACCAGCGTCAGCCGGTAGCCTCGCGTGATGGGGCGCATTTCATGCACGCAATCGGCATAGAAGGCGGCATATGCCAGCTCGGATGCATCTGTACCTTGCAGATCGAGGCTCACCGCTTGCGCCTGATGGCGTATCAGCAATTCGCCGCCGCTGTAATCGGAGGGCAGCACCAGCACCAGGGTGGCAAACATGCCCGGCGCTTTCTCGGTATCGCGATGTGGCACGAAAAAGCTGCCGGCATCGTAAACCAGCAGCTTGTATAGCTCGGCCCTTACCGGATCGACGACACCCAGGCCCGCTGCCGCCTTGGCGACCACCGCATCCAGGGTTTGCTGCCAGTACCGGCCGCCAAGATGCACGCGATCAGCAGCAATTTGCCAGGTGCGCCGCACCTCGGTATCGATAAGGGTATCTTCACCACGCCCGAACGGCGCACGCTCCGCAAGCGCAACGAGCTGCTCGCCCTGTATCGGTAAAAGCGGTAAGGCGATGCGACCAACCCCATCCACCTCCATGTCGGGCGCAAACATAGCCAGCTTGCCGCTGGCGTAGAACTCACCTTGCTGACGCAGCGTGGGGAGCAGCCTGGCGAGATCGAGCGCGATATCTGGCGTGAGATTGTCGTCTTCCACTGCATCCCCCTCAAATACCATTTCTTTAAACTTTACACCCCCGCCTCATGCGCCTGCTGATCCGCATGATAGCTGGAGCGCACCAAAGCTCCCACCGCCGCATGCCGGAAACCCATCTCCATCGCCAGCTTTTCAAAATGCTTGAATTGCTCTGGCGTTACATAGCGCAGCACGGGCAAATGGCTGGTCGAAGGCGCGAGGTACTGGCCGATGGTGATCATATCGATATCGTGGGCGCGCATATCGTGCATGACCTGAATGACTTCCTCGTCCGTTTCGCCGAGGCCGACCATGATGCCGCTCTTGGTCGCCACCGTCGGGTTCATGGCCTTGAAGTCCTTGAGCAGCTTTAAGGAATGCATATAGTCGGAGCCCGGGCGCGCTTGCTTGTAGAGGCGCGGCGCCGTTTCCAGGTTGTGGTTCATCACGTCCGGCGGCATGGCGGACATGATCTGCAGGGCGATATCCAGGCGGCCGCGGAAATCCGGCACCAGCACTTCGATCTGCGTTTCCGGGCTAAGTTCGCGGGTGAGGCGGATGCAGTCGGCAAAATGCTGGGCGCCACCGTCGCGCAGATCGTCGCGGTCCACTGAGGTAATGACCACGTATTTGAGGCGCAGCTTGGCGATGGTTTCCGCGAGGTGGCGCGGTTCATCCGCATCCAGGGGATTAGGGCGGCCGTGGCCGACATCGCAGAATGGGCAGCGTCGCGTACAGATATCGCCCATGATCATGAAGGTGGCGGTGCCTTTGCCGAAGCATTCGCCGATATTCGGGCAACTGGCTTCTTCGCACACGGTGTGCAGCTTCTGCTCGCGCAGGATTTCCTTGATTTCATAAAAGCGCGTGCCGGACGGCGCCTTGACGCGTATCCAGTCCGGTTTCTTCAGCGCTTCATCCAGCGGCACGATTTTGATGGGGATGCGGCTGGTCTTGGCATCGCCCTTGAGCTTGACGCCTTGTTCGGCTTTGGTTTGCGGTGTAGTAACGACAGGGCTGCTCATATTGTAGGGTCCATTGGGTTTTGGCCGCTCAAGGCGTAGTCGGCAACGCTGGCCGAGCCTTCAAGGGCAAGAAGATGAGCAATTCTATCGCCTAGTCGCGGACCTAGCGAGGACGGCGTTTCCCGGATGCCAAAATCGGACAGTTGCGTCACCGCCAGACCGGCATAGCCGCAGGGGTTGATCCAACTGAAGGGCTGCAGATCCATGTCCACATTCAGCGCCAGACCGTGAAAACAGCGGCCATGGCGGATGCGCAGGCCGATGCTGGCGATCTTGGCCTCGCCGGACTCCCGCTGCACATAGACGCCCGGTGCGTCCACCTTGCCGTAGGCCGCGATGCCGAACCCGGCCAGCACATCAATGATGCTTTGCTCAAGGCGCCGCACCAGTTCGCGCACGCCCAGCTTCTTGCGCGCCAGGTCGAACAGCAGGTAGCAGACGAGTTGGCCAGGGCCGTGGTAGGTTATCTGGCCGCCGCGGTCTATGGCAACGATGGGGATGGCGCCACGTTGCAGCACATGCTCAGGCTTGCCGGCCTGGCCTTGCGTGAACACAGGCGGGTGCTCCAGCAGCCATAGCTCGTCGGGCGTATCCGCATCCCTTCCGTTGGTGAAGGTCTGCATGGCCTGCCAGGTGGTTTCGTAATCGACTAGCCCCAGGGATTTGACTGTCAGCGCCATCAGAGTACGTATTTCACCAGCGGGTGTCCGGTCAGCGAGCGGTACAGGTTGTCCAGTTGCTCACGGGAGACGGCGGTGATGGTGACGGTAAGCGACACATATTTGCCACCGGAGCTGGCGCGTATTTCCAGGTCTGTTTCCGTAAAATCCGGCGCGTGTATCTGCACGATATCGATAATCACGCGGCTGAAGTCTTCCTGATGCAAGCCCATGACCTTGATGGGGAAACGGGTCGGGAATTCCAGTATCGTCTCGGCAGCGGCGGGCGCTACGCCATTATCCTTGCTCATCGCTATCTCCTTTACGCATTACCGTGTCCTTGAAGTCCTGATACAGCGCATCCAGTCGTTTGGCCAATGGGCCAACGCCGCCATCGCCCACCGGCTGCCCGTCCAGTTCGACGATAGCCAATACTTCCCTGGTGGAGCTGGTCATCCACAGCTCATCTGCGCTGCGCACTTCTGCTTCGCTGATCTGCCGCACCTGCAAGTCCACATCGTGGGCAGCAGCCAGCTCCAGCACCAGGTCGTAGGTGATGCCGGACAGCATCAAATGCGATTTCGGCGGCGCCAGCACCACGCCGTTCTTGACGACGAAGACATTGCTGGCCGCGCCCTCCGTCAAAAAGCCATCGCGCAGCAACACGACTTCGGCGCAGCCGGCGCGGCGGGCTTTTTCGCGCATCAGCACAGTGGGCAACAGGTTCAAGCTCTTGATATCGCAACGCAGCCAGCGGAAGTCTTCATGGCTCAAGGCACGCACGCCCTGCGCTTTCTGCTCGCTGCTGACTGTCACCAGCGGTGTCGGGCAAATCAATACCGTCGGCGCCACATCTTCCGGGAAAGGAAAGTCGCGAAAGCCGGCGTTGCCGCGCGTGACATGCAGGTAGACGGACTGGTCGTCATAGTCCTGGCGTTCGATCACAGCCAGGACCAGGGCTTTCCATTCTTCGAGGGTATGCGGATCGTCTATCTCGACACTGGCAAGACTGGCTTTAAGGCGCAGCAAATGCTCGGCCAGCCGAAATGGGTGGCGGGAATAGACAGGGATGACCTCGTATACGCCATCGCCAAACAGGCTGCCGCGATCCAGCGCGCCGACCTTGGCGTCTTCCGGGTTTAGAAACTG
>Ga0170475_126930517_pt1 | contig 12888 bp, 10 predicted proteins | sample Soicark_Litter_5_FD_111474 | JGI IMG/M metagenome (GOLD analysis project Ga0170475, IMG submission 111474) | Avena fatua rhizosphere microbial communities from Hopland, California, USA. Combined Assembly of 48 SPs | reverse complement strand
GAGCGCCGTCGCCGTGTCGCGATCGCGCCCGGCCGCGCACATGAGGCGCTCCATGTAGCCGTTCAGGACGCGCGAGCTGGCGCTGCGCTTGCCTTCGACGCCCGGCCACTGCAAGTCGCTGCTGACGATCGTCGACCAAGGTGCGTCCAGCAGCCTGGCTGCGGCGCGGAAGAACGCGCGCGCCGGTGCCCGCTCCTGAAGCCAGGTAGCGAGCACCTGCGCTTCGCGCGCAGCCACCGTGACCCCTTGCCCGTACAACGGATTGAAGTTGCAGAGCGCATCGCCCAGCACCAAGAACCCCTCCGGGAAAGCGTGCAGCTCTTCGCAGTAGCGCCGGCGGCTCTCTTTGTCGCGGAAGATCGCGGGCTCGCTGAGCGGCTCTGCGTCCCGCAGCAGATCGTAAAGACCGCTCACGGGCAGTGTACGGGCGAACGCGATCATTTCTGCGTAGGTTTTGGGAGCTGGCTCGCCCAGATACGTCGTCATGGAGACGATGTAGCGATCGCCTTCGATGGCCAAGGCTGCGCCCGAGTGCAACGACGGAGGCGTGGCGCTGATGACGAAGCCGCTCTGGCCCCCCAGGTGCTGCTTACGACGGCGAATCGTGCAAGTCGCGCTGGTCAGGTTCGCGCGCACGATCTCCTCTCGCGGCCGTGCGAAGCCCATTTCAGTGAGCCACGCTACGAAGCGCGAGCCGCGACCGGTAGCATCTACGACCAGATCGGTCTGGAGCGTCTCCTCGAGGTGAGGCTGGTCACGCGGGGCGAGCCGCACGCCTGCCACGCTGCGCCGCTTGGCGGAGAGCCCCTTGGCGACGTAGCCATCGCGCAGCGTGACGTTGTCGCGCGCGAGCACGAGCTCACGCACCTGCGCTTCCAGGAGGGGCCGGCTCGCCAACAACCCGCGCACGCCCGAGTCGTAGCTAGGCAGCGGCACACCTCCGATCGTGAAAAAGCCGACGCGAGCGACGTCGATGTATTCCGCCCCACGCTGCTGCATGCGCTCGATAAATCCGGGAAAGAACTGCTCGAGCGCCGCCACGCCGCCTGCCAGAAAGCCGTGCAACTGGCGGTCCTGCGGCACGCCTTTACGAGAATCGGGCCCCGACGGAAGCGTATCGCGCTCGACCAGGGTCACCTCGTCGAAGTGCTTACTGAGCACGCGTGCGGCGAGTAATCCTGCAATGCTTCCACCCAAGACGACGGCATGGCGACGTGAATTGTTCATGAAGTCTCCCGAGATTCGCGACTAGATCTTGTGCAGGTACGCGACGAGCGGTTCGATGTCTTCGTCGTTGATGGGATCTGCCCGGAGCGGGTAGGGAACATCTTCGGGAACGACGCGTCGGAACGCCTCGAAGAGGAGTTGATAGTGCCGCACCACGTCCGTGAGCGTGCGCGCGCTGTTGTCGTGAAAGTACGGTGCGGTCTTCGAGATCCCGAACAGCGTCGGCACGTCGAAGACGTTCAAATCGTCGAAACTGCCGGTGATGAGGAGCCTACCGGGGTCGGTCGACTCGACGATGACCGGCTCCGCCGCGTCGGGAACGCGCACCGCCCAACGGCGAGCAGTTAGCGGAACGGGCGCTGCCTTGAACGGCAGGTCCGCCCCATACTCCGGAACGGGCTTCGAGATGAAGACATCGCCGATGGCGGGTATCGACGCGAGCGGCTCCTGTACTTGCGTCTGCGACGGACCACCGTGGCACGGCACACAGTCGTGCACGAAAAGCTCCTTGCCGTGCTGCTCCAACGGCGTGAGCGGGGGATCGGGATCCGGCGGTGTCTCCCCGCGCCCGATCGCGCCGGCCACGGCCTTTGCACCCGGAGACGAGAAGAGCGCCTTCTGGAAATTGGCGATATCGTCCAGCCTGTTCGCCGCGGGATCGTGTGTGATTTGCGAATGGGCGCGGAGCGCGCCGAGAGCCTGGCTCTGCAGCGTGAGCTGGCGAGCATCGAGCTGATACGGCGCCGTCATCGCGACGTTGACGACCGTCGGCACGGAGCGCCAGACCGAGACTTCGGTAGCGCCCGGATCATCGACCGGCCAAACCCGCTTGTTGCCCGACGCATCCGTCGGCAGCTTGAGCGTGACACGCACGAGCCCCTGGCGCAGATTCGTAAAGTCGTCCTTCCCGTCATTCGCGTCGATCGACCGAAAAAGCGGGTCGTCGGCATGCCGATCAAACTGGCGGCGGAATCGCAGGTTCTGATAGGCGTGCTCCACGCGCTCCGGTGTCAAGCCGAACGCGTCCGACGGAACATGGCACGTCCCGCAAGCGCGCCCGTTGTCGTGCGTCCCGGGAAAACCGAACAAGAACAAGAACTCTCCGCGCGCGACGCTGAGCCCCGCTGTAGAGAGCTCCTCAGACCGCGATGCTACCGAATCCTCCGACGTCTCGGTGGAAGTCTCGGCGGCACAACCTGTCGCGGCCACGAGCGTGAGAACGGTCCAAACATATCTTCCCATGGTAAAGCTCCTCCGATCGAAAGAATCCCAAGACTCAGGAAGCCGCTGTGGCGACCTGTCGCTCGACGGTTCGGGTCCCGCGTGGGTCCAGGAACTCTTCGACGCTGTCCTGGGGGACAGGCCTGGTTCCGTTCTCTGTCTTCGGCATATTGGCGAACAACACGCGTCTGAAGGCCAATGCCGGTGCATCAGCGACGACACTGACGGGGCGCGCAATGCCGTGTGCCCGATGCGCGGACAGCATCATTTCCACGTGATTGATGTCCTCGCCGTTGAGCTGCCGGGCCCATTTCTTGATCACCAAGTCGACCAGACGGTTCTTCGCAAAGGAACGCACGTGCTCGCCAAAGAACCACGAATGCGTATCGTCCGCGGGCGTGACCATGAACAAGGCGACTTGCTCATGACCCGACATGAAGCGATCGTAGAAGAACACCACGCCACCGAGGTCGAAGCGGAAATAGCATCGCTCACGATCGAGCCTGGTTACGCCCAACAATTGGCGAGTCAATCCGAGCACGCCCTCCGTACCCTTGACCCCATCGTGAACCTTGTCCGATGGATCGAGCTGGCCCCAATAACCGCGCATGTCGTCATCGAAACGAATCGTCTGCTCAGCGACCCTCTGTGGCTCACCAGCCAATGTTCCAGGGTGAATGAAGGGCGGATGGGTATTGTCGATCGCGTTCTCGACCACCGACACGAAGGGCGCGGCAGCAAAGATCGGAATGTCTCTGACCCGACGCATGCCGCGCCCATAGTTCGGCTCGAGCCACTCGTACGTCGGCGGCTCCACATTGCCCGGCGCGGAGTCGTCCGGCCAGCACCAGATGATTCCTTGCCGCTCCTCCACGTGGTAGGATTTGACCTCGGCTGTTTGGGGTATCTTCTTCGACGGGCACTGAGACGGGATCGCTACGCACTTCCCCATGCCGTTGAACTGCCAGCCATGAAATGGGCACTGGACGTTGCCGTTGACGACCTTGCCAATACCCAGATCTGCGCCACGGTGGGGACACATTGCGTCGACGGCGGCGATCTTGTAGTCGCGATCGCGGAAGAAGACGACCTCACTACCGAGGATTCTTCGCTTCAGGGGCTTGCTGCCGCCGACTTCGTCGCTCCAACCCGCCGAATACCAGGCGCGTGTAGGAAAGTTCTTCGTATTCATTGTCGTCTATCCTTTGTTTGCTTGGTTGGCAGTTGGTCTAGCGAGAGCTAGCGGGTGCTCACTTCGTGCACGTAGTTGCTCACGTCGCCCATAGCGAGCTCCTTGCCCCGCTTGCGGTCGATCTTGCCGCTGGAAGTACGGGGCAATCGGCCCGCGCGTAGGAAGACGAACCGGTGAACCGACAACTGGAAATCGTTGAGGATCTGCCGGCTCAATTTCAGCGCTGTCTGTTCCAGGTAGGGCAAGTCGGCTTTGGCCGCAGCAAGGCTAGATTTCTTGATCTCCTGCATGAAAATGATCTCGGACGACGGCAGTCCCTCGTTCGTTTGCAGGATGCAGGCGCCCGATTCGATGAAGTATTCGTGCGAACGGCCTACGAGATATTCGATTTCCTCGCCGTAGTAGTTCTTACCGTTGACGATGATCAGATTCTTGACGCGACCAACGATATACAGCTGACCTTGAAGCAGGTAGCCGAGGTCGCCGCTACGCAAGTACGCCGGACCCGACTCTCTGCCCAGCGGCTTGGCCCCGAACCTCGCCTCCGTCGCTTCGGGATTGTTGATGTACCCACGGGCGACATGCGGTCCGCGGACCCATACCTCGCCAGCGCTCCCATCCGGCAGCACGTTCCTTTCCTCGTCGACGATGAGGACGTCGCTCTTTTCGTCCGGGGGTCCAACGGTCGCGACGGCATCGGGCGCGTCGGGGCTGCCCGGCAGGCCCGTTCCGCCGCTGACGTAGAGGGTCGTTTCGGCCATTCCATAGCAATAAAAGAGTGCCTTCGCCTGGAAGCCATAGGGGGCGAAACGGTCGCAAAAGCGCTTCATCGTCAGCGGCCGGATCATCTCCGCGCCGTTGTAGGCCACCTTCAAGCTACTCAGGTCCAGCCCTTCGAGCTGCTCGTCCGTGATCCGTGAGGCGCAGTACTCGTAGCCGAAGTTGGGCGAACCGACGATGTGACCCTTGTATGTCGAGATCAGCTGTAGCCACTTTTGTGGATAGCGAAGGAAGTCGTTCGGCGACATCAACACTGCGTTGCCCCCCATATAGAGCGGATGCATGATGCCGCAAATCAGGCCCATGTCGTGAAAGAAGGGCAGCCAGCTGACCGTGGTTTCACCGCCGCGCAATTGGGCATGCCGGTAGAAGCCACGCTCGATCATGCCCTGATTGGCAATGAGATTGGCATGACTGACAACGACACCCTTGGGATCGGACGTTGAACCCGACGTAAACTGGATCAGCGCGGGCTGTTCGAGATCGATCTTCAGCGCGGTGGCGACACCACCCAATTGCGACAATTCGTCGGTGCAGATGACTTCACAGCTCGTGTCGGGAAACAACTCCGCGACTTGCTTACTGACCTGCTCCTTATTTGCTGTCACCGTTAAGACGGCGCCAATCTCCAGCTTCGACGCGACGCCGCGCAGTCGAATGTCGGGTGAGTCACCGGGGGGAATGTACATCGGGACCGGCGAGATGCTGCCGCGCATGCAGCTGAAGAAGGCCTCGATGAAGTCCAACCCTGGTGGATACATGAGCAAGGCGTTTTTGCCCCGCAATCCGCGCTCCTGTAAGGCCACTGCCAGCAGACAGGAATGGTCGTGGAGCTCGCGGTAAGTCAACGTCAGCGGCGTGGTCGCACGCGGGGCCACGTAGCGGTACAGCGGCTTGTCGCCAACGGTTGCGGCGCGAACGGCTAGCAAATCGGGAAGGCTTTGAGTATGCACGCTTCGAGTTCTCCTCTCCAAAGCTCCAACGCACGTCAGGCAGACGGAGACCGCGCCCTGGGACGGGCTCGAGCTCCAGGCAATCAGGATCCGTGAGCGGTGTAAGCGGGTTGAGCCCCGCTCCTCTTGGCGCTACGGCGGAACGGGATGGCTAGCTGTCCGAACCAACTCACCGGAACATCGACGTCGGCTCCGATATCCTCCGAGGCGCGGCGATCGCGTGGGTTGAAGTAGCTTCGGAACAGGTGATCCCAAACCATCGTTACCGACCCGTAGTTGTTGTCGTGTTCTTTGCGCACCCGGCTGTGGTGCCAGTGGTGCAGCTCGGGCGTATTGAAGACCCATGACAGCCAGCCGCTTCTGACCGCGATGTTCGAATGGGTCAGCAGACCAACCGAGAGCTGAAAGGCGAAGTACCAATTCAAAAGGGGGGCAGGCACGTCGAGCAGCGCTGCAGCCAAAGAGATGGGGAAGAAGAAGACGAACACCTCGAACGGGTGAACCCGGGAGTTGTTCAATACGTGCAGCTGCTCGCTATTGTGGTGCATTCCGTGCAGCTTCCAGAGCAGCGGCGCGGTGTGGAATGCGCGGTGGCAGACATAGTAAATCAGGTCAATGACCAAGGTCAGCTCGACGAGCTGCACCACCAAGGGTAGCCGCAGGCCAAACAGGTCGTGATGGATCGAGCCGCCCTGTTGCTTCGTGAGCCACAGTGCAAACAGCGCAGCCACCAGCTGTGCGGCGGGGAAGGTAAAGTTGTAGAGAAAATCGTTCCAGCCCTGTCGGTCGTAAGTGTTCCAGCGCTTGTGGTACGGAATGACCAGCTCGAGCACGAAGATGCCGAGCATCATGATGAGAAAGTGCACCTGCAGCGCGACTTCGTAGGAAAGCCCCAACGAACCGACCAGCGCACCGTACGTGGCCAGCGATCCCAGCATGATGCCAGGCCACACCAGCACCAAGAGGTGGCCCCACCATGCCTTGGAAGCGGGCAAGTCCCTCACGATTCCCCTGCAGATTTCTGGACAGCGCCGATGCGTCGAGACGCCACGCGCTGCGGTGTAGGCACGTTGACGTTACTGACCAGCCCCAGCCACTCCCAAATCCGGATCAGAGCATAGCCCACGTCCAAGTGAGCCGCTCGCAGGCCCACATAGGCCGAGCCCGGGAAGGCATGGTGATTGTTGTGAAACGATTCGCCCAGCGTGGGAATGGCCATCCACCAATGGTTGCGACTATTGTCTCGAGTCGCGAAGGCGCGAGTGCCTACCAAGTGATTCATACTGTTGACGTAACCGATGGTGCTGCTGAGCACGAAGGAACGCACGCCCCAGCCCCACAAGAACCCCGTCCACAGCCCGATGGGATGACGCGTGATGGCCAGCTCCATCAACGCGGGCAGCACCATCGCCAGCGCGATCCACTTGTAATAGTGCTTGTTGACGGCACCAATATCCTCATCACGTAGCAGGTCCCGCACATAGAACATCGGATTCGGCGATTCGTGCTCTCTCATCCAACCAAAGGCGGCGTGAAAGAGACCGCTCAGCTTCGTGCGATGCAGCGTGGGTGTGTGCGGGTCACCTTCTTTGTCCGTGACCTGGTGGTGGCGCCGGTGGAAGGCCGCCCAAACGACCGGCGGCCCCTGTCCTCCCATCGATGCCAGCAGGACCAGCAATTGCTTGAATCGCCGGGTGGGCACGAATGACTTATGAGAGAGAAAACGGTGGCTGCCGCAGATGACACCAACCAAGGTCAGAAACCAGAGCACGGTAAACTCGACGAGATTCGATACTGTCGGCGGATACCTGAAGAGCGCGATCAAGGTCAGCGGTATCGGCAAGCACGTGAGGATGATGAAGTGCCACCTCTGGGTCTTAGCCATGCGCGCATCGGACGGGATGACGCTGGGGTCAACAGATCGCGCGCTGAATTCAATGGCATTTTCCATGGGATATACTCGGCTCCCGTTACTTTACGCTCGCGCCAACGCAGCGATGATCATTCGGGCTGAGCGCTGACCCGAATCGAGTGCGCCTTCCATTTGGCAAGGATGTGCTTGCCCATACTCCGCCCCGCACCAATAGATGGGCGGGTCTTGTTCACGCAGCAGCTTTCCCATGCGGGTCATCACGCCGGGTGGGAAGTACGCGCCGTAGCTGCCGCCGATCCATTCGTTGGCGGCCCAATCCTCGATTAGCACTTCCTTCGGTTTCGGGAACAAGCTGCCGAACATCTTGTCGATGGCCTCCGCCACTACTGTCTCGCGATTCGTTCCGGTGGCCATGAACTGCTCCGCGTGACTCGTCCCGACAAAGCCGGCGAGTACCCCGCGCTGGCGATCGGCCGGCGAATTGTCGATGGTGTAGCTGAGCGGGTAGTGATTACTCATCACTTGCCCCGACAACCCCTGCTCGATCCAATAGGGTTGCTCATAGACCGCCTGCACCTTGATCACCCGCCCCATCGGCAGCGCCTGCAGGAAGCGATCACGCCTGGTCGGTCGCGAGGGCGAAAATGTGATCCGCCGCACCGCCGATGGCGGTATCGCGAACAGCAGCGCACGGTGGCGCCCGCGGGCAGACGCGGTCTCTACGTCGACGTAGCCGTCGGCAACACGGACGGAACGAACCGGCGCGTCCAGCAGGATTCGGCTCGAGCCGACGCTGGCAGCCATCTTCTCGCACAGCTCAGTCGGGCCCTTCTTGAACCTGAATTCCTGGTGGCCCTGCGCCACGCTGATCAAGCTGCTCAGGCTCACGGACCGACTGGAGTAGTAAAGGACGTAGAGCAACGACACCATGTCCGCTTCAACGCCGAACACCATTTCGCTCACCATGCGAAAGAAGGCCTTACCCATGCGGGTAACGAGCGTCGCGTCAATCCACTGCCCAAAGGACTGGTGGTCGTATTTGGCCAAGGTCGCGCTCCAGGGTTCACTGTGCGCCAAGCGCCCCATCTTGTGGTCGAAGCGCGCCATTCCCTGGACGATGTCGGCCTTCTGCAGCAACCCCAGCGCTGGGATGGCGCCGCGAAACGAGCTGCGTTTGCCATCCCACCAGATGAGGTGATTGCCCTCATTGTGAGTTTCTACCGTGTCGATGCCAAATCGCTCGATTTGGGTCTTGATCAAGGGCTGCTGACCCGAAAACCAGTTCGCGCCCAATTCCACGACAACGTTGTCACTGCAAACAACGTCTCTGACTCGTCCGCCGACCGCGGCCTGCGCCTCGAACACTTGAACGCTCAGCCCCGCGCGATGGAGCTCGTCGGCAGCCATCAGGCCGGCCAAACCGGCCCCAACGACGCAGACGTCGGTATTGCATTGCGTTGCAGTCATGCGCTGTTTCCTGACGTCCCTCTCTCGACACGGCTCAGAAGCAGCTGCGCAACTGGCCACGGCGACGAATATCGAGCGATGCGCAATGAAACGAGCCGACAAATGGAAAGTAATGCTCGAAGTCGCACAAGACCGGTTGCATGCCGACCCGCTTGAGGAACGTAATCGTGTTCTCTTGATTGCGCTCGACGATGATGCGCTTGTCGTCGAGGCTCAGCATGTTGATGTTGAGCCACCCGGATAGTCGACCCAGGCGGTTCTTCTCACTGATCACCACGGGTGGTGCTTGAAACACTTCCCAGGTCTTGAAGATCGAAGGCAGCGCCGCCTTGTCGAAGTACTCCGGACTATAGAGCAGCTTGCCCTGGCACAATGGCACGACGGTGTCGTCGAGGTGCATCGCATACGGATTCTTGGTCTCCACGACGTGTACCGTGAAATCAGACCCGAGAATCTGCCTGACCCAAGCGATGCCCGCATCGTTCGTGACGTGGCTGCGTGAGACGAGGATGTCCTTGCCGAATTTCATGAAGTCGGCGGCATCGAAGAGCACCTCCTCCTCGTTGACGAGCCATTCAGTCGGATGCCCATCCTTGTCGCGCTTCAGATCGCGCACGAACGAGACGTCCGACAGGACCGGCTTCGGCGCGGAGATCCAGCGCGCGCCGCGTCTGGATAGCTCCTTGAGGACCTTGCGATAGGCAAGTGTCTCGAAGTAGCGACTACGGTCAGCCATGGGCGCCTCGACGATCAGGTCGCCGATTAGCAGCAGGCTATCGCGCGGATTCGACGAGCAGAATTGGTGAGGCACACTCCAGTCGGGTGTTTGCAGTGGCCGCGAAAAGTCGATCGGCTCGGCCGTGTGAACTCGCACGCCCTCGCCTTCGAGAATGACACGAAGCTCCCTCACCTCGCTGCGGGCAGCCTCGATCAGATCAGCCGGGTAGCGCTTCGTGCTGTTCGGAAACAGCTCGTCGATGACGTGTGAGAACCTCAGGGGAATGACGGAGTTGAATACCGACATATCCCCCGGCTTCATCGCGCCCAATGGATCGCCGAGGAGTACTTCCTCGAGCGGATCCCACTCCGTGTAGGCGCCGATTCGTTCCTGCGAAACTAGTGCTGCTGAAACCATGAAAATCCTGTTATTTCCCGTGGATTGGCGAAAGACCCGCTCAGGCGTAGGGCGCGGCAGGAACCTGGTGACGCACCAACTCCAACGCGTTGATGGCAGCGTCGATTTCTTCGACGGTATTGGCTGCCGTGATGGTGAACCTGAGCATCGAACGGTTGATCGGCGCGTTCGGGTAGACCGCGGGCGTGATCAGAATCCCTTTGGTCCAGAGCAACTTTGCCGCGAGCGTGACATCCACGATCGTGCCGATCTCCACACTGACTAGTGGGAAGAAATCCGCGCTCTCAGCAACCAGGCCGATCTCCCGAACGCCGGTAACGAAACGCTTCGTCAGGTCGTAGATGCGTCGACGCATCACGTCCCCCTCTGCGCTGTCCGAGATCTCGAGTCCTACGCGAGCGCTCGACAGGCTGGCGGTCGGGCACGGTCCCGAATTGATGAACGTCGAGGCCGTCGAGAACAGCAGGCGCTCTTCCTTGCTGCGGCAGGTAACGAACGCTCCCAGTGACGAGAACGCCTTGGACAGGCCAGCGACGTAAATGACCTTGTCGGTACTCACGTCAATCTCGTACTTGCGCAGCAAGCCACCGCCGCCCGTGCCATAGGGATTCGTTTCGTCAGGTGCGCTGCCCCAAAGCCCAAAGCCGTGAGCGTCATCAACGTACACCGTGGCGTTGGAGTACTCCTTGCACAGAGCCACCATCTCGGGTAGCCGCGCATCGACCCCCGTCATGGAGTACACACCGTCAATGCAGATATAGACGCTCTCGTACTCTCGAGCTTGCGCCAGCTCGGCCGTCAAGGCATCGATGTCGTTATGCTTGAAGAACTTCTTGGTCGCACCCTTGAGGCAAGCCATGTCCGCGCCCTCTTGCACCGACTTGTGCGCCCGGTCGTCCACCAGGAACAAGGTGTTCGGAGTAGCAAGCAGCGGCATGATGCCCATATGAATGAGAGTGATGGTCGGATAAACCAACACTGCCGGCACACCCAGCACGTCGCATAGCTTGTCCTCAAGCTGAAGGTAGATCTGAGGCGAAGCTATCGCTCTGGACCAGCTGGGATGAGTGCCCCATTTCCGCAAGTCGGTCTGGATTTGCTCGAAAATTCGTTCATCCAAGTCGAGACCGAGGTAGTTGGCCGAAGCGAAGTCATAAACGACTTTGCCTTTGATCTTCAGGGTCCGACCCGACTGCTCGTCAACTTCGTTGTAGAACTGCGGAACTTCCTTGATCAGGTGGTGCAAGAGATCGCTGACGCTGAGCCCAGCGTAGCGGGAGTCCAGATCGGAATCCTTCTTTGCATTGATCAACCCGAGCAGGTCATTGAGCGTTCGCACCATGGTGGACCGATCTGGATCGATCGACACCTTGAAGGTTTCCTCCATGTGGATCATGAGCTCGACTTGATTGATCGAGTCGAGGCCCAGATCGGCGCTCAGCTGCATGTTCAGATGCAAACCCGGTGTACGCCTACGCTTGATCTTGTCGACGAACGCGTTATAAGCGTCCAGCAGGCGCGGACCGTCCACCTGGAAACGGCGCTCGCTTGCCTGGTCGAGGCGTGGCGATACTGCGGGCGTGCTAGATTTCGTAGTCGTGGCCATGATGCAGATCCATCCTTGTTCGATTTGCCCGTGACGATTTGTAGACGCAACTTCGCAGTCCGCGAACTTGGAGTGCGCGTCGCAAAGGACTATTCCGGATAAGACTGTTGGAGACGCCTTAAGGCGATCTGGCAATTGTGATAGCGAACACGCTCCCGAGGTCCCACGCAATCACCCTTCGACCTGGCGGGAGATATAGATACAGAAGCAGCCTATTCAGGCTTGCTCATTGAGCATTCAAGATCTCTCGACCATCGCACCCTTGGCCCCCTCCTTGAACTGAGGAGCGTTTCCGCCGATATGATCCCAGGGAGCCTTCGAAGCCACATGCACGTGCTCTTGAATCTCGACACCGGGGTCACCGTTGACCGTCCCGAGTGTTATCCCATGCACCTTGTTCGCATAGAGGCCACACAGGGTAGACCCGCAGACGCTGCAGAATGCGACGCCCCAGTCCCCTTTCCAGTGCTTGGTTATCTTGTCTTCGCCGCTGACCCAGGTGAACTCAGTGCCGTCGGGGACTTCGGCGTAGACCGACGAAGCACCGCTGAACAGCTTACGGCAGCGCGAGCAGTGGCAGGCGCTCGCGTGACCCAGCGCGCCTTCGACTCGGTAGCGGACGGCACCGCAATAGCATTCCCCAGCGACGTTCATCACTTTCGCTCCTCGCTAGGCACCGGGCTGCGCTGGAACTCGTAGGTCCATTCGCTCGCTTGGTCAATAGTAGTCATGACACGAATTGCTTCCTTGGAGATTGATCAACGTCGAGATCTCCAGCAGACGAATTGAGCTGACTCACCGGGAAGACGCCGCTTCGGGAAGTACGCGAGGTCTGGTGCAACAAGATGATGACGTCCCGCTGACCGCGCACGCCCGTTTTCTTGAAAATGCGATTCCAAAACGAGGCAACCGTGGCTCGGCTGCAGTCGAGCTCTGCCGCCGTTTCGTCGTTGTTCAGCCCGGCGATGGCAAGCCGCAGTACCGCAGCTTCGCGAGGGCTCAGCTCGTAGCGCATCGAGAACTCTGCAACGTCATCGCCGCGAGACAACAGTAGCTGAACTGCTCGAAGGGGTACTCCAGGGGCGAGTGGACTTGGCAAAACCAGGTCGTCTCTCTCACACAGGTTCAGCACGGACGTGGCTGAGAATTGACGAGTTACCCAGACGAATTTGGGGCGCGCGTTCTTGAAGAACGACCACCTTTCGCGGCCAAGATCGCGCACGTTCTCATCCAGTATGCCGATGGAAAACTGCTTTTCCGCGAGCAACAGGCAAACGTCCCGTGGCGTTCGCGCGATGGTTACTTTGAACCCGAATTCGATGAGCTCGCGGGACCAAGCTACGGCTTGATCGCCGTCTTGAACGAACGTGAGTACGCTGTCGTCCATGCATTCCCTCTGCTTGCTTTGCGGCGTCACCCCTGCGGACGGAAGTG
>Ga0170475_124055019_pt1 | contig 12888 bp, 13 predicted proteins | sample Soicark_Litter_5_FD_111474 | JGI IMG/M metagenome (GOLD analysis project Ga0170475, IMG submission 111474) | Avena fatua rhizosphere microbial communities from Hopland, California, USA. Combined Assembly of 48 SPs | reverse complement strand
CTCTTGAGAATTAACATTGTGTCACCACAAGCGTTACGCATTTTTGGCATCATTGCGTTGTTCTTTTTGCTATTCTTGAAGCTCGCTTGATCAGCGGCCAATCACCCTTAATTCTCAGGAGAAAATCATGCAAAAGGTATTTGCGCGGCACAACACGATTAAACAACGCGGCCAAGGGATGATGGAATACATCATTATCGTCGCCTTGATTGCAGTCGCAGCAATCGGTGTTTATTCGATGTTTGGCAAGACCGTCCGAAACCAAACGGCGGGCTTGGCAAATGAGGTTGCGGGAAAAAAAGCGGATATCAAGAAGGCCGAGGATTCGGCCGGCATAGCTAAAGACCGCGCTGATGTTACCAAAGGTATGGGCCAGTATAACGTCGACAATGACTCGAAGTGAGGAGAGACCAAATTCCGTTCCCGACCTGACACCTGTGTTGAGCGCAGCGGGCATCGGATGCTCCGAATTTCACTGGCGGTATTCGCTCCGCACGCGCTCTCCCCGGCAGATCCCTTTTCCAGGCATGCTGCCCGAATGCGTTTCATCCGACTTCACCGTTTAAGTTGATTCCCATGAGCCTGACGACGGCCCCGAAAATGCCAAATCCTGGCAGCAGATCACAAAACGGTCAGGCTTTGCCGTTTGCGCTAGCGTTCGCGATCAGCGCTGCGTTGGTTGCCCTGTTGCTATTTAACAGCGGCATGCTGGCGAATTCGAAAACGCGATTGCAGAATACAGCTGACGCCGCAGCATACAGTGCCGGCGTTTTGCAGGCACGGGATCACAATTTCTCGGCGTATACCAACCGTGCCATGGTTGCCAACCAAGTGGCTGTGGTTCAGCTCGTCAGCCTCAAATCGTATTTAGAAGATGCCAGCAATACACACCAGCGAATGAGTGGCCCAATTTTGACGCTGGAGGAGTTGCTTCCGACCTCCAAACCCAACTGGGATTTTGCCAAATCGCTGCCTGTCGAAACCGTTAGTTTGAACTTTTCCACACTGGCCGGGCGCGCCGTGACTGGCTTGGACAAACTGATTGTTGCATTTGAAAAAGCGCAGGATGCCCACCACAAAGCCACCTTACTTGACATGGTGATGGTGGCCGATGAGGTCGTAAAACGTAACGACCCAAACGCGAGGGTAAGCCAGGGCACGTTCACCCTGGGGCGGACACAAGTCCAGGTACGAGACTGGGCAGACTCCACGCAATCGCACAAGGCGAACGATGATTCTGCAACGGCGGATCGGTTTGCCGACGTGGTCGTCAGCGAAAATTCGACCGACCAGTTCACACGAAACCGCTTTTCCTCACCGACTCCGCGTTGGTATAGCGAAGTCATGCCATGCACATGGGCTCCTAATTACGTCAGTTCGTTCACGACATTTAATTTCGCGCATGCCGGCGGCAGTATTCTCAGCACTGATAAGAAGCGCTGGTTAGCCCTTGATGCGACCCTGGGGGGCGGCTTGACCACCTGCACATTCTGGATTCCTTGCCTCACCGGTATTTGCTACATAAACGTGTCCAGCATACTCATCGACGACAATTTCGGGATGGGCGGATCCGGTGGGGGAGTAGCGGGCGCTTTCGGCGGCTACGATTCGGCTACAGGGTATCGGAAAAATCCCAGCTCCACCGCGTATTACGGCGGTGCAATGGTCAATCCGTTAACTATGTTGCCGGCTGGAATACGCTATAACAGAGGACCAGGCAACACGCTCGATAGTGCGGGAGGCTTGCAAGACTACTACCGTGATGTGGCCAATCCAACTGGCTCGATTCCTCAGGATCAGGCGCCGGAAAATAACGGCGGAGCTTACCCGATAACGATTGAAATCGAACGTCCAGCTAATACGATCAATACTTCATCAAAATTAATGCAGGCTTCGACATTTCTCAAAATAAATGATGGTCTTAAGAGCGATACTATGCGGACCTTGTCGTCGGCCCACACATTTTTTTTCCGTCCGAAGACTGATGATTCGAACATTTTCACACGGCAAGGGTGGGGCCGGGCTGACAGCAAAGCCGAACTGGCAAATTTGTTCAACCCATACTGGCAGGCGCGCTTGGTCGATCGGAGCCAGGCAGATCGCGCAGCCTCATGGGCAGCTCAATGAGAAAGGGCGCGCAGTGATGAAAGACAGGTGCAATGACGCGCAACATGGGCAAGCGACGGTCGAGTTTGTCGTTGTCGCGCTGTTTTTCCTGGTTCCGCTGTCGCTCGCCATTGTGGCCTTGGGTAAATTCATCGACGTGCAGCACACCATGGATATGGCTGCCCGTTATGCGGCCTGGGAACGTACCGTCTGGTACGACCAGGACGCGTCAGGTTTCGGATCGATTAACCAGCCAAATTACAAGAGCGCGGGCGCAATCAACAATGAAATTGGTGCCCGGCTGTTCACCGACCGCTCCAATCCTGTATCGGTGATCAACTCGTCCGATCAGGGCGCTGGAAGGTTCGTCAATGGAACGGATCCGATGTGGCGGGACACCGCCGGGTCTCCTTATTTGGCCAACTATGCGCAGTTAAGCATGACTGGCAACAGCGAAACCCCAAACAGGGATGTTGCCGGCCAAGCCCTCGGCGTGTTGACCTCGGTTCAGGTCAGCGGCATCGCGAGTTTTGTGCCGCCGCTACCCGCCCAAACGCTGGCGGTTGGAACAGTCTCGCTCAAGGGCATTGCAAAGAACAGCCAAGTATATCAGCGCCTGTGGGCAGATTCGCCTGGCTGGCAGGGACTGGACTTTTCCGCACCTGGGGCAATCCTGTCAAATACCTGGTCGGCCAACACCAGTGGCGGCACCAGGGAAATGGTCACCAAGATGGTGCCAACGGCGCAGTCGCTGGGACAGGTCGTGCGAGCGGCGAGCGCAGGAATACTTGCGTGGGACCCGACAATCCCGCCCAGGATCGAGGTAGGGAAAATCGTAGTGGATGAAGTCCCACCTGATCGATTGAAATGAAGCTGCCGAGTGAAGAGTGGGACGTGTGAAGTCTTAGCATTTCTGAAAGGAGCCGAGGTGATTTCACGATTGATCATGCGTCGCGTCTGGTTGGCGCCCTTGCTTTCTTTTTCCATCTCTGCCAGTGGCGCAAACGCTGTAAACCTTGCAACCGATCGTCCCGGGGGCACCGACCACCCGCTCGTTTCGCGCTATGCGGGCTCTACTCTCTACTTTTATGGCGAGGAAAACTACGGCACAGCCCCTACCCTGATTATGGGCAAGGGCAAACCGATTGAGGAAGCGCTAGAAGGTAAGATCTCCAACAAAATATACTGGGGGCCGATCGGCCGCAGCCCGTTGGAAATCTTCAGGAATTATCAAGCCGCGTTGCGGAACGCTGGGTTCGAGGTGGTGTATCAGTGCGAACCTGCACAGTGCGGCAAGGACGAGGTTGCCTCCAAGGTTGTCCGATGGGCACAAAAGGCGAAATGGGTAGATGGCGGGCAATCGGACTTCTGGATCATCCGGATGTTTGAATATAAACCAGGCCTCCATTATCTGCATGCGAGGCGACACGGATCGCCGGGCTCGGTAGACGTCCAGGTTGTGCTGCGAAGTGGAGAGAAGGAGACCGATGAAACTTACAACCGGGTTCCTCAATTTATCCAGGTCGTTGAATCGGTGCAGGTGGAACAGGGGAAAGTGACCGTAGACGCCACAGCGATTGCCAATTCGCTCGCACGCGACGGCAAGATTGCGCTGTACGGAATCCTGTTCGATACCAACCTCGCGGTGGTCAAGCCCGAATCCATGAGCACGCTCGAGCAAATGGCCTCCGCCCTAAAGAACAACCCGGCCCTGAACGTCTTTATTGTCGGGCATACCGATAACCAAGGAAGCGTCGAGGCCAACCTGGCGCTGTCGCGCAAACGAGCGCAGGCGGTGACGGAGTTGCTCAGAACGCGTTACGGCATTGCGGAAACGCGGCTGCTGTCGCAAGGGGTAGCTAACTTCGCGCCGGTGGCAAGCAATCTCACAGAGGACGGGCGAGCCAAGAATCGGCGCGTCGAAATGGTCGCGCGCTAACTGCCCCCGTCCACCACAACAGTCTCGAGGAGCAGGCGCGATGAAAACACTACGCTTTTTCGTAGTTTCAGCGATTGTGTTGCCTGTAGGTATGATCACTGCGGCTCCGGCGGTAATCCAACAGGCCGTGCCACCCCCAGGTCTATACCGTATTGACCGGGACTACGCCACGGACCGCAACGACTTGCGGCTAACTGTAAACGAGAACGGAGGTAGCGGGCAGAGCGACGAACGAACGTATCTCTCTGGCCGTGAGGTTGATGCAAGGCAGTTGAAGGGGGAACCTGTTACGCGTTGCGTGCCAGCGGTCGCAAGCGGTGCGGAACGGTTTCCATTGGCAGCGGCGATGGCAACTTGCCCCAAACAAGAGACAAAAGCAGTCAAGGATGGCGTTGTCCATACCGCGGAATGCAAAACGGGCCACGCAAGCGCCACGATACGTCAACTCGACAAGAATACCTGGGAGGTCGTGACGCTGTTCGAGAGTAAGCAGGGCACGGCGCCGGTCGACCTCAATTCGTTCCGCCTTTATCTGGAGATGCTCGCCAAAAACGCGCAGACACCCGAACAGCGCACCGAAGCCGCCAAGCGCCTCGCTGAGTTGCCGCGTCTTCAAGCGCAGGCAGAAGCTAGGCGAGCTGCGGTAAGTAAACAGCTTAACGCTGCAGCAGACCGGGCGACGGCCCAACAGGCCGACCTGACGCGCTCGCTCGCCCGGATGGCCGGTACACAGAACATTCATATGAGCGGAACTGGCCGCGAGATCTGGACCCGCATCGCTGATTCCTGTGCATCGCAAGCCAAGGCCGGCTCCCGCCGCTGATCCGTCATGGACCACAAGTCTACCTCGCTCCCGGCCCTCGCCATGCTGTTGCTGGTATCCAGTGCATTTGCCTGTCCCGCAAGGCTTCCAGACAAACTGACGGCCGTGGGAGTAGCTGGCAATGTCGCGCTCAATGGACTGGCGATGTCGATCACGCTGGTCGAAGGCGCGGACAGTGCGGACACCTTGTTACGGCGGACCGAAAAGCTGTGGGCTGATAATGGCCATACGCCCAAGCGCAGCACTGTGGCTGGGTGGTCGGTGCTGTCCGCTGTGGGCGGGGGATGCCTGGCCACCCTGCAACTCATCGATCGTAACGGCGCGTATGGCTACTTCACGCGCAGCCGTAAGGGAAATGGTCCGGCAATCACACCGCAAGCGATGGGCGTACCGATACCAGGCGACGCCACGGTGACATCAAGCGTCACCAGCGATGACGACGGCCGCAAGGGGCTGGTCATGTCGCTGAATTCGTCGCGCTCTCCGGAAGAACTCAGTATTTTCTTCATGGAGCAGCTGACACTCAACAAGTGGTCTGGCGTCCGGACACACTGGATAGCGGACCAAAAGACCGGTGCGCGCTCGCTATTCGTGAATGCACGTCGCGATCGTAAGCAGATCGAGATTGTGATCTGGCCCGAACGCGCCACCCAGATAGTGTTGACCGTATCGGAGGCATTGTGAAACCAGCCCGGAACATCTGCACAGGTCAGGCAACAACCGAGTACACAGTCGTGCTCGTCCTCGTCGTGCTTGTGCTAATCGCCAGCGCGGCGAAGCCGTCACCTGTTCAGGCGTTGGCTAACGCGATCAAGAGTGCGTGCGAAGCATTCTCTTACGTCATCTCCTTCAGTGTGTAAGTCGGGGCAGCAACCTTTCCGAGTAGTTCGTCCAACGCGAAGCATCTGGGAACAGCCATGAGTATTCTCTCCAAATTTTTCGCCCGCATCAGCAGTCCTTTGTCTTTGCTGTTGATCGCAGCAGGCTTGGCCGCCGGCGTCAGCGCCATCGCCTATTTCTACCTGCAGCAGCGTGAAGAGACGATCCGAGCCGAAGTGACGGCGAAAACGCGCAAGCAGGCCAGGCCCAAGGTAGCGGTGGTGGTGCCGACAGCCGATGTCGGCCCGAACACTGTCCTCAATACTGCGCATTTCGTTTCGCGCCCGGTGGAAGAAGATCTTGTGTATCCGGATACGCTGCTGGTCAAGGACTTCCTTTCGATGCAGGGCGCGCGGCTGGCGCGGCCAGTGTTACGGGGAAGGCCCGTGCGGCTCTCCGACCTGCAGCCGCCGGAAGTGCGGGACGTCGCTTCGGTGGTTCCGTTAGGCAAGCGCGCGATGACGATCGATATCGACAACCTCAATTCGATTGCCCAGACGCTGCGGCCGAACCATCACGTCGACATCTTCCTAATTTCGAAACTTTCAAAGGTGTCCAATCGCGCCGATGACGACAAGGGACTGGAACAGGCAACCCTGTTCATGCAGGACATGGTCGTGCTCGCAACAGGCAAGCAGTTTCAGGACGTCAGCGCCAACCCCGAGCTGGCTGGCAGCCTGGTCAGGCCGGGCGAGGTGGAGGGCGGCCGCCAGGATGGTTTCGATTCGATTACCTTGCTGGTGAGCCCAAAGGAAGCAGCCAAGCTCATGGTGGGCCAGAAGATGGGGACGTTCAAGGTGGTGTTGCGCGGAAAGAGCGACCGCGAGTCCCTGAAGCTCAAGCCTTTGCTCGCGGCTGACCTGATGCCGAGCGTCAAATCGCGCGACGCGGACATCGAGTTCATCGTGGGTGGGCGCGGCAACGACAAGATGCTGTCGACACTCCCGGTCTCAGCGTCGCAGGCATTGACGATGCGCACGGCGTTGGCGCAGTTTGCGGCGGCCGGTTACGGCCCGCGGATGGCTGCGGCCCAGGCGGAACAGGCAGTAGCGGTTGGCCCACTTCAGATGTCATCGCCCGCCAACCAGCCGATCCCTGTCGTACGCGACAAACAATAAGAGGCACCTTTAAAGGAGTCACGCATGAGACACCATCTCTGTTTTTGTGCGGTCGTGGCTGGCCTGCTGGCCAGCATGCTGCATGGACCGGCAAGCGCCGAGGCCGTTGCGAAGCGCCAGGCCGGGTTGCAGCAGCTTGCAGCAATAGGTGTCGCCCCGAATGCCCAGCCTGACAATTTTCCGCTGAACCTGCCGACCCAGCAGCTCGCGATTACGGTCGGCGAAATCTCGGTCCTCCCGATCGAAGGCAAGATCGTGCGCTTGGCTCTGGGCAGCGGCAGCATCCTCAGCACGACGACCGTGGATTCGAATTTGCTGTTGATCGCCGAACAGGTCGGCGCCACCAGCCTGCTGGTCTGGACCAATAACAAGGTGTATTCGTACCGGGTGCAGGTGGTGCCAAAAAACCTGGGCGACATCCGCGCCAAGGTTGAGGCGCTCACCCGAGGCATCCCGGGCATCACAGTGGAGCCGGTGGGATCCGAGCTCTTGCTGTCGGGCGTTGCGCACCGCGAGACAGTACTCCAGTTGTCGGCGGCCCTAAAGGATACGCCAGGAGTCATCTTCAATCTGCGCGAAGACCAGGGCAGCGGCTTCACGCGCTCGGTCTTGTTCCGCCTGCATTTCGTCGAGGTCAAACGTTCACTGCTGGAGAATATCGGCATCGATTGGGCCAACGGCGCCAATGGCCCGATATTCGGCTACACGGGCGTTGCAGCGGCAAAGCGCATCTACGACAGTGTTCCGAATCCCACGAATATCGACGTCAACAACCTCCTCGTGCCGTCGCCGCCCTTTGTGGCGCGCGGCACCAATCGGGGCGGCCTGTTCCTCGGCCTGGCCACGACCCTCACGTCACGCATCAACCTTGGGATTTCGGATGGCGACGTGCGCCTCCTGGCCTCGCCCGAACTCACTGCCAAGAGCGGCGGCAAGGCGCGGCTTCAGGTCGGGGGCGAGGTGCCGATTCCGGTCAGCGGAGCGTTTGGCGCAACCTCGGTGGATTTCAAGCCGTACGGCATCATCCTGTCGATCGAACCCCAGATCGACGCCAGCAACGTAATCACGGCAAAAATTTCGACAGAACTCTCGCAGATCGATCCTGCAGTCAGCGTGAACGGAATCCCGGGTTTCGTGCAGCGCAGCACCTCGACTGAAGTGAGCATCAAGCCGGGCGAAATGGTTGCCCTCGCCGGACTCGTCAACAGCGAGATGGCGAACGCTATCGACCGGGTTCCGGTGCTCAGCCGCATCCCCATCCTTGGACGCCTGTTCCGCTCGGATGATTTCAGGAACAGCAAAACTGAACTGGTCGTCCTGCTCGAGCCTGAGATCATTTCCCCGGGCGACGGCTTGGCCAGGCAGTTGCGCGAGCGAGGCGAGGCTAACATGAAGGAGTTTTATGAGAAAGCCGGGACTTCGCCAGATAAGCCCGAGCCCGCCGCTCAACCTGATGATGAAGCACGGCGGTAACGATGATCCGAATCAGCGTATTCCGCCATGACGAGCTGGTGGGAGAAGAAACCAGCCAGGAACTGACCTGTTTCGTCGGCAAGGACGAGGGCAGTCTGGTTCCGCTCAGTGGCTGGCGGGTTGGCAGGCGCCAGCTGCAGTTCACCTTCAATGAGGATGGTCTGTTCATCAAGGATGGTGGCGGGATGGCGCCTGTCAAGGTGAACGGTACCGTCATCCACGAGTACGGGCCGATCGCCAGCAACGACACGATTGAGCTGGCCGACTATCAGGTGCGGGCCCATGCGACGCCGGAAGCCTATGAGCTGCTGGCGCGCAAAGACGCAGGCGCGCAGGAACGCCCGGGCACGACGGCACCGCCGGTAAGCGAGATACGTCCCAACAGCAACCCGCTTGAAAGCCCGGATGGGATCGTGTTGCGCGGTCAGCTGCATCGCAAGCTAATTGCGGCGATGGATTTGCGGCGCGTGAACGTGTCGCGCATGGCCGATGCCGAGCTGCGTGCGACCGTGCAAAAGCTGATCGAGGAATTGATCGACAGCGACAGCTCGTTTGAATCGCTGCGCGCACTGCGCGAGGCGCTGCGCGACGTGGTGCTCAACGAAGTCGTCGGACTCGGGCCGCTCGAAGCGCTGCTCGCAGACGAGCAGGTCACCGAAATCATGGTGAACGGCCACAACGACATCTACGTCGAGCGCAATGGCAGGCTGGCACGCTCGGACATCGCGTTTTCCAACGATGCTGCGGTCCTTGCAGCGATCGAGCGGATCGTGTCCCCGCTCGGCAGGCGGATCGACGAGAGCTCGCCCATGGTCGATGCCAGACTGAAAGACGGCTCGCGCGTCAATGCCATCATCCCGCCGCTGGCGATCAGGGGGCCGAGCATCACGATCCGAAAATTCGCCAAGCGGCGCTTGCTCGCCCAAGACCTGATGGATTTCGGATCGATCAATGCGGCAATGATCGAGTTCCTGCGGATGGCTGTCGAAAAGCGCGCGAATATCGTGGTGTCAGGCGGCACCGGCTCGGGCAAGACCACGCTGTTGAACGTGCTGTCTAATTTCATCCCCGACCACGAGCGCATTGTCACGGTCGAGGATGCGGCCGAACTTCAGTTGAACCAGCCCAATCTGGTCTCGCTGGAAGCACGCCCTCCGAACGTCGAAGGCCGCGGTGCGGTAACTATCCGCGACCTGGTCAAGAACTGTCTGCGGATGCGCCCTGACCGCATCATTGTCGGCGAATGCCGGGGCGGCGAGGCGCTCGACATGCTGCAGGCCATGAACACCGGTCATGACGGCTCGCTGACCACCGCCCACGCCAACAGCCCGCGCGACTGCCTGTCGCGCCTAGAGGTGATGACCCTGATGAGCGGGCTCGACATACCGGTGCAGGCGATCCGGGAACAGGTCGCGTCCGCGGTCCACGTGATTGTCCAGCAGACCCGGTTCTCGTGCGGGACGCGCAAGGTCACCCACATCGCGGAGGTCACCGGGATCGAGGGCAGCCAGATCCAGCTGCAGGACATCTTCAAGTTCGAGCAGGACGGCTTCGACGCCGCCGGCAAGGTGCGTGGGCACTTCGTGGCAACCGGCCACATCCCCGAGTTTTACCAGGAGCTGATCCGGCGCGGCTTGAGCGTGGATCTCTCCATCTTCTCGCGCGGTACGCCAATCAAGAGGGTGCAATAGCATGAATCGAATCGGCCTGATCATCGGTGCCATTTTCCTGGTTGGCCTGATCCTGAGCTGGCTGGCCTTGCAATTTGGTAGCAAATGGTTCGCGGCTCGGCAGAGCAAGCTGGCGGCGGAGGCGAAATCCGACCTGGAAGGGATGTTCATCTTTACCGAAGCGGACCGCATCCTGGCCATCAATGTCGCGGCCCTGATCATGCTGCCCGTTGCCGCCTGGATCATCAGCGGCAATCTCGTGGTAGCGGCCCTGTCCGCCGGCCTTGCGCTGCTTGCGCCCCGGTTTGTTCTGCGCTTTATCGCTCGGCGCCGCTTGCTCCAGTTCGAACAACAGCTTCCGGACGCGCTGATGATGATTACCGGTGCATTGCGGGCCGGCGCCAGCTTGTCGATGGCCCTTGAGAGCGTCGCCAATGAATGCAAGCCTCCGATTTCACAGGAATTTGCGCTGTTGCTGCGCGAGATGAGGCTGGGAAAGGATTTCGGGCTGGCCCTGGAAGCGATGGAGCGGCGCGTCTTCTTGCCGGATCTCGCGCTGGTTACCTCCGGAATGGCGTTGTCGCGCGACGTGGGCGCCAATCTGGCGGAAACGCTGGAGTCAGTCGCGAAGACGCTCCGCGCCAAATTGCAGATGGAGGGCAAGATCCGCAGCCTGACCGCGCAGGGAAAGATGCAGGGGATCGTCATGGCGGGCTTGCCGTTCTTCCTGATCGTCGTCCTGCGCGCGATGGAGCCCGAGGCGATGGCCCCGCTCTTCAACGCTTGGTACGGCTGGGCGACCCTTGCGGTCATGGTTGTGACGATTTCAATCGGTTATCACTTCATTCGAAAGATTACGTCGATCGACGTTTGATCACGGTTGCTTGAAGGGATATGGCATGAACCAGTTATTGGTGGCGTTGATGATAGGCGTGGCCTTCGTGTTGTTTGTGGCCGCGCTGCTGCATAACGTAATGCGCCTGCGGGCCGAGGTGCCGGAGGAAGACCGCGAGTACCTTGACCCGCTGCCGCGAGTGCTGCGGATCCTGTGGCCGCTCGTGCGCCTGGTCGACTACCGCATCTGCCGCCTGACCCCACAGCAGCTCTTGGCTGGGCCGGCCGAATCGCTGCGCTTGTCGGGCCTGCTTTACCTGATGAGCCCGACCCAGTTCATTGCGTTGTGCCTCGTCAGCATGATGGGGTTCGCAGCCGCGACCGTGGCCGTGCTGTCCGCCGCGGACCTGTTCAGCTGGCTGCCAGTGGCAGGTACCGCTGCTCTGGGCTTCGTGTACCCACGCATCTGGCTGAAGGAATCGCTGAAGAAGCGGCAGAAGCAGATCCTGCGCGCGCTACCGGTCTACCTCGACTTCCTCACCATGTCGATCGAGGCTGGACTCAACATGGCTGGGGCGATCGCCCAGGCAGTGGCCAAAGGGCCGGCGGGGCCGCTCAAGAACGAGTTTTCGTTCGTGCTGAGGGATCTGCGTGCCGGCCTTACCCGGGCCGAAGCCTTGCGGCGCATGGAAGCGCGAATCCTTATTCCCCAGGTATCGAGCTTTGTCAGCGCCGTGGTCCAGGCCGAGCGGATGGGCGCGAGCCTTGGCGCGACGTTCCGGGCACAGGCGGAGCAGCGGCGGGTGGAGCGCTTCCAGCAGGCGGAAAAGCTGGCGATGGAAGCGCCGGTCAAGCTGATCTTCCCGCTGGTTGTCTTTATTTTCCCGATCACATTTCTTGTGCTGATGTTCCCGATCGCCATGAAGTTCATGGAATCGGGCGTCACCTTCTGAGGCCGGCGATGATCAGGCGCACGTCGATCAGCTTCGCCTCGGCATCGGGAGCGCACGCGCTGGACCTGATGGTCGCGAGCACGGTGCTGACGCGCTTGCGCGGGCTGTTGGGAAGGCAGCCCTTGAACCAGGGGGAAGGCATCCTGCTGCGTCCATGCAACCTGGTACACACGGTCGGGATGCGCTATCCATCGACGTCGTATTCCTGCGGCGCGACGGGCTGGTTTTGAAAGTTGCGCCGGCTGTCGTCCCGTGCCGCGCACGCGGGTATCTGCGCGCCCACTGCGTGCTCGAGCTGGCGGCAGGTGAGGCCGCACGCTGCGCCTTGGCGCCCGGCATGACGCTTCCGATTAACCTGCCTTGAGACGACCTATGCGACTGTCGACGCACCCCCGCTTCCGGTTCCAGATGGGACAAGCTGCGGTCGAGTTCGCGGTGGCATTTCCGGCTGTGGTACTGCTGGTGTTCGGCATCATACAGCTTGCATTCATTTACCAGGGACGTTCGACCCTCAATTACGCAACGACGCTCGCGGCACGCGCAGGCGCATTGCATAACGGTGACCCGGGCGCGATGCGCAACGCGCTGGCGCGCGGGCTGGCACCGTTATTCGCGGCCAAGGCGAGCCCGGAAGGATACTCCCAGGCGCTCGAGAAGGCGCTCAACGAGGCGACGCTGGCCACCAACATCGAAATCCTCAATCCGACCAAGGCCGCGATGAGTGACTTCGGGCGGCCGCGCCTCGACGGCCAACAGGGGCAGGAGCTGCCGAACGACACCCTGAGCTACCGCAGCCCGACGCCCGGTTCCTCTTCGGGTCTGTCGATCCAGGACGCCAATCTGCTGCACCTGCGGGTGACCTACTGCTTCCGCCTGATCGTGCCGATCATCGACCGGATGCTCCACTCCGCGCTGCACGACGACGGGAGCTCCGCGTCATCTGCCGGCAACATGATGACTGATCCCTTCGGGACAGGCGGCGTGGTACAGCCGACTTCCTGTTCCAACCCGTCGCTCAGGGGAATCAGGATCCAGATGCGTAGCGAAGCTATCGTGCGCATGCAGTCATCGTTCTACGCGGCCAACCTGCAGG
>Ga0170475_104164258_pt1 | contig 12888 bp, 11 predicted proteins | sample Soicark_Litter_5_FD_111474 | JGI IMG/M metagenome (GOLD analysis project Ga0170475, IMG submission 111474) | Avena fatua rhizosphere microbial communities from Hopland, California, USA. Combined Assembly of 48 SPs | reverse complement strand
CCGAAGTTACAGAGTCAATTTGCCGAGTTCCTTCAATATTGTTATCTCATACACCTTAGTATGCTCTACCTATTCACCTGTGTCGGTTTTAGTACGGTCATTATCAAATATATAAGTTTTTTCTTGAAATTTTTTATATTTAATATATAATCTAATTAATAATATTTAAATATTTCAATATTTGTTGCTTATAATTGGCCTTTTTAAATTTTAATAAGTTTCCCATCAAAATATAGTGGACTACTTTTATTTTTCTTAGGGACCGGCTTACTCAAATTAGTTCATCTAAAATTTGAAAACCTTGAATTATCGGTGATAATGATTTTATTATTTACATTATTTTACGTTACTCATGTCAGTATTCTTACTTCTGATTTCTTCAAATAATTTTTCAATTATTCTTTATTGAATTACAGAATATTCTGCTACCACATATAAATATAATATATATATATTTATAACTTCAGTATATATTTTAAACTCCCTACATTTATCGATTTTAATACAAAATTAATTAAACTCCCTATATTTAATTAGATTTTTTTTTCAGTGAGCTGTTACGCTTTCTTTAAAGGACTGCTGCTTCTAAGCCAACCTCCTGATATAATTTGTATCTTAATTCTTTATTACTAAAATATTTTTAAAGACTTTTGTTAATAATCTGGGCTGTTTCCCTTTTGAATAACAATCTTAACACTTTTATTCTGATTATAATCCATTATTATTATTAATATTCACAGTTTGTTTAGATTTGGTAAGGTCGACTAAACCCCCCGCACCTATTCAGAGCTTTACCTTTAATAATTTATAAATTATACTTTACCTACATAAATTTCGCAGAAAACCAGCTATCTCTAAGTTTGATTAGCCTTTCACCCCTAATTACAAATCATCTTAGTATATTGCTACATACACAAGTTCGACCCTCTTACAGTCTGTTCATAATTAGATCACTTAGTTTCGGGTTTAATTTTTTTAACTTTATGCCTTTTTAAACACGCTTTCACTACGCCTACATTTAATAATTTAAACTTGTTAAAAAAATTAACTCACTGACCCATTATACAAAAGGTACATTATCTTTATTCACTAAATCTAACTGCTCTATAAATATTCAATTTCAAATTCTATTTCACTTGCCTACGCTCTTTTCACCTTTCCCTCACGGTACTTTTTTACACTATCGGTGAATAAATATTTTTAAAATTAGAAGATGGTTCTCCTATTTTCAAACAAAATTACACAGGTTTTGTTTTACTCTTTTTTTTTTTTTTTATAAATTTAATTTACAGGACTTTTACCTTATTTTACATAGGAATTCCACCACTATTCAAAAAATTTATAAATAAATATTTTTTTTTTTCATGTTCATTCACCATTACTTACAAAATCTTTATTAATTTATTTTATTTTAGCTACTAAGATGTTTCAATTCACTAAATTCTTTTATTTATTATATATAAAATATAATAAAATTAGTTTCCTCCAAGAAAATTATTTCTTATATTTTATATTTTTTATGTAATATTTAAGAATAATATTTCATTTTTTTACGTCTTTTATTTATTCCCAAGGTATTCATTAAATACTTTTTTTACATTATAAATTATATTATTTATAAACTTAACTTAAATATATCAAATATTTTTCATATCTGTATATGTTAAAATTTTTTCACTCGCATATTCTAAATTATAACCTCATTTATTTAAAGTTAAAACTTGTAATGATATTGGCATAAAACCATGTTCTATTCCACATAACTCGCTACACATTCCAGTATATAAACCAATTTTTGATGCTATAACAGTTTTTAAATTTATACGTCCTGGTATTGCATCTATTTTTAAACCTAATCCTTGTATTGCTCAACTATGAGCAACATCATTTGATGTTATAAAAAAAGAAGTTTTTAAACCTACTGGTATAGAAACTGCATTTGTGGTTGCTAATAATCTTGCAAAACCTCTATTATGTAAATCAGACTCATCAATTAAAGCTAAATTACTTACTTGTTTTAAAATACCCATAGCTGAATTTAATTCATATGTTCAATATCATTGATTACCAATAACATTTACTGTATATAAACTTGCCTTATTACTTATTTCATCATCTGCTATTAAAGATAACGATGGAAATATCAATTCTAATATTATAAATATTGGAATAAAAGTTCATATAACTTCTAATTTTAAATTATGGACTTGATTTAAAACACTTTTTAAATGCACAGCATATTTTTGCACAAATCATAAAGTATGTTTTGTACTAGTTTTTTTTAAATTTATATTTAAATTTTTATTATTATTTTTTAGGCTTTTTAAAAAAATAACTTCTTTTATTTTTTTATTTATAAATAATTTAAAATATTCTTTATAATCACTTATTCTATATTCTATAAATATTATTATAAAATATGCTATTATTATTAAAAATACAAATATTAAGAATATATATACAAAATCATGTACAAATATTATATTTTGAAATGTATAATCATGTATCCCTCCCATTTATTATTTATTTTTTATTTTTTTATTTTAAATCAAACTCTTTTTAACTTATATTAAAATATAATACGGCAGAGAAGGGACTTGAACCCTTAACAATGATTTTGAAGACCACTATTTTACCTATTAAACTACTCTATAATTTTAATAAATTATCTATCTATTTCACCAAAAACTATATCTTGAGTTCCTATAATTGTGACTAAATCTGCAATTAAATGATTATTTGTCATATAATTTAAACTTTGTAAATGAGCAAATCCAGGAGCTCTTATGTGACAACGATAAGGTTTATTTGTGTTATTTGCAACTAAATAAACACCAAATTCACCTTTAGGTGCTTCAACTGCAGCATATATTTGATTTTCAGGTATTATTATACCTTCTGTATATAATTTAAAATGATGAATTAAAGCCTCCATGGACTGTTTCATGTATCCTCTTGATGGAGCACAAATTTTATAATCTTTAGTTTTTACAATATTTAAATTTGGTTCATTAAATTTTTTGCTAATCTAAAAATCATTTTATTCATAATTTCATGACTTTCTCTCATTTCCATAACTCTTATCAAATATCTATCATAACAGTCACCATTAAAACTGTTTGGCACCCTAAAATTTACTGTGTTATAACCGTCATAACCCATATTTTTTCTTAAATCTCATTGTATACCACAAGATCGTAACATAACACCGCTAAATCCGTATTCAAGAGCTTGCTTGTAATTTACAACACCTACATTAACTAAACGTTGTTTTCAAATTCTATTATTTGTTAATAATTCCTCAATTTCGCTAATTCTAGCTTCAAACTGATTTAAAAATAAAAATATATCATTTAATAAACCTTTTGGTAAATCTTGATTTACACCACCAGGTCTAAAGTACGCAGCATGCATTCGAGCACCTGAAACTCTTTCATAAAATTCCATTAATTTTTCACGTTCTTCAAATCCTCATAAAAAAGGTGTCATTGCACCAACATCTAAAGCATGTGTGGTTAATGCTAATAAATGATTTAAAATTCTAGTTATTTCAGAAAATAAGATTCTAATTAATTTACCTCGTAAAGGTACTATACATTTTAATAAACCTTCAATGGCTAATGAATAACTATGTTCTTGCGCCATCATTGAAACATAATCTAATCTATCAAAATAAGGTAAACCTTGAATATAATTTCTGTATTCTATTAATTTCTCTGTACCTCTATGTAATAATCCTATATGTGGATCTGCTCTTATTATAGTTTCACCTTGTAATTCTAATACTAATCGTAACACACCATGCGCTGCTGGATGTTGTGGACCAAAATTCATATAAAAATGTTTTATTTTATTTAACATATATTATTTTATTTGATTTCAAGGACTTAAAAAATCAAAATTTCTAAAATCTTGAGTCAATTCTATAGGTTCATATGCTAAATGCTTAAAATCATTATTATAACGTAACTCAATATAACCTGTTTGAGGAAAATCTTTTCGTAATGGAAAACCTTCAAAACCATAATCTGTTAAAATTCTACGCAAATCAGTATGATTTTTAAAAAAAAATACCAAACATATCTCAAATTTCACGCTCATATCAATTTGCACTTTTATAAATTTTTGTAACGGAATTTATAGGTGTAAATTCATTTACATGAATTTTAATATGCATTCGTATTCAATATTTTACCGATAGTATATTATAACTAACTTCAAAACGATCTTTGTATTTTTCCATATAATCAACCCCACAAATATCCATTAATAACTTAAATTGACTATTTATATTATATTTAAAAAAAAATAATACCTTTTCTATATCTTGTTCACTTCTTAAATATAAATTATATTCACCTTTTTTTAATTGAACTTTTTTAATATATTGGCCTAACATTAATATAATATAATATATAAAATATCAATTTATATCATTATAATTTTTTAATAAATATGTTTTTCTTATTTTTAAATGAGAAATAACTGGTGTGTAATACCAAAAATATTTTCAATAAGAATTTAATCAATCTTTATATTTTATATATTTTTTCATATATTTCATTTATTTTAATATCAATCTAATGCTCCTTTTTTTCATTCATAAACAAAACCTATTGTTAATATAAATAAAAATATAATCATTGAAACCACACCTTCAATATTTAATTCTTTTATAGATAATGCTCAAGGAAATAAATATGCAATTTCTAGATCAAAAATTATAAATAATATAGCAACTAAATAAAATTTTACATCAAACCTGCTGCGTGTATCTTCAAAAGGTTGAAAACCACATTCATATGCTGATATTTTTTCTCAGTTATAATTTTTACTTTTTAAAATATATGATAAACCTAAAATTAAAAGAGCTAATATTACGCATATTATAAACATTATAAAAATTTTATAATATTCTATCATATTTATTATTTAGATATTTTATGCAATAAAAAATAAAATATATAATTTATTTTTCGTATATTATATATCTTTTTTCTATTATCTATATTATTTTTTTGTTTTTTTTTCAATTCATAATTTATTACATTATTTATACTTTTAATATTTTTTTTTTGTATTAATATTTTAAATAATTTTAAACTTTTTACAATCATTTTTATTTTTAAATAAATTAATTGTTCATAACAAAATATTAATTTTAAAGTTTGATTTATCATTAACTCTTTTATTACTTCTTTTGTATTTTCACTAATTATTATAAATAATACTATATATATCAAAGATAATGCTAATTCTTCAGTATATGATACTTTATTAATTAAAATACATCATAAAAATAATAATAATATATTACTTATATGTAAATTAAATGTATATTTCATTTTAATATTTTTTTATTTCTTTTTTTAATTTTAATTTTTGTAAATTTTCATAACTATTTTGACTAAGTTGATATTTATAATATTAAAAAAAACATCTCTTCTAAATTTTGTTATATATCATTCATAATTTCTTGACTCATCTTTCATATATATTTGTCATATATCAACTTTATATTTTCCATATTTACGTAACACAATACTATTATATAAATTTTTACTATTTTGTATATAATAAATTTGTTTTTTTAAATCAACATTTAAATTTAAAGTTAACATTATGGCTCCTATCATCGCTACTAATAAAATCAAACTCGCTATTATAAAATGATATAAATAATAATTATATATTATACTTATTATTACAATATTATCTTTATTAAATAATAAATTATATCAATTTTTATGAATAAAAAAAAAGTCTTGAAACGATAATATATTTCAATTAAAACTTATTCAATCTGTTATATAACTTATTTCTAATATTATTAAAAATATACTTATAACTAATGGTATATATCGTATTATATTATCACGTGTTTCTAATATATGAATATTAAACATCATAATCACAAATAAAAATAAAACAGCTATAGCACCTAAATAAACTATAAATATTAAAAAAGCTAAAAACTCTACATGCAATAATAATAAAATAAAACTAACATGTAAAAATACTATAATTAAAAAAAAAACGGAATGAATTGGATTTTTCGATAATAATACCCCCATACTGCTTATAACTATTATTATAAAAAAATATATATATAATAAATTAAATACAGTATCTCAAGACATATCAATAAATATATTTATATATTTATTAAATATTATTTCTATGTAATATTTTAATTTTAAATAAAATTTATAATAATCTTTAAACATATTTTATAAACTATAAGGAATATATAGAATTTGTTTATACATATTAAAATATACAAAATCATGAAATAAATTTAAAATACAATTTGGATATAAACCAAAAAATAATATTAATAATGTAAAAATTATTAATATTAAGGATTCAAACTTAATCAAATCTTTATATACTATAATATATTTTCTACTCATATAACCAAAACATATTCTATTAAATAATCAAATACAATATATTGTTGTTAAAAATAATGTTAATGACATTACAAATAATAAAAATATACTTTTAAAACTTAAACTTAATAATAATAAAAACTCACCTATAAAACTGCTTGTACCTGGCATACCTAAATTCGCTATTATACTAAAAAAAAAGAAAAAACTAAAAAAAAGGCATTATTTGTACTACATTACTATAATATAATAAATTTCGTTCACCGTATCGATCATATAAAACTCCTATACAAAAAAATAACATACTTGAAATTAAACCATGACTTAACATAGTAAAAATACTTCCTTCAATACCATAAATATTATTTGAAAAAATACCTATTACAGCAAAATTCATGTGTGCTATTGAAGAATATGCTATTATTTTTTTTAAATCAATTTGTTGTAATATTATTATTGATATAAATATTACTGATATAAAACTTAAAGTAATTACTAAAGGGGTATAATATATATTTGCAAATGGAAATAATACTATTAAAATTCTTAACATACCATATAAACCCAATTTTAAGAGAACTCCTGCTAAAATAATAGAACCTCCTGTGGGAGCTTCTACATGAGCTTCAGGCAATCAGCTATGAACTGGATACATTGGAACTTTTACAGCAAATGCTACAAAAAATAAAAATCATAATATTAATTGATTTTCTTTCGATAAAATTATGTATTGTAATATTTGAATATTTAATTCACCTATATACAAATATAATCATAATATACCTAAAATCATAAATAAAGATCCTATTAATGTAAAAAAAAAAATAAAAATGACGCATGTATTTTTCTTTTTCTTGAACCTCATATTAAAATTATCAAAAACATTGGTATAAGTATTGCTTCAAAATAAATATAAAATAATAATAAATTTGTAACTAAAAAAAAATTTATTAATAAAATTTCAATTAAAAAAAAATATATTAAGTATTCTTTTAAACGATATTTTATATTTATTAGCCCTAAACCTAAGGTTACAGGTATTAAAAATGTTGTTAATACAATAAAACTTATAGATAAATTATCTATATATAATTCATAATAAAATAAATATGTAAATATAAAATCTCATTCCAATTTAACTAATATATTAGAATTAACATTATTTAAATTATAAATAAATAACATTATTATACTTATTAAAAATAATATCATACTTAAAATAAAAAATTTATCACGATATTTGTAAATAGATTTATTATCTAAACTTATTATAAAATAAAATATTATTATAAAAATTATTAAAAATAATAATAAGATTATTTTCATTTTTTTTTTTTTTTTTTAAGCTGGAAGTGGGATTCGAACCCACGACCTATGAGTTATGAATTCATTATTCTTACCAACTGAACTATTCCAGCTTTTCATAATTAGCTTTTAGTTTATCAAAATATTTTTAATATTAATTTCACTAATATCATAAATAATTCTATTAAATCTAATTTTACTGTGAAATTTTCATAAAAAATTCAAAAATTTGTTTTTTCTTTAAAAAAATTAATTAATAATTTTATTTTATAATCTACAATTTCTGACATTGATAAATCTTTGTTAATATTTTTTATATATCTACCTTTTTTTCTTAAATATTTTACTAACATTGAATCAATATTATAAACTTTAAAAGCTTTATTATGTTTCGATAAAATTTGACTTAAATATGCTAAGTCTCTTTCTAGCTCTAATTTTTTTTTGCTTCAAGTCCAAATTTCTCTAAACCTACTGCAAAATATTTATCAAACCAATTTTTTCATGGTTTTAAATATTCATATTCATTAATTTTATTATTAAATTTTAATGTAATATAATCTTTTCTTCTTTTTAAAGAAAAAAATAAAGAGCTAAAATACTGCTCTTTTAATAATTCTTTATATTCATTACCTAATCTATAATATTTATTATATAACTCATCTGCATTTGGTAATAGTCATTTTTCTGGTATATTATATTGTTTTAAAATTACATTTGGATTTGTTTTTTTTAAAATAATTATTCTTTCTAATTTATATTTTACAAGATGATAACAAAAATTATGATAATGTCTTTCCTTTTCTGTTATCTCTAATAATATATTAATATCTAAAGGTTTACCAGTTTCAAAACAATTTTTATGTTGAAAATATATTTTTTCTTTTTGTTTTAAAAATTCATTATAATAATCACCAAAAATATAAGTATCTTTTTTAGAAGCATAACGTTTAATATCTTTTCAAATTAACGGATAAACTCTTTCTTGTAAAGTTGTTAAAAAATTTGAATATAAATGATTTATATTTTTTAAATCATAATTATACTCATCTTTTATTCATTGTATAAATCCAGGTATTTTTTCTTCAGGATTTGAAGGAAAATATATATCATATGAGTTACCTAAACGTCATCGATAATAATGCTCTTTTGTGTCTGCAATTTTATAAATTATATCTTTTTTTAAAAAGAAAAAATCATCTAAATGATTTATAAAATATAAAAAATCTTCACGAAGTTGAGAAATTTCTTTATAATAAAAACTAAATCCTTTTTTATTTTCATCTATAAAAAATGATACCTTATGATTTAATTCTTTATAAAAAAATTTTTTAGTTTTAAAATCTGATCTTGTTCATACCCTTTTATTTTGTAATAAATATCATTTTTGATCATTTTTATAAGTTCATAACATTTCTTTATAAAAATTATCAGAATAATCTTTCATTAAACGTATTGAATGCAATTTAACTTTATCTAAAATTAATTGTTGTTCTAATATTCTAGATAATCAAACTCAATGACTATCTGAAAACCCTGTCGAATAACGAAGAGATCTTATATTTTCAGTATGCAAATAATCGTGATAGGTTAATTTTTTAGTTAATTTTCAACCTTTATAAACTAACTCAAAATTTATATTTTTTGCTTCACCAACATTAGCGTAATCTAAGGACCTTGGCGATAAATGCCTTAATCTTCTATAAAAATCTTCATATCATTTACAAAATAAACTATCACCGTGTTCTAAACGAGTTCAACTATCTTCTATTCATATTCTATCTTTATAACTTTTTGCTAAATGAATTCCTCGTTTTTTTGCTAATAAAATAGAATCCTCATTAATTCTATAATAATCTCAAATAAATTTGCTATTACGATATCTATGTTTATATAAACCTCAAAAATCTAAAAGATAATATCATAATAATATACTCAACATAAAAATTAAATGCTTAAACTTATTTATTTCATTAGATTTTATTAAATGAGTATGATATCTTCATCATTCTGGATCTCTATTAGAAATTAATGCATCTGAACCTTTTGAACCAAATACTTCTTGTATTTTATCCTTATCGTAAAAATGCTCAATTCAAGCTCTTTTATTTTTATCAGAAGCTAATTTAACTTTATTTCATTCCGAAATATTATATATTTTACTTGAACGATATTTATATAAATAAATTTCTAAACCTTTATCTAAATCTTTTAATTTATTAAATTGTTTTTTTAAATATAAAGAACCTAATATAAATAAAATTGGACCAAAAAGTAAATAATTATTTCCTATAAACATTCCTGGATTATAAAATAAATTTTTAATTAATCACATAAAATTACTTAAAATAAAAATGTTTAAAATTGGTGACAAATAATTATAAAAAAATTGATATTTAAAAAAAAATATTAAACTTATAGGTTTATATTTATCAATAAATATTTTATGTAATTTTTCTATAATTTTTTTAGCAGCTGGATCATGATTTAAAAATTCAATTTGCTTTAATTGAAAATATTTATCATACGGAAATTCATCTTCACCTATTCAAATTTCATGATATCTTAATAAATCTCATGAATAATGTGGCAATCCTAAAAAATATAATTTATGAAAAACACTATAATTTTGTGTAAAATTTTTTAATAAAAATTTATAGTCTCTTTTTATTTTTAAAACTTCTTTATTAAATAAATCCGCAGTAAAAAGTCATATAATAATATCTTGTATATTCTTATTAAAATGTTTTTCTAACATTATTTTACATTGTTCTCATTCTAAACTTTGTTTTAATATAGGTGTTACAGTACTTGACATTAAATAAAAACTATTACTAACAAAATATGTATCATCTTCTAAAAAATCATCAATAAAATCCTCAGTTTCAATATCTAACATTACAGGTAATTTTATACGTATAGGTACTCGTTTTAAATTTCATAAATTATATTTTTCATTAAAAATTATGAGATTTTTATTTAAAATCTCATTTTCTTTATCTGTATCATTATAAATTAATCATTGCTCTCAATTTAATTTTACATTATTAATAAAAGCTAAATTAAAAGTTTTTTTTGTATTTATAATAATTCTTTTTATATTTTTTAAATTTTTTCTACGGTCAGATAATATTGTTAATAATTTTGATAAAATTTCTTGTTCATGATATCGATCTTTACGTTGAAAACGTATTGCTTCAACATTAAATTCTATTTTATCCTGATAAGTAAATACATCTCCAACTTCATAATACATTCCTAATAAATTATTTTCTATATAATTATATATACTATTTATTCTTAAAGGTTCTCAAGTTATTTTAGAATATTTATATTCATATATATTTTTTTTTATTTTTTTTTCTGTTTTTTTATCTAATATTTGAATATTTTTTAATTCTAAATGTTCTGTATAATTTAAACGTGATAATATATTATTATCAATTTGTAAATGTTTATAATTTATTTTTTTTTTTTTAAATCTTTTTCTAAAATTTTTCATACTTTAAGCATTAAGAAAGAATAAATTTCTTCTAAAGTTTCATCATAAGCTTGTAAAACTATGTGATCTATTAAATAAGTATAATTTATTAATTTACCTTGTGCCATATAATATTCTTCAGAAGAATGTGCATTATATGTAGCATTTCAAATATCATTTAAATTAAAATATTTATCTTCAAAAGCTTTCGAATCATAATGTGCTTGTCAATTTCAATATTGTTCTAAAAAAGTTTCTTCAAAGAATTCTTTTTTTTTTACATAAAAATATTCCTTGTTATTTTCTTCTTCTTGTTCTTCTTCTAATTCAGCTGGTGTTTTTAATTTATTACGCAATAAAGCTTTATGTAACATTTTAGCTTTTCGTAATCTTCTTTGTTTTAAAATATTTTGTAAAACATCTTCATTTTTTAATATGATTCGATCTTTTACATTTTTAAATTTATTAAAATAATGTCGCATTTTATCACGTTCTAAAGTATGTTCTGCTATTTTTAAAAAATCTATACCTTCTATTAAACGATCAAATTCTTTAATTTCATAATTATATTCATCCGAGACGTTATTATATGTAATTAAATGTGTTAAACTAATATCACCTCAAACATCTTCTTTATTCAAACGATCTATAAATATTTTATTACCTTCTTCTATTAAAACTTCGCTACTTACACCATATTCTAAAATAAATAATACTCATCTTATTAAAGGATCATAAGGTTCATTTGCTAAGCTTGATATAAATTCTTTAAAATGGAATGAATTCATATCTGCAGCTATAAATCTTCGATCATAAAATGGAATATCATAATTATGTGTTGGTGATGCTAAACGTCATTTATAATCTTTTTTATATTCTAAATTTTTATTTTCTTCTCATTTTATCGGATAAGAATCATCAGTATAAATATACTTTAATAAATTTCTATAATATGTATTATAAATTATTATTAAAGCTCAAAATTGTGGAGGCATTTCTTCTATATATGTAGAGACATGCATAGTACTTTTAATATATTTTATATAATATTTAAAATTTTTGTATTTTATTTTTTTATACTTTAAATCTTTTACATTAGTAAAAATTACCTTATTTAATGTAATATATGAAATTCAGTTTATAATACCTTTTATAAAATAAATACGCATAATTCTATCACGTTCTTTGGCTTTTTTGTAAAAAAAAATATTTCTCGAAATTTCACGTTGACTACTTCTTGTCATAACATGATTATACATTTTATAAGTATAAAAGGCATATTTGCATCTTTGTAATAAAGTTCAATTTTGTGTTTCTATAACTTCTTCAAAATTTTGATAACTTTCCTCAATTAATACTATATATTCAATTAATCAATTTAATATTTTTTTTTTATATGTTTTCAAATATCAATATCATTTTCTTCAAAAAAAATCTTGATAATAATTTTTTTTTGTTCATTTAACTTCAAATATTTTATACATAAAAAACATTTCAATAGGATGTGTTTGAATTTCCAATAAATTTTGCAAATATTTTGAAATTTTACGTTTCATTAAAATTTCATGTAATTTAGTTTTTCAATTATTTTTTGTTTTTGGATTATCAAGTACCAAATACATTGAATTATTTCTAAAACCTTGTATACCTTTTTTATAATTATTTATAAATTTATTTTGTTGATATTTTCAAATATATGAAAATGGTAAT
>Ga0170475_102349826_pt1 | contig 12892 bp, 9 predicted proteins | sample Soicark_Litter_5_FD_111474 | JGI IMG/M metagenome (GOLD analysis project Ga0170475, IMG submission 111474) | Avena fatua rhizosphere microbial communities from Hopland, California, USA. Combined Assembly of 48 SPs | reverse complement strand
CTTCGTCGATGAACAGGATGATGGGCTTTTCGCTGGCCTGCACCTCGTCGATGACCTGACGCAGGCGCTGCTCGAATTCGCCCTTCATGCTGGCGCCGGCCTGCAGCAGGCCGATATCCAGCGTCAGCAGGCACACGTTCTTCAGCGGCGGCGGGATGTCGCCTTGGGCGATGCGCAGCGCCAAACCTTCGGCAACGGCAGTCTTACCGACACCAGCCTCGCCGGCCAACAGCGGATTATTCTGGCGGCGACGCATCAGGATATCGACGATCTGGCGGATTTCCTCGTCGCGGCCGGAAATGGGGTCCAGCTCGCCCTGGCGCGCTTTTTCCGTCAGGTCTACCGTGTATTTCTTGAGCGCCTGCTGCTTGCCCATCTCGGCGGGGGCCATGGCATTGCTCGCTTCGCCGGGAATGGCACCGCCCAGGTTGCTGCCGTCGCTGGCCTTCAGGTCTGCTTCCGGCGAGCCCTTGATGATCTGCGTCAGCTCTTCGACGAGGATTTCCGTCTTCAGCTTGGCGAATTCGCGGGAAATGCCGTTCAGCACGATGCGCAGGCTGTGCGTCTTCAGCATGCCCACCAGCAGGTAGGCACCGCGTATCTGCTTGTCCGTGTACATCAGGCTGCCATACATCCAGGCGCGCTCTATGCTGTTTTCGATATGCTCGGAAAAGTCGCTGATCGCGGTGGCGCCGCGCGGTAATTGATCCAGGGCATGCGTGACATCGGCGGCCAGGCGGTTGAAATCCACATCGAAATACTTGAGCGCGCGGTGCATATCGCTATCCTGCAATTGCAGTATCTGCTGTAGCCAGTGCACCAGCTCCACGTAGGGATTACCGCGCAGCTTGCAGAAGACGGTGGCGCCTTCCACGGACTTGTATAGAACAGGGTTGAGTTTTCCAAACAGGGAGGCGCGGCTGATTTCTGACATGGTTTTGTACCGTAAGGTTTATCAATCAAATATTACTGAATCAAATATTGTTAAAAAGGCACGGGTGGGCCATCAGGCCAGTGCTCTTCTTTCACGCTTTTCCGGGTTCAGGCACAGATCGTCGGCATCCTTATCCGTATGCCGCTCACCCAGCCAGGTGGTCCAACCGAGTTGGCCGCTGCCGCCGAGGCTGGCTTTGGGCACATCCGGCTTGCGCAGTACCAGCAGCAAGTCCCACTCGAACTCGTAGCCTATGTAGTTGCGCACCCAGTCGATCAGTGCGTAGTAATTGCTTTGTCCGGGCAGGAAGGCCTCGTAAACGGGCAAGGGCAGGGGGCCGATGCACAGGCGGAATTTGCTCTGCATATCCCATACCATCTTGCCGGCTATGGCGCCGATGCCAAGCTGGCTGCTGCTGCCGGGCTTGCCCAGCACCGTCTGCTGATCGGGGCTGAGCCGCAGCCAATGGCCGCTGAATTCCTGCAGGCTGACCTTGGCTTGGAAGTATTGGCTCAAGGCATGGCACAGCCCTTCCGGGTTGCGGGTAGGCCGCACCAGGTGGGCGGCGTTATAGAGCTTGGCATGGTCGGCGATGCGGTCGCGCTGTTGCAGTGAGCGCTGGCCGAGGTTGATCAGGCTCGCTACATAGTTGCTGATGCGGTCGTCGCCGGGACGGTCCATGCTGACGGTGGGCTGGTGCATGGCCCAGGCCTGGTAGAACAGGCTGATCAGGCGGTGGTGGAACATATCCGCGAATTGCGAAAAGGTGACGTCGCCTTCGTGGTAGATGCGCTCGCGCGCGTATTCCGTCAGGTGCAGGGGCAGGGGGCCGTTCGGGCCAAACAGGCCGAAGCTATAGATCTTCAGCTTGTCCCGCGCCGAGCTCGTTGCCTCGTGGAAATAGGCGATGGCGGTCGGCGCGAAGGTCAGCGAGGGTTCCTGCCCGAGGCGCAGGCTCTCGTGCATGGGCAGGCTGGCGCGGCCGAGGCGCGGTTGCTGCGGGTTGAGCGCTTCGACATGGCGCAGCGTATAAAACAGGTCGTAGCGATAGGGCTTGTCGGACAAGCGCTGCAGGAAGGCCTGATAGGACAGCGCATCGGTGCGTAAGGGCGGATGGCTCATCAGGCTCAGGCCACCGGGCGATTGCCGAAGCGCGCCGGCCAGCGATAGATCAACCCGCGCTGGATGGAATGCAGGCTGGTTTCGATAAAGGTATTGATCGCCACATGCCGTGCCAGGAACTGCTCGATGACCATGCCGAAGATGATGGGGCTGATGCCGGCAAACTGTACTTCGTCCACCATGATGGCGATATCGATGCCCCTACCGAATACCAGCGGCCCCCGGCCAGGCAGGCGCCGCGTCACCGGCGTCAGCGCTACGCTGTGTATGCCATCTATCTGCTTGTTCAGATGCGCGTCCGATAAATCGGCATACAGGCGCAGCAGATCGCGCAAGGCGGCGGCACCCTTTTCCTTGTCCAGATCGGTAAGGCTCAGGTAGTTTAGCCCCAGGTGGCTGATCAGGCGCCAGGTGATATCGCCATTGGCGAGCGATGGCCGCGGGCGGGTCAGGCCTTTCAGCACCTTGATGCGCTCGATGGGTGAGGACATGGCCAGGGTAAAATCCGATTCCATGCCCAGCGGTATCATCAGCGGCAGGTCGCGGTTGCTGCATAGCGCCGCGACATTCAGCTCACGCAAATCGGAACGGAAAGGGGCTTCGCGCTGATCCACCAGCGAGATGAATAGCTCGCCGCCCACGTAGCTGGTGCGCGGGCCATATTGGCGGGCGCTTTCGGACAGCACGCGCGGTTCGCGCCGCGCCGAGAAATAGGCGCCGTAGCCGCCCGTCTCGCCCCGTATCGAGGTGTAGAAGGGGCGGAACGGTTGCTCATCACGGCGATCCGCATGCGAGCCGCTCACTTCTTCTATGGAAAAGACCTCGTAATCGAGCGGTTTGGTGCGGTCGATGACGACATGGTATTCATAGCGGTCCGGGGTGATGGAAATCCGGTCGGCGCGCTTGCTGAACAGGTTGATGATGGGTGTGCAGAACAGGGCCAGGTGCTCGCGCGTCAAGCTGCCTTCCAGCTCTGCCGCCTGCTGGTCGAAAAGCAGGATCAAATCCACCGTGTTGCCGTCTATCTTGTGCAAGCCCGGCTTGAGCCCCTTCAGTGTGAAAAACTGGAAGCGCTGGGGAAACGCGAAATATTCATGCAGCAGGCGATAGCCCTGAAAGCCTCGCGCCGCATAGGGCAGCAAGGCTTCGCTCTCCGAAAAGCCGGGCAGATCGATATTGGCCGCCTGCAGAATACCGGTGATCTTGGTCGGTTGCGCGGTATTACAGACCAACGCGCCGCAGGTGTGGGCCGCCAGCAGTTCATATAGACGCGACGACAGGATATCGTCCGCGCCGATGAAAAAGGTCAGTTGATCAAGATCCAGTTGTTTGAAAGTGACCTGTTCGGTGAGCTTGAGGCGGATGCGCAGCGAGGATTTGACCTGGCGATTCCATTGCTGGTGGGCCAGCGACACGTCGCCGGGTGGCCCGCCAAACTGGACGGCCTCGACCTGCAAGGGCCATAGTGTCACATCGTGGGCGCTGCGAAACTCGGCGCACACCGTCTCGCCGCGTGGCACATGGCTGCGCAGCAGGCTGCCGCGCGGCACGTGGAAGCCTTCCAGCAGGCTGCCCTGGCGCTGGCTGGGTCGGAGTTCCACCACGCCCATGGCCGGTGTAGGCGTCAGGTAATTGGGGTAGACCATTTCCAGCAGGCGCTGCGAGAAGCGGGGGAATTCCGCATCCATTTTCAGGTGGATGCGCGCCGTCAGGAAGGCGAAACCTTCCAGCAGGCGCTCCACATAAGGGTCGGCCACTTCAGCGCCGGCCATGCCGAGGCGCCCGGCGATCTTGGGGTATTGCTGGGCAAACTCGTTGCCCATTTCCTTGATGTAGCCCAACTCGCGGCTATAGTATTCCAGTAATCTAGGGTCCATGGTTTACGCTTTGTTGCGCTCGTCGATCTGGATCAGCCCTGTTTCCAGGTCGAGACTGGATTGCAGCAGCACTTCCAGCGGGTAGGGTTCGGACCAGATGTGCGCATGGATTTCAAAATGCAGATTGTTGTGCTGGCCGAGCAGATCCTTTTCGGTAATCAGCTTCACACTCAGCGTATTGGCCAGCAAACGCGGCTCGAAGCGCAGGATGGCGCTGCGGATGGCACTCTCGATGTCCTGCCAGCGCAAATCCGAGAGCCGGTTGCCCGAGAAGGCCGGCACGCCGAAGTTGAGGACGGAATCGGCCACCTCGGGATAGGCGGTGAACACGCCATCCTGATCGGCATTGATGGAATTGAGCAGCCAGCCCAGATCGCGCAGCACGCACTGCCGCAATTGCGCCTTGCTGATACTCTGCTCTTCCATGCTTTCCGTTCTTTTCAGGGGCGCATGATCGGTCAGCCGGTCGAGCAGGGCCGGTTGCAGCAGGTCTTCGGAGAGATGGTAACGCCGGGCGGATTTCACTGGGCGAGGGCTGCCTGGGTTGCGCAGCTCAGTTGCCGGATATCCAGTAAGGCGAGTTCGCCCTGATCCGTCATCCACATTTTCTGGCCGCGCCCCAGGTACAGGTCGTCGCCCAGCTCCTGCCATTCTGTTTTGCGGGCAAGCTTGATGGCGTCGTCAGCACTGGCCAGGTCCGGGTAGCGTACCGGCAGCAGGGCAAATACTTCCTCTGCGCTTTCCAGGGTCAGCCGCGCCTGCTGCCAGACCAGGTCGCGCAGATCCGTAGGGGCTTCTACATGCAGATCGACGATCTGCTCGAAACTCAGCCAATGGTATTGACCGCGGATGACGGCTTCCACCACCGGCCCCAGGCGCGCATCGCCATCGACGATCCAGGCAAATGGCTCGCCTGCCGACTGCCCGGCCACTTCTGGTGCAGCCGCCATGGCGGCCTGGCGTGCTGCCAGTGCCTGAGCGCTGTCTCCCTTGGCATCATGCTGCAGCGCATCCAGTAATTGCACCAGCCAGGGTGCCGCTTCGCCCAGTAGCAAGGGGCGGCGTTTGCCCGCGAATACCTCGTTGCGGTGTACCTCGGCGCGGATGGCGCTGCGATAGGTCTGCGCCAGCTCCATCAAGCTGCCATCCAGTTGTGCGATCACCTGCAACTGGCCCAGTGCGCGCTGCCATTGTCCTTGCACGGCCAGCAGTTGGAACAGGCACAGGCGCAGTTTCACGTCGGCGGGATTGCTGCGGATGTCCTGCTGCACGCGCTGCAGCGCGCCATCCAGACCATCGGCTTGTATCAGGCTTTGCCAGTTGGGAAGCATGGGAACCTCTTTGTTTTATAGGGTGCTACGATATATTCGCGTCGAACAGATGCAGGAATAAGGAGGTATTCAGCGGGCCACGATGTATGGTCGGAATCGCGCCGGGAAATTGCGGCGTGGGTATCGACCACCAATAGCTCAAATCCGTATACGGCGAAAAAGTCCAGGGCAGATTCGGCCAGGGCAGGCTGCCGCTGGACAGGGGCACGGTAATCGCATCCGCCTCGGCCGGCAGGCCGATCACGTCCAGGATGTCCTGCCCGGATTGATCCATGGCATGCTGCGGCAGGCTTTGCTCGTCCCAGGCGCCGCTGGCGATGCTGCGCAAGCCCTGATCGAGCTGATCCGGCAACTGCCGGCCATCCACGGCGCGGCGCAAGGCTTCGCGGGTGCGGGAAAACCAGTCGCCGCCCTGGATCAGCGACGGGAAGTAGCCGATGTCCGGCGTATGCAGCAGCACGGTCAGCGGAAAATCCCTGCCTACTCTATCGAGGCTGGGACCGATGCAGGCGAGGCAAGGGTAGGGGGCGATCAGGCCGGCCGGCAGGATGGCATTCCATACGGGAGACAGCGCAAAGGTCTGCTGCCACTGGCGATTTTGCTGCTGCAAGGCGGCGAGACCATCCTGCAGCCAGTCATCCAGCCGGCCGACCACTTCGCGCGACAGGCCGCGTGAGGCGAAATCGCCCACACCCGGCAATTTCCCATACCAGCCTACTTGTACGTTCAGAGCTTTGCCGGACATTGGAAAGACTCCAACTGGGATAAACGGAAGGGATTTTGTACGCTGCTGGCGGTTACTTCAAAAACGATGCGGCGGCCGTCCAGGGTCAGGGTGGCGATAAAGCGCTCGTTGGATTCACCGCGCGATATCTGCATGCGGTCAAACAGGCGATACAGCGCCCACGGTCCTTCGATCAGCACGCCCGGCGTACCGGATGGCTGCACCTGCGCCCGTACCTGATTGGAACCGCGCGGTCCCGGCCAATTGATGCTGACCGGCACCACCGGGCCGTGCGCGTATTTGACCATCTGGCCGTCGATGTCCAGCGTGAACTGGGTCAGCGCCGGGTCCATTTCCAGGGTCTTGATATCTAGCTTCAGGGTCGGCGTGCGCCCGCCACTGCGGAAAAACACGTCGCGTATGGTCTGCGCCTTCTGGAATTGCGACAGCGCCGCCGAGTCCGTACCGGCCACGCCACTGGCGCCGGGACGCAAGGCCCAGGGGCTCTTGGAGATATCGACGATGGGGGCGAGGTTGCGCTGGAAGAAGTCGTCCATCACCCCGCCTTGTGCAAACATGCGCCCAAAGTCGTCCGGCGTGATTTCTTTCGTCGCCTCTGCCGCGATCGGATAGCGGCCGGCAATGGCGGTACGGCAGAAGTCGCCCACCGTCGCCGACATATTGCTGCTGATCATGTTGCGGCTCACCGTATTGATCTGGTTGCCGCCCACTGTGCCCAGCAGCTCCACCATGCCGCGGAGCGGCATAGGCAGGCGTGCCGCTTCCGCGCGCAGCTTGTTGTTCACATCCGTATTCGGCGGCGTATTGCCCGCTTTCAGTGCAACGTCGGTGGCGGCGAGCGTGGTGTACAGCTCGTTCATCAACTGCAGGGTCTGGTCGAGCTGCGAACCACCTGAGCCGCCATTACCCATGGTCAGGCGATGCAGGGCATCGAAGCGGTTGTCGACGATCAGCTCTACCTGGTCGAAGACATTTTGCTGCCCCGGCGTGGTGATGGGGCCGATCACCTGCTCCAGGTCGGCCTTGGCCGATTTGACCTTGTCCACGGTCTGCGCCATCAGCGAGCTGTTATTGCCTTGCAGCACTTCCTTCTTCAGCGTGGTTTCCTTGGAAACGGCGCGCAGGAATTGCGCGAGCGGCGAATCCGGCCCGGACAGGATGCGCGTGACTTCCACGCTCTGCGTGAGCGACTGGCTCGGGATCAGCTTGATATCATTCAGATAGCCTTCCCAGATGCGGATGTAGTCATACATATACAAACGCTTGACGTCGCCGACCAGTTTCTTCTGGCTGATCTCATCCAGCGTTTGCTGGGTGGTCTTCAGCTCTTCGCCCATGACCCAGGTTTCTTCAAAGGCCAGCGTGGCACTGGTTTTTTCCACTTCCTTGCTGAAGAGTTCCCAGTAGCCATTGCGGGTAAACAGGGCCGGGATGCCGCGCGTGATCGGCTGGTTGCTCTTGCGGGCAAACACGAGAGCGGATTGCGGGCCGCCGGCGGTGGCGATGGTGAATTCCGGCAATTCCTTGCTGTTCAACCGGCGCTTCACGCGGCTATAGACGCGTTGCGCCAGCGTAAAGCCGGCGAGCTTTTGCCGGGTCAGCAATACCAGGCCGTCGTTCTTGGCAAACGGCGAGCTGACCACATGATCGGAGAGCAGGGCGCTGAGATGGGTGAGCAGGTTCTGGCGCACGCTGACCGGCACGCTGGGCGGCAGATTGCGTTCCCAGTCGGCCATGATCCAGGCGGTAAGCGTTTCGCTGCTGTAATGCTTGGCATCATGCAGCATCAGGTAGGACTTCAGGGCTTCGTAGAGGAATTCCGGGTTATCCGTCGGCGCATTCTGCACCATCTCTTCCATGCGCTTGGCGATTACCGGCAGCAGGGATTCCTCCAGCAGGCGACGATAGGTGATTTGCGCGGCAGCATCGAGCTTTTCGCCCTGGTAGAGCCCGAAGCGGTAGGAGAGCGGCGGGTTGTTGACGGGGAACTGCTCGATCACTGCCACCTCGCGCGCCTTGTCCAGGGTCGGGAACAGCTCGGTGAGTTGCCGCGCCAGTTGCTTGCCATCCCGATCGACCTGTTGGTCCAGTTTCGTGGCGTTCTCTTCCACCTGCACGATATAGCTGCTGTTGTTGCGGTAGCTGACCGCCCAGCCGATGCTGGCGATCACCGACAATACGGCAATACCCGCAAAGGCCAGCGCACGTGTGAATTGCAGTTTTCTTTCCCAGGCAAAGTTGCGCCCAGACAAGTGGGCTTCGGCGAAGATGACCTTTTTCAGCAAGTCTTCCAGGAAGAAACTTTTGCCTTTGCTGACGGCGCCACCCGATTCCATCGACGATTCCACGTCGAAGCGCCGGCTCAATGCGCCCAGCACGCGGTCGAACGGGCTGCCTTCCTGGGTGCCGCTGGTGAAATATACGCCGCGCAGCATGGCCTGGTCTTCAAATTGCGAGTTGGAAAATACCGACGACAGCATCTTGTCGAGCAGGTCTTCCAGGCCGGCGAAGTGCTGGGGCAGGGAATAGATGCGCGCCTTGCGGCCCAGATCCTGCACGTCCAGCATGGCTTCCGGCAGGCCGGCATAAATGCGCTCGCGCAAGGCCCCGAATTCCTGCTTGAACAAAGCCTGGTTGAAACCGCCGTTGGCGCGGGCATCCTCCACATTGAAGGGCACGGTGAAGCCCCACACCTGGGCGCGGTCTTCCTTGGTAAAACGCGAAAAATACTCCTGGAAGCCACCCAGCAGGTCGCACTTGGTGACGAGCACATATACGGGAAAACGTATGCTCAGTTCGCCCTGCAGCTCATGCAGGCGCCGACGCAAGGCATCGGCCTGCTGTTCGCGCTCTTTTTGCGTCATCGACAAAAGATCCGCGACCGAGATGGTCAGCAGTGCACCATTGATGGGCTGGCGGGTGCGGAATTTCTTGAGCAGGCTCAGGAAACCCTTCCATTCCGCCTGGTCCAGGGTTTCATTGGATTCCTGGGTGGTATAGCGCCCGGCGGTATCCAGCAGCACCGCCTCGTTGGTAAACCACCAGTCACAATTGCGTGTGCCGCCCACGCCACGAATAGCGCCCTTGCCCAATTGTTCGGCCAGCGGAAACTGCAAGCCGGAGTTGATCAACGCCGTGGTCTTGCCGGAGCCGGGGGCGCCGATGAAGACATACCAGGGCAATTGGTAGAGATATTGCTTGCCGCGCAGCCACGCAAAGCGTCCGGCATTTTCCTGCTTGAAGCGGGTCTTTTTCAAGGTGCCCAGTGCCGTGGCAAAGCGCTGGCGCAACTCTTCCACTTCCACGCCAGCCGGGTCCTCTGCCTTGGGCTTGCTGCTCATGCTGCCGGCCATGAAGCCTACCACCCGCCCATTGATATCCTTGGCTCTCCAGAAGCGGAACAGGAGGCGCAGCAGGAAGAAGCCGAACAGCAGACCGATCAGCGTCCAGCGTACCCATTCCGGTTCCAGGGGGCGGTATTGAGCAAAGGCAAACAAAGGCCCGGCAAACCAGATGAGCAAGGCGATGATGAATAAGCCGACGATGACCCAGAAGGTCTTGCTGACCAGAAAACCAAAAAATCTACTGAACATTTGCTGTATTACCTAGTTGTGCGTCGCGCTCACTGGGCGCGAGCATAAGCGTAATTTCGACACGGCGATTCCGGGCGCGGTTGGCCGGATTATCGTTGGGGGCAACCGGGTCGGCATCGGCACGCCCTTCGGCGCGGCTACGGCCAGCCTGTGCGAGGCGTCCATCCAGCATGCGCTTCACCGCATTGGCGCGTGCCTGCGACAGGTGCCAGTTGGATGGGAAACGCAGCGAGCGTATCGGGCTGTTGTCGGTGTAGCCATTGACCAGCACCGTGCCGCCTACCGAATTCAGTGCGGTCGAAACGCGATTCACGACATTCACGTAGCGAGGCAGGATGACGTCGCTGCCCGGTGAAAACATGCCGTCGCCATGCAGGATGATGGTGCTGCGGTCCGCCTCATCACGCACGCTGACCAGGCCCTCGCGAATTTCCGGCTCAAGAAACTGCGCAAGACGGGCAGGCACGGGCTTGCTGGGGCTGGTGATGGTGATGCGCGGCATGCGTATGCCGCTGATCTTGGTAAATAGCGGGTCCGAGCGATTGGAGAGCATGAAGCTCAGCCAGAAATAGAGCACCAGCATCAGCAGCAGCGCGCTGGCGGCGGCCACCCACATCGGCATCATGGTGAGGATTTTTTTTACTTCGCCGGCTATGCCGCGCCAGTGTTGGGACAGGGGGCGGCTGTATTCGTCGCGGGATTTCTGCAGGATATCGAACAAGCGCCGCTTGACCGTTTCCAACTGCGCCTGGCCGTTATCCATGATGCGATAACGCCCCTCGAAGCCCAGGGCGATGCAGTAATACATCAGCTCCAGCAGGTCATGGTGCTGCTGCGGGTTTTGCGCCAGCCGCGACAGCAGCATGAAGAACTTCTCGCCGCCCCAGGTTTCATTATGGAATTTCACCAGCAGGCTGTAGGTAGGCCAGATGCCGGAGCCGCCCCAGGGCGTTTGCGCGGCCGTCTCATCCGCCACCGTGCACAGGCAGTAGCGGGCGCCGACAATGGATTCTTCCGTTACGCCGAATTCACGCGCACGCCGCTCGAAGAGACGTATCTCTTCGATCAGGTACTCGCGCAGCGTACTGGGACTGGACACCCGCGTTGATGCACGCAGTTGCGGAATCAGGTTCAGCAGATTATTGGCCGCGCACACCAGCGGATTGGCGCCGCTGACGACTTCCGGCAAATCGCCACGGCTGGCTTTCGCCTCGTCCGGGCTCTTCTTGGCGGGGCGCTCGTCGGCGCTTATGCGCGCATCGGCATCAAGCGCAACAGTTTCACCAGAGGGGTTTATCATTGTTGACATAGGCTATTGCAATCGAGGCAGGTTATTGGCGGATTGCCCAGAATTCGAGCGTCAGGCTGGGGAAATCCCCTGCCACATGCAAAGCAAGCCCGCCGGACCGGTCCAGTTGCTTCCACAGGTCGTTGGCGGTATCCAGCTCGAAGTAGTTGTAACCGGCGTGATAAGGAATCTGCCGTGGTGCAATCGGCAAGGACTGCAAGGTGATGCCCGGCAAATGCAGATTGACGAGATCGCGCAGTTTCTCGACCGGGCCGATTTTCACCTGCGCCGGGAAGCGACCGCGTACTACCTCGGTCGCCATGTCGGCATGTACGGCCAGCACGAACTTGGCCTGTTTGAGCAGCTCCAGATCGCGGATCAACGCCACGCGTACGCCATGGCTGCGATCCTGCAGCTCGATCTGTATGGCGCTTTGCTCGAAGACCACGGACAACAGGCGGCGCAGTTCCAGCATCAGCGGCAGGAAGCAGGAGGCCAGGTCATCATGTTTATAGACCGGGTAGTTTGCCGGCCGCCTTGTCTCGCGCGTATAGGTCGATAAGTCGCCAGCCAGTTGCAGGCAGTTGGTATACAGGCGTTCCGGGTGCACCTGGGCGATGCTAGACAAATGGCTGAATTGCGGCTCCCAGCGATTGATCAGGCTCAGCATCAGGAAGTCGCCCACTTCCGATACGCCGCCCCGGCCCGGCTGCTGCAGACGATTGGCGATGGCATCGCCGCGCTGATGCAGCAAGCCCTGCAGCTCAAGTATGAAGCTGCGCAGCATTTCCTGCCGCGCGCAGGCGAGCACCGGGGGCAGGTATTGCTTGTCCAGCAGCAACTGGTTGTCCGGCCGGCGCTCGACGATCTGGGCAACGCCCAGCGACACCCAGGCGGAAGTCAGCTCCGACTCCAGCAAAAGGCGTATGCGGATATCGCCGACCTGGATATCGGCGGGTTCCCCGCCCATGGAATTGCTGTCGGGCACCTCTTCGACCACTGCCGTATAGCGCGTCAAGGAGTCCGGCAGTGCCTCGAAAGCATTGTCATCCTGACCGCTGCGCTTGAACGGCAGGGCGAGGTAAACGCGCTGGTTGCGCAAATTCTCCGGGAAGTCCAGCGGCAGCAGGCTTTGGCACTGGTCTGGGAAAGAGAAGGGCGTGCCGTCCGGGAAGATGCCGCGTGCGCGGCTGATGGTCAGTTTGCCGAGAGCCAGCGCTTCTTCATCCAGCATCAGCTCGTGAAATCCCCAGTAATGACCTTCACCGGACAAGGCGCGGGCATGGATCATTTGCTCGAGGTAACGTTCCTGCTGCTGGAAGTGCTGAGGCCTTAAAAATATCCCCTCAGCCCATATCACTTTTTTTTGTGAAGTCATTGGTACATATACTTTTAGATTAAAGCGCTTTTAGACTAAAGCAGCCTTTTCTGGGTTAAAACAGCGGACCTTTTTCCTGGCTTGTCGCGAGCGACTGGTACTTTACCTGGACATAAATTTGCTCTTCCCTGGGGCTGGCGGTGACATAGGGGCCAACGACGGGCAGATTGCTGACTTCTTTGGGAGGCGGCAGATGTATCACGGCTTTCCAGGTGCTGCGTTCCAGGTTGCGGAAAGCGGCAATGACCCCGAGTACGCGTGCATCATTGTTGGCGCGGCGAGTGATCAGGCGGCTGTCATTAGGCCGCAGCACCACTTCGTCGCGTTGTATCAAATCGCTGCCCAGTACGGTCTGTTCTTTTTCATATAGGCTGAAGAAATCGGCAGATTCGAATGCACTCTCGTTTTTAAGCTCATAGATGCGCACGACGACAGGGGTGGGATGCCCACGCATGTCGGGATTGATGGTGCCATCCGCGCTGACGACGAGGCGAAACGGTACGGCTTCCACATTGCGTGGACCTGCAGCACAGCCATATAAGCCTATGATTATAGAGAATAGAAAAACCAGTCGAGCAAAAGCGGTCCATGCAGCGTGCGCCATGGCGTCTATCCGGAATGCGG
>Ga0170475_111743540_pt1 | contig 12893 bp, 2 predicted proteins | sample Soicark_Litter_5_FD_111474 | JGI IMG/M metagenome (GOLD analysis project Ga0170475, IMG submission 111474) | Avena fatua rhizosphere microbial communities from Hopland, California, USA. Combined Assembly of 48 SPs | reverse complement strand
AGCGAGTCTCAGGGTCGTTGTATCTAAACAACAGAAAGTCACAGTGAATCTAAAAATGTGCCATATTTATAATAAAATCCATTATCTGACAAAATCTACAATCATCAGATTAGACAGCAAATAAATCAATACACAATACATGCAATAACATAATAAAATACAATGCACACACAAACACAAGACAAACAGAAGAAATAACCGATTACAAACAAAATAACATTTACATAACGTCGTCCTTGTTAACACATGGAATTATCAGCAATAAATAAAACTGATGAATTTACATGCAATGAACTACTGCAGTGACTAATATCATTCCGTTCTTTACTAAGTTGATAATAATTAATCATTCATATACACACTAGGTAAGGCGACAACTTTTGTCAAAACATACACATTAATTGCAATTATTCTAGTAATATCAGGTAGTCCATTTTCAAGCTCTATTATTATTTGTTTAAGCTGTATTCTTTCTATATTACTGTTCTATTCTTACTATGAGTATGTAATTAAAAGATATTTTATCAGAACGAAATAAAATTGACAAGACACTAAGCAACTAGTGAAAGAGATATCGCATAATAATAATAATAATAATAATAATAATAAAATGATAAAAGATTATACTTGATTAATTAGAGATATCAGACATTAATAAACAGAACAAACAATATATAACTAGATAGTATTAACACGGTGAATAGAAATCAATTAATCTTGACTTTACATAAAAAATCTTTTAACAATCATTGTACTAATCATCATTATAATCATCATCATCATCTTCATCGTCATCATCATCGTTATCAACACTATCATCATAATTATCATCATTATTAGTATCATCATCAATATCATTCATTATCGTCCGTTTTTATGCTAGAATGAATGTGACTATTAACATTTTCCTCTCATTGTTATGGGAAGGAGAAATGGCTGAACAAACGAGTCATAAACGACAACGACTGATTCATCACTGTCTTTCTTACCTTTAAGTAAGGCCGGCCTTCTACAGCTGAATGCCCTTCCCGTCGCCAACAGTCCCTCTACTTCCTTGTCAAGCAAGTTAAGAACCACGGTGAGTTTATTGTACTGCACGACATCACAAGGCATAAAGCTGAATTATGAATAAGATTAAGACACTGCGATTAAAGGCACAGTATAGCACCAAACAGACGACAAAACAACACAATAAATACATACATTGAAAGGCACAAAGTGTAGTAATAGAACAGAGCAGTAACTTGTAACTCAAAACAATGATAACGTAAGGCCACCAATAACAGTCATGTAGAAATAACCAATTGCTCATACTCATTTCAAAAAACGAAAACCAAGGCTTACATTAAGCAATTCATGATTAAAAACAGGTGTTTGTTTCCACAGAAGCGTAGGTGATATTTCAATTAAATTAACAGATCAAACTAGTACAAACTTTGATTAAAGCAAAGCGAAAGTGTATTTCAATGTCTGCTTGTTCAATCAAAAGCAGTTCTACAAGAACTGGTGCGAAGTGATACAAACAAGCACGCATGCAAGCGTACGCACACAAATACACACTGACTGTAATTATAGCACTATTTATCATGTATATGTAGAAAATATCTACTTATAAATATAACTCGAGAGAAGATCGAACTGTCGACCAATCAGAGAGCCTTGCGTCTAATTCACGAGTGGATAGACATGCGTAACATGTCGCAAAGGAAACACATTATATTTAGATACTTGATACTAGGACGAGAAATGAAACAAAAATAATTATTACCAAAAGTGATTTGCATACAAATAACAGCAACAAAAGACCAAATCATAAGATAATATCATAATTATGATATTATCTTATTATATGATAATAACAATTAACATTATCATTTGATAATATTATTTGATATATTTATCATATAATATCATAGCTATTGTGACAGTTAGTGTCTGCTATATATATACAGCCACTATACAACTATACAACCACTGCCATTCATACAGCAATAATACTGAATATTAAAAATGAATTGCAATAATAAATTTTTTAATAATATAAATAAGGCATGAAACACAAAGTACAATTACAAGTTGATAATAAACCATGGTTGCAGGTAAAATTACAGTCCTTTTACTTCACGTTACTTTAGCAATAATTGATCATAAATTCACTGATAGTAGCAGTAGTAATACTACAAATAACAAAATAGGAGTAATAGTGCAATTTAGTTTTTGTACTAATTATATACTCTTAGGCAAATCATTATACGTTCTATACAATAATTTCTTTAAGCACAAATGATTCAAGGTTATACCTGATTCATTACTGAACTCAATTGCACACTATAAATCGATATTCAATTATAAATAAAGTTGTTTTTATTCCTAAAAAAAGTCGAAAGATTGTTTTAAGTACAGAGATTTAGTTTTGACGAGTCGAACACTTTCCATATCATACTATCATTGAAGATTGATCACTGTTCATTAAATGATCTGATTCTCTGAAACATTCCTTGTCGTTTATTTGTGACTTGCTATTCTGTGCATAATCTTTTCCACACACGCTTTACACTTCAGCACATGTGCAATCAGAAATGTGAATGTTCACTAGTCACTCAATGTGTAGGTGTGTCAAAACGGTATAACTTGTACAACAACTACAGCAACAACCGTTGTCTCTACTGTTGCCTCTACTGTTGTCTCTACTGTTGCCTACTGTTGTCTCTCACTGTTGCCCCTACTGTTGTCGCCTAACATTGTTCTCAGCAATAGCCTGTTCCTCCACAGTCATAATGCTTACAAGGGTCTCCACAGCTCTGTTGATCTGACCGGCCTCATGGAAGAGTGTCCCAATGTTAGCACTGCCTTGATCTCTATTAAGAGAGATGTCGGCCTCCTGTAGTTCACGCAGCAGTCTGTCTAACTCCTCGTGCTCATCATTTAGACTGCGACCTTGCCGCCCATTAGTCTCAGCCCCATTGCTACTTGTTCTGACCAATAGGGAGCTGCCGTTCTGTGCAACTCCTCCACGAGATGATGACGTGGACAATCTCTCGGCTTTGCTATTGGTCATGACTGTGGTGGAGCTCTGTTGAAATCCAAAGCTTGGTGGATCTCTTCTTGGAAGAGAGCTGTGAGATGAGGCAGCTGACATGTTGCTGGGGGAAGTGGGTTGAGAGGTGGGGAATGTAACGATCCGGCTCGTTGTCACTTCCGGCTGTTGGTCAAGTAGAACTCTTAGTCGTCTCAGTTGTCCCTCTAGTTGTCTGTTGTGTTCCTCTAGCACTCTCATTCTCTCTTCTAGTTGTCCTCTGTGTTGTTCCAGTCTCTTCGCCTCTTCTCTCAGACTTGCTTCTTCACCGGGTCCACTCATCTCAGCTGTGCTGGGGGAGGACTGGTCTCTACGTGCACGACTAAGCCTGTCGTACTCTGTCTGAAGAGTTTTGTTTTCCACTTCCAGTTCTTTGATCATACTCTCCAGATCATTCCTCTGCTGGGCATCCATTACTTCCATGATCTCAAGCGGACTCTTTAACTCATCTCTGCTACTGTGTAGACTGTGACAGAACTGTGCTATCAATGTGTGCTCATCACTATCATTAGTATTTAACTCCTGACGTTGTTCAGCCTCTGCAAGCCTGTGAACTTGCCGTTCTACCATAGAGTGAATGTCAGCAGTTGATGAAGGACTAGCTGTCTTGGCGCTCACTGCTGTTGGACTCATCTGTCCATTCTGTCTCTCCGTCAGATGAGATACAACATTTACTGTGCTTCTATTGGTTGTAGACGCTACGCTTGCTAAGCTGTGATTGGTTGATGCGTCGAGACTCCTCGACATGTAAGTAGACTTCATTCCTGTTGAAAATTCATTAAGGTTCCTATCCAGACTCTCCCCCTCAGTCAAAGACTGCACAGGCAGGTAGCCAAGGCGTTGATGTTTCTGAAAGTAGCGCTTTGAACGAAACTTGTTCTTGAATGTCTTAGTGAAGTCCTTCATGTCTTCACCAGATGTCGCCGTGCAGCAATACTCCTGCATAGGATGAGTAAGCTTATGTCCCTTGGCAGTGTTACCAGAGAAGAAACATCTTTGACAAAGGTCTATACTGAAGCACTTCAAACAGCGATACCTGAGTCCCATGATGGGCGACTGTTTGCATGCACTACACTTGGCTTGATGTCTTAACCCCTCAGCGGCTGCCAAGCGATGCATGACAGGGATCCACACCACAGACTGAGGCTCAAGCTTCATCCACTCTAGAAACTGTCCCAACTCTATCAGCTGACTGTTACTAGCTTTCTCGAAACAGCTCTTGACACTTGGCTCAACATTGCTGCCTCCAAATGCAGCCACCTCACCGAGCTGCTTGGGAATGAGGATGAAGCTGTGCAGAAGAGCGTAGAGTGATCTGTGGTCTGCCACGTCACGTGTGGGATCACACACCAAACGAAATGTGTATTTGTACTTCTCCTCATAGCTTGCTCCACACATCAACACCACAGCTGTCTTGACAGACAAAACCTTCATCTGACCATTGCGTGCACTGTCATATACATTCAGCAGCCAATTAAGAACGAGGTCAACGGTCAGCGGGATGTTGACCTCGTCACCATGACTACTGACCAACGTCTCATACATCTTCAGCAGAGCGTTCATGACGTCATCGACCGTTACCATGGCATCAACGGACAGCTGCTGAGGCTGCTGCTGTTGTTGTTGTTGTTGAAGCAACTTTTGTGTCATTGAAGTGAAAGCGTCATTGACGACCTGTAGGCTAAGCAGGTCCAAATGTAAAGCCTTTTGTAGATGGCGCAGTTTCATTGATGTTCTGTAAGCTGAGAATCGAACAGTGTTGTACTCCACTAAGGAATGCATAAGCACAGTCATCTCAGGGTGATCCCAATGCGTCGTCTCGGCTTTGTGATTGATATAGTAAGGCACTCTGTTAGGAGAGACTGCTCTTTCCCAAGGAGGTGCCACAGAGGGTCCAAGCAGGAATTGTGAGTTTGGTCCAAAGTTGCGCTGAGCTGCCTCGAGCTGCTGTAACCTTGACTCTACTTTCTCTAACAACACTCTCCATCTTTTATTAAGATCCTGCAGTTTGTTGACGTTTCTGTGTGAAAAGACAACATCAGAGAATTGATTGGCCAGATCATTGCACTGATCCACCTGGCCTTGTAATGGAGCAGTCTTCTGTTGAAATATCTGTGTGTTGTCAAAGTGTGCCTGTAGATGGTCGACATATACATCTTGCACAGACTTCCATCTTGACATCTCTTCCTCCTTCTCCACCAGCTGTTGATCTATGTCACTAAGGGTCTCCTGGAGCAACTGCATCTTCTCGTAGATCTCATCTAGAGTGTTCTGCCAAGTTGAAGATTTTTGATTGACATGCTTCCACTTCATCTTTAACTGAACAGCTTCATTATTTTGTTTTCCATGTGGAATGTCCGACGAGTCATCAGGCTCCACACCGGCATCCTTCATAGTCTGCTCCACAAGGGCTTCCTTATCCTCCAGCTCACTTCTTATCACCTGATGGTCGTCAATCTGACCACGGATCTGGGTCAGGTCACCGCCAATAGGCTTCATTCTGTCGAGGGACTGATCTAGAGAGTTCAACCAGTGCAGCAGATCTTTTATAGTTGTAGAGCTGATAGCCTTGCTGGCCACAAAGTCTGGCTCAACAAGCCGTCTAACAGTTGTGTACTTGTTGTTGACTTCCTCCCATCTCTCATTCATCTCGTTCAGTTTACTCGCGACATTCTTCGTGTCAGATGACGCAGTGCTTGACACGACATGTTTGCCCGTCATGTTGACGCTCTCTATCAGCTCTCTCTTAGACTCCATCTCCGACTCCAACGCCTCGCAGACTTGTTTCAGATCTTCGCTAACATGCGCTCGTTCTTCCTCGCTGTCGTTGCTTGCCAGGAACAGTTCTTGTTTGCGACTGAGCACAAGCTGAGCGCGAGTCAGCCACAGAATAAAGTCACTGAGGTCTGCGTCGAATCTACTCAGAGCGTTGAGATGAGAGCGCAGAGACTTCTCACGATCATTCAGTCTGTTGTAGAGTTCAGACCACAGTCGACTCATTTGTTTCATGTCAGCCTTGACCTTCCTGATATCGTCCTTGCTGTACTCATCAATCAGGTGCTGTGCCTTGGCATGCACCGCATCAAAGGTTGTCTGTTGACCTATGACCTCCAACTGAAGAGCCTTAGCCTCTTCAATGTTCTCCTCGACAGTAGCAATGTCATGGCCAAGGTCCTGCCTGCAGCATGCCTCCAGAACACTCATCACCCACTTCTCCAGGTGACTGATCTTCTCATTGAACTGCACACAGTCTGTCAGCATTGTGTTGAGAACACTGAGGCGTTGTGGAATGATGGATGTCGAGGTCTCCCAGTCACGACACAACCGCTCAATGCTCTCAGAGAGAATGCACCGGTACTGCTGATTAGTGAACTGATCTTGTTTGGACACTTCTGTCCTCACCACTATGGCGTCAAGGTGAGGCTTCATTCCTTGCAGCTCATTTAGTTTTGTCTGTTCATGATAGATGGCTTCCCGTATCTCATCCAGGTCTGCCACAGTGACAGAGTGATACGTCGCCTTCTCACAAAACATCTTGGACAGTCCGTCCAGCTTTGCTATGAACTTGTCCAGCTCAGCCTGCTGCACTCCACCCGACCTACCGACTGATTCCCCAGTCGTTGTCATGGTGACAGAGGTAGAGTCTAGTGCTTCAGTGTTGCTCTTGGATAGAAGTTCAGTTCGCTGAGGAGGTGTTGTCGATAGAGATGAAGACTGCATGGCTGCCTCCAGCACTTCCTCAGTGAAACTTTTTGTCTGACTGGTCGATGTTTTCAACATTAAGTCTGCAGTCAAATCAGTGATGTCTTCCTCATTAGAAGTCACAATATGTGCCGCCACAGTGTCTTTTAATGACGCCCAATCAGAATTGAGTCGACTGATCTTCTGTTGTACAACCAATGGCACAGTAGTAGAGATCTCCTTGCTGTCAATTGTCAATTGGCTGTACGAATTGTTGATGTGACTCAACTGTGACTGACGCTTCTCTATCGCATCACTAACAGCCTTGGAGTCGATTGTTTGTGTTGTAAAGTTGGTCGCTTGTATCTCCTGCAGAGTGGATGAGATCCACTGAGAGAGTGCGTCCATGTCTCTGTGCAATGAGACGCACTGGGACAACTGCTTCTCTAACAGCACGTGCTTGTCACTCAGAGCACACACAGCCAGATCATAGCGGTCAGAGAGAGCAGTGACTGCTTGTCTGTTGAGAGAAGGACTGGACGTGGGATCACTAGTGTTCAACATGTAGACAAGCTTACTCATGTCACCACTCACTGACTCTCTTGTCGTGACTCTCTGAAGAAGTCGTAGAATGTCCTCCCGACTTGCAGGGCTGACCTTAGAGTTGACGTCTGCCTCAGCGTCATTCAGCCAATCAGACAGACTAGACAAGGCTTCAGTGAGCTGCTTCACTGACTGACTGCTCTTCTCTGACTTTGAATTCATTCTCGTAACGGCTTCCTCGTGCTCAGCGCTGACTCTTGCCCACAGCTGTGTGACGTCATCAAGACGCTTTACAATGACGTCATGGTCCTCATCTGAGGCTGAACTCAGTGCTGCGTCACGCACACAGTCTGCTGACGTTATTGACGCCTTGACGTCGTCAAGTGACTCCTTCAGAACCTTCATGCGATTGACATCCCTCTCCTCAGCAGCAGTCTGTATGTCAGTCTGTGTCTTAGTCAGTCGATTAAGTAGGACGAGGAGGTCATCAGCGTACTCCGAGGGGTCAGGGGCAATGAAGGCCGGCATGACTGGACCCCTGGACCCATTCACTAGGACTCCATTGTGTGAGGAGGAGGAGGATGTGGTTGTGATGTTGTGGGTGGTGAGGACTGAGCGAGTTTGTTCTGTCCTTAGTTCATAATTAGTTGTAGTTATCGATGAGTTTGTGACAAAGGCATAGTTTGATGAACTATCTGCTCCTCTCTCCTCATTGGTCAATGATCCATTGACATCTGCTACTCTCTCCTGATTGGTCAGTGATCTGTTGACTTCTGCTACTCTCTCCTGATTGGTCAGTGGTCTACTGAAATCTTCTCTCTCCTGATTGGTCAATGATCTACTCATCTCTTCCTGTAGTCGACGTATCCTCTGAGTGTACAGCACGGTAGATGATGTCACTTCACCAGCAGCAGCACGTGATGATGTGACGTCACCAGCTGTGAGCAGCTCTCTCTCACGTTCTTGTAGTTCAGCATGCAGAACCGTGACTTTATCTGGATCACTTTGTGCCTGTTGTACTTTCACTTCCATGTCACTCATCCACCTGTCAAACTGTTCCACGTTTGATGTCTCAGAGGAGAGCTGATCAGCTCGACGAGGAGACATGTGATCCACGGAGTCTTGTTCTACATTTAGTTGTACATGCGGACTGATGGACATGAATGGAGCAGCAGCAGTGCTGACCGAGTGATCCCTTCCCTGCGTGAGTAGTTGATCTCTGCGCCCAGACAGCCTGGCATCCAGCTCCTCAAGCTCCTCCTCCATGTGCTTGACGTTCAGCAGAGGCGATGACTCACAGGGCGATGACTCATCACACAACTTACTGAGGTGAGCGGCCAGTTCATTGAGTGCAACAAAGATCGTGAATTTCTGGGCAATCTCGTCCCTCATAAGCTGAATCCAGCTCAGCTCATCTTCAGCAGTGTCACTGGTGGCGCTGGTTTGTCTTGTTGTCAACTCCTGCTCAGTGACCACTATGAAGTCCTTCAGTCCATTGAGCTCTTTCTGAAGACGACGGGATATCTTGAGGGCCTTTTCTAGGTCACTTTTGCATCTCGTGACCTGAGCTCCTAGATCGTTGTACTGTTGTTTGACGGCATCTATCTGTGAGTTGAGTTTGTTTGGAAAGTCTACTTGTTTACGTTCAACGACTTGTCTGCCTGTCTTGATGACGTACTCCACGTCCGACTTGATCTCACTCATTGTCTTGTAAAACTTCAAGCACTGTTCAAGCTGTGATTGGACGGTCTCCGGATCATCACTCATCAGAGCCAATAGGTGAAAGCGCTCATCTATTTCATTCAGCACTCTCCTCACATGGGTAAGCTTTGAGTCGAAATCCTGAGGGCGTTGAAACTTGCGAAATTTGGCGGAAACGTCTGCGAAATGTTTCTTGAGTAGTAGAATCTGTTGATCCAGTCTCTCTGCTGCTTCTATCTTTGACTCTTGACGGAACACTGCCGCTCTCTTCTCAAGCTCACACAACAACTGCTCATGATGATCAAACTCTGCACTTATACCCTCAAACTCCTTGGGCACGTCCCCAGCAAGAATGTCCGCGTCAAGACGAGCCTGTAGTAGCTGTAGCATGTCGTTCATCCAGCGCGACATGTCTATGATCTGACTCTCTCTGTTCTGTGCCTCCATGATCTGATCCTCCAGCAACAGAAGGCGCTCCTTTGCCTGGTTGTTAAGAGAAGTATCTCTGTTGCGATACAGCAGCAGATCAGCTCTTACAGTGTCAGAGAGATAGTTAGAGCTGCTGAGAGTCTTTGAGAGAGAGTCGATACGCTGTACATTGCTGGACTTACGAGTACTTACAAAGTTCTCCACCTCATCAAGCTCTTCAGATATTTCCTCAGCATCACCACTAGGCCGCGGTCCCTTGGACAGTAACTCTTCAAGCCTATTCAGCCAGACTCTCTCTTCAGCTAGCAGAACTGTCAACTCGAGTGCATCCGTGGAGCTCATCTCCAGCACGTCACTGCTGTCCTCAGCCGTCACTCCACTCACACTGGAGTTCTCCATCACTCTCCTCCTCAGAGATGACATCACCGTGGCCCAGTGCTCAGTGAGGTCCTTCACTTCTGTGTTGAGTTTGTTGATGCCAGACGACGCAATGTTGTCAGATGAAGGACCCTGTGTGAAACAGAGCTGTTGTACACTCGTGTTCAATCGATCTAGTCTGTCCTCATTCTGCTCAAGCTCACTGAGGCTAGCCTTGTACTGCTGCAGGTGCTCGACTGTTTCCAGCAAGGGACTCTCATGATGTGACTGCAGCAATGACTCATACGTGATGAGGATGCCACGTAATGACGTGAGCTCCTCGTTGAGATGTGACATCTCACTACGTGTCAACATATGCTGCTTGGTTTCACTCAACAGTGTGCTGATCTCAGTCAACTCGTCGTCTAGTTGTCTCACAGACGACGTCAAACTTTGCAACACTGATGAACTGTCATCGTCTGACTGGGGTGCTAAAGTCTCCAGTATATGTTGAATGAACTTTAATCTTTCTGTTCTCACTGCTAGATCTCTCTCAATATCCTGGATAAGCTCCAGTTGTTCCGTAGGATTCAGCCACTGTCCCGACATGAGGTTGAGTTTGGAGCGTGATGTCCTCAAAGACTCCTTCAACTCCCTCACCTCCACTTCCACTTCATACAACGTCTTCTCACTGCCAGAGTCTAGGCGCAGACGTTTCTCTGACAGACCGTAGTCAATAGATGAGGAGGAGGACGAGAAGGACTTGACGGACGTCACGACGGTCTTTGTGACGGTCTCATGCTTGCGTGACACCGTGATGGTTTGTGAGCCGTCATTTGACTCGACTGTGTTCAGCACGACGTCAAGCTGACTGATCGTATTGCTACACTTCTCCATCTTCTCCACGAGACAGTCCCAGCGCGAGTGCAGCACCTGGAGTTGATCATTGAGTTGTTGTATGGAGGGAGGATGATTACTAACAAACACTTCGAGCTGTGTGCACAGAGTGTTCATCTCATCAAACCTTGGCATCCATTCATCCATCTGCTTCTCCACTGACTTAAGAGTGTGAACGTGCTCTGCTATTTCATTATTGTTGCAAGACTCCACGTTGTCCAATGGAATGTCGCCCAGGATTCTCTCTGCTTTCGTCAACCAATCAGTGAAGAGCTTATGTTTACTGCTGAACAGATCCCACGTCTCATTGGCTGACTGCAGAGCCAGCCAATGTTGCTCCACCCACCTGCAGATGTTGCCCCACCTCTGTCCCAGGCTCTCGAGTTGTCTCTCTAGGCTTGTATAAGCATCGTCAGAGTTTGTGTCATCAACCACGACGACCATGTTGTGAAGTCCTATTACTTGTTCTTGTTGCATTTCTACTTCCTCTTGTAGTCTCTTGTGTCTCTCCATCTGTTGTTGAATGCTGCCCAGGTCAAGTCCCTGACGACTTGATCCCTCCGAGGTGAAGCTGATCATCTCAGCCTCCATCTTGTCCAGCCACGAGGACAGGTCATCAAGCTGCTTCTGTTGTAATGACGTCAGGGCATGCTGCAGATCAGCCTGTCTGGTCATGGCCTGTGTTCTAAGCTCCTCCCACTGTGTGTTGAGCAGTGACACCTGTGCGGACACCTGGGCCTCTGTGCTCGTAATGCCGCCACCTGATTGGCTGCTGTTGTCGTGCTCTCTAATCAATTGGTTGCCACGCTGAAGCATCTGACCAATCCTGACCTGATGTTGGGTCAATTCCATCATGAAGTCCTCATGTTCCTGAAACTGCTCCTTGACCTTCTGGACGTCTTCTGATATAGTCTCTTGTCTCATCAGAGCGTCCTTGGCCTCAAGGAGCCATGTTAGAATGGACTCCAGGGCCTCCTGGAACTGTGCCACGTCGGTAAGGCTTGCCACTGAAGAGCTGGCACTGGTCTCTTCTACTGAGCAGGAGGAGATTTCTTCCCCAGTAGACAGAAGGTTGGAAGGCAAAGCTGCCGTCTGAAACTGATCAGAGGCAGGCCTTGTGAGGACCTGAGGGAAGTCTATACCACTACGAGGTCTGTCTGGGTTGAACCTGCCCTGGGCAAGAACTTGGAACAAGCACATGATGTAGATCATGATCGACTTCTTGTCAGGCACATTCACGTTCACATCCTCTGCATCGAGAAGCGTTTCAATGCCGAGATGTTTGTCGGCCATGTTGAATGCGTGGATCAGATTCTTGTCACAATCATTAGACAAGAGATCATCAAAGCTGAACAACTTTGGATGATAGTGGTGAATCAAGGCATTGAATGCAAGGCCATCACGGAAACTGGATGTAAAGTTTGTCACAGAGACATTTGCATATCCTCTTGTACAGTGTTGACACCAGTCCAACAGGGTGCGCTCTAGATTTGTCTGTTGTAATTCACCAGGCCTGTCCTTTAACATATTCTTCATCTGAAAGTTAAGAACGAGATGCCATATGAGAGCAAGTGTGAGCTTAGGGATCCCGTCCACAATGTCATTGCTGCTGATGTTCACCAGCTTCATATTGTACTCCTGCTCCATGACATGTATGGCAGTGCTGACATTGTTGATGTGATGCACCCTCATCTTACCTCTCTCGGCTTTCAATGACTGGCCAGTAAGAACTCCCAGCAGAATAAGCAGCCTTGTCCCTTCCCTGAAGTCAAGGAACAGGTCGTCTATTGGTGCCTCGTTGCACTTGACCAGCTGGGCATTGATCCATTTAGTAAAAGTCTTCTTTTGTATGTCCTCCCGCTCAAATTGCCGAGTCCTGAAGAGCAGAGTGGCAGACTTTGAGTCATCATCATCCACACGCCTCGATCTCTTTCCATCCTCATCCATTGTATCCAATATTATTATATTTATTATTATTATTATTTTGCATCAATTAGAATCCACTAAAACTGTCCCACGCATAAACGTCTTCGGAAACTTCAAGAATTATAATCCAATAACTTTTGCATTCTCTCATAATACACATTGACATGTTCAGTTAAGTTAACACTTGTCTAGTACAGACAAAGTTCACAGGCACTAGACAAACTATTTCTTCAAAGTGAATGATACTTTCTTATCTGAACTTGAAGTATTTCTTAATTTGGTT
>Ga0170475_111001358_pt1 | contig 12895 bp, 8 predicted proteins | sample Soicark_Litter_5_FD_111474 | JGI IMG/M metagenome (GOLD analysis project Ga0170475, IMG submission 111474) | Avena fatua rhizosphere microbial communities from Hopland, California, USA. Combined Assembly of 48 SPs | reverse complement strand
CTCGTAAACAGAAGTTTTTAAAATTTAAAAAATATTTACGTTTTCATTTTTTAAATTCTTTAAATTTTATTTTAGATTCTCTTTTGAATTTTTTTCTTGTTTTGGAACCTGTTAAACATTGGAATTTTATAAATATTATTCTTGAATATTTCCATTCCTTGAATTTTGATTCGACTACACTTAAATTTAAATATTTTTTTGATAACTTATTTAATTATGTAGATGCAAGTAAAGATTTTTTAATAAATATTTTTTCTAGTGTTTGCTTTTTTTTTTTCAAATTTAATTTTTCGGAGAAGAATTTTAAATCGATTTTTAATCAGAAGTTGTCCAGATTTTTTTTGTTACTCAGATGGAAAATGTTTAAACGAGGTACTTTTATTGCTAAGATGATAAGGTGTGGTTACCATTTTTTATCTTTTAGTCGTTATTTTTTACATTATTTCGCAGACAATTTTTTCTTTTATTTCCGCATTAAAACAAGATTAATACACTCTATAAAACATGTTATTTTATTTATTGACAAAAAAAAAATGGGAGATTCCTCGAAATTTAAAATTATTCTAAAAAAGCTAGAGGTTAGCGAGGTTAATGCTGCTATAATGTCAAAATATTTGGCGATTCGATTGCGTCAAAGATTCCAATTAAAAGAGGCTCTTCTGCCAATGTTGCGTCATTTATCAAATAATGAATATGTTAGAGGATTTCGTATAGTATGCGCCGGCAGATTTACGCGAAAAGAAATAGCATTATATGATTTGCGAACTTATTCTAGTGTTCCTTTTAGTGGTGTCACAGCTAAACTTGATTTCGCGTTATCTGAAGTTGTTTTAAAATATAGTATATGTGGTATAAAAGTTTGGTTACACAGATATTGTTTACCTCAACGCGAACATGGCTTTGTTGGCATTGGAATGAATTTTATGTTACCTCCGCCTATGCATGAAACATTTGCTGAAAATTTAAGTTTTATTGAAAATTTTAGACACATACCTTTTCGTTTTGAAGATTCAACATATGCTATGGTTCACAAAAAATCAGATGTTCTATATAAACGAAGTTTCGTAAGATTTGCTACTAAGTTAGGGCCTACATATGATTTTATTTTTTTTAAATATACTAGTATACCTCCTGAATTAAAATCTGAAATTGCGGAGGCAGGGTCATTAAATACAAGAGAATTACTTTTGGTGTAATGTTAATTTTTCCGGGAAAAATGAAATTTAAAAAATATCAAAAACAAAGAGGAAGATTTAAAGGTCTAGATATAGGTTATTCATTTCCAAAAAGAGCTTTTTATGGATTAAAAGCTTTGAGTCCTAAAAGAATAAAGGCAAATCATTTAGAAGCTATTCGTCGATATATTCAAAGAAGGATAAAGAAAAAAATGCGTGAGAAGTTGCAAATATGTGTTTTTCCTGATTTGCCAGCTACTAGAAAATCCTCTGGAATACGAATGGGTAAAGGTAAAGGAGCAATTGAGTATTGGTGTGCTCCAATTTTTACTGGAAGAGTTCTCTTTGAATTGGGTAAATCGGTGAACAAAAATGAAGCTTTTTGGAGTTTTTCAAAGGCATCTGTTAAGCTCCCTGTAAAATCCAAGTTCATAATACGAAAAAGGTTTCATCATAAATAAAAAGATACGAATGTTGTTTCCTAAATCTTTTATTAAAGTTGTTGATAATAGTGGAGCCAAGTATGTTCGTTGTTTGAAAGTTTTACGAACAACTTCCTCTTATGGTAAAAAAAAGTATGCTAGTGTTGGTGATTTGGTTCTAGTTTCAGTTCGTTTTTGTATTCCGCGAAAGAAAGTTAAAAAAGGGGATGTATTCACTGGTTTGGTGGTTCGTACTAAAGCTTTGATAAAACGTTCAACTGGTGGTTTGTGGCTGATGCAAAATGCTGTAATTTTACTTGATAAAAAGATGCAGCCTTTAGGAACCAGAATGTTTGGTCCTGTTGCTCGAGAAGTTAGAGTGAAGAAATATAATAAATTGGCCACTATAGCTAGATTCGTCGTTTAAATTTGTTCTAAATATTTAGATGAAATCCTCCAATAGGTTAATTTCTTCGTTTGTCATTAACTTTTCTTTAGCTAATAAATTTGATTTTCCAAATGGATATTCTTTTCCTTGTTTAGACAAAGTTATTTTGAATAGTTTTATTTCCGACTTAGATAATCCTGTTTCTTCTTATTATCCACGTTCTATTACTATGTTAGAAACTTTAACGGCTCAAAAAGTTATAATAAAGAATGTAAAGAAGACTTTAAAGGGTAAGAAAGCATATCAAGTTGTGGTTTCACATAATATTATTTTGCGAAAGGAACTCATGTATAATTTTTTACTTTTTTTTTTATATTTTGGATCTCGTGGATTAGAGGAAAAGTTTTTGCGATACAATTATCATTTGAATTTGGGCAGTTATTATTTTCGTGTTAAAGATGTTACTGCTTTACCCGGATTGGCTGAAGAATTTTTTAAATGGCCTTACATGTTAGATTGTTTCTTTGTTTCAAAGAAAGTGAATAATTATTTGCTATCAAAATTTTTTTTTAGATATTTAGGGTTTCCGTTTATTTATTAATTTTTTTTTTAATTATTTAATTTGACAGGGAAAAATCCGGTCCTGGCAGATTTAACATCTGTAATATAAAATATGAGTTTCTTATATTTTATATCCGGTAAATTATAAAATTTCGTTTTTTATTTTCCGTTATAATGCTAGTTATGTGATCCATTGTTATTATTAAATAGAATTATTAGTTTATAAATCATTTTGTATTCAAATTGTTTTGTTACATTTAATTGAAAATTGTAAACTATTTTAAAAATTTAAAAGTAAAATTTTCTTTTTGTATAATATTTAATGTTGAAGTCTTTTTCTTATTTATCTACAATTTTTCAGCGTTGGTTTTTTTCAACTAACCATAAAGATATTGGAAAATTATATTTATTATTTGCTGTTTTTGGGGGATTGTTAGGTACAATTTTTTCAGTGTTTATTAGAATGCAATTAGCTAATCCTGGTAATTCATTCTTGGGTGGCAATTATCAATTTTATAATGTTATAGTTACTGCTCATGGTTTTCTTATGATTTTTTTCATGGTTATGCCAGCTATGATTGGAGGTTTTGGAAATTTAATTGTGCCCGTTATGTTAGGTGCTCCTGATATGGCTTTTCCAAGATTAAATAACATTAGCTTTTGGTTATTACCACCTTCTTTAATTCTATTAGTTTCCTCTGCAATTGTAGAAGTTGGCGCTGGAACTGGTTGGACAGTTTACCCTCCACTATCAAGTATTGTTGCACACTCTGGAGGTTCCGTTGATTTAGCTATTTTTAGTTTGCATTTAGCAGGTATTTCCTCATTATTGGGAGCTATGAATTTCATAGTAACAATTACTTACATGAGAACAGTGAAAATGTTTGAATTACCTCTTTTTGTTTGGGCTATTTATATTACTTCTTTTTTACTTTTATTATCTCTTCCTGTTTTAGCTGCCGCAATTACTATGTTGTTGACTGACAGAAATTTTAACACCTCCTTTTATGATCCAGCAGGTGGAGGAGATCCTATATTGTATCAACATTTGTTTTGGTTTTTCGGACATCCTGAAGTTTATATTATAATTATTCCTGGTTTCGGTGTAGTTAGTCAGGTCATTAGTTCTTTTTCTGATAAGCCCATTTTCGGTTACACTGGTATGGTTTATGCTATGCTTTCTATAGGTGTTCTTGGTTTTATAGTTTGGGCTCATCATATGTTTACTGTTGGTTTGGATGTGGATACTCGTGCTTATTTTACTATTGCAACTTTAATTATTGCTATACCTACAGGTATAAAAATTTTTAGTTGGATTGCAACCATATATGGTGGTATTGTTGTGATGGAAACACCATTTCTATTTGCTATTGGTTTTTTGGTTTTATTTACTGTTGGAGGTTTAACAGGTATTATTTTGGCCAATGCTAGCTTAGACATAGTTTTGCACGATACTTATTATGTTGTTGCCCATTTTCATTATGTTTTGTCAATGGGAGCTGTTTTTTCAATGTTTGCTGGTTTTTATTACTGGTTTAAAGATATTACCGGTTTTTCGTACATTGAAGAATTGGGTCAAATTCATTTCTGGGTAACTTTATTTGGTGTTAATCTTACTTTTTTTCCAATGCATTTCTTAGGATTAGCTGGTATGCCTAGAAGAATTCCGGATTATCCAGACGCTTTCACTCCTTTTAATTACATTGCTTCCTTAGGATCAATGATCAGTTTTGTGGGAACTTTGTTTTTTTTTTATGTTGTTCAAGTTTCAATTACAAGAGGAAAAGCAAATAGTAAAATTGCTGTATTTTTGACTACAAATCATGTCGGTGATTTTTATCAAAAAAACATTCAAAATAACGAATTTTTTCCTTTTTTGAAACATGTGTGGCTATATCATATGCCTTGGAGAGCTTTGCGTTTCCCTAGACAAGAGAATAGATATGTTAAGGGAAAAGATCAATTCTTAAAATCTACCCCTAAAGATAACATTAAAGGTAATTATTGGAATAAAACTAATATCAAGAAATAGGTTTTATTTTTATTTCCATTTTAAGGTTTTTAGACTCCTTCGTCTAGTTGGTTAGGACATTGCCCTTTCACGGCAGTAACGTGAGTTCAAATCTCACAGGATTCATTTTGCATTTTGACTTTTTATCATTTCTATGACTTTTATTTCTTTTGGTGCTCTTAGTGTTATAATTTTTTTTTTGATATCAATTTATATTCTTTTTTTATCTTTTGGTTTATTAACTTTTGAAAACCCCATATATGCTATATTCCTTTTGGTTTTAGTTTTTTTTGGTTCATCCTTTTTATTAATTGAGTTAAATTTGTTTTTTTTAGCTTTAATGATTTTAATCGTTTACCTAGGAGCCTTGATTGTGTTGTTTTTATTCGTTGTCATGATGTTAAATATAAAATCACTTGAATTAAATCGTGTCATAAATTTTTTCCCTTTTATTTTTATATTTTTTTCTGCGTTTTTATTGATTTTTTTATCGAAAGGGTTGTATTTTTCTAGTTTCGATTATAATTTAGCTCTTTGTTATGTTTTTTATTTTGATTGGCAACATGTTCATTACTTTTTAGGGTCCTTGATTGGCATGGGTTTTTTTTTGTATACCTTTGGTTCAATTTTTCTAATAATTATTAGTATAATTCTGTTGTTAGCAATGTTAGGTGCGATTATATTAACTTTGACCCCATCGCGATATTTTTATAAACAAACTTCTATAAATCAGATTCTTCAACTCAGGGTTCTAGAAAATATTGATTTGAAATAACAAAGTAGCCAAAAAACTAATCTTTTTAATTATTTAGTTTAACGGGAAAAATCCGGTCCTGGCAGACTCAACATCTGTAATATAAAATATGAGTTTCTTATATTTTATATCCGGTAAAAGGCGTTTAAATTATGTATTTCCGTTAAATCTTATTTTTTACCTGGTATGTTGGAATTGGCAGACAAGCTGGATTTAGAATCCATTGGGATATATTCTCGTATGAGTTCAAGTCTCATTACCTACAAGTTTTTTTCGTCTCAAAGAATTTGATGTTTTTTTTTTCAAATTATTTTAATTTAACTTTTTTTTTTTTATTAATTATTAATTTTTTAATATTTCTTCTCGGTATAGGAGGATTGTTTGCGACTCGTAGAAATTTGATTATTATTTTTGTTTGTGTTGAATTAATTTTGCTTTCTGCTTTTTTAAATTTTAGTTTTTTCGGTGTGTATATTGATGATTTAATTGGCATTGTTTTTTCTTTATTCATTCTCGGTTTGGCAGCAGCAGAATCTTCTATTGGATTAGCTTTATTAGTTGTAAATTATAGACATAAAGCAATTGTGTCTGTTGACCTTTTTAGTACTTTAAAATCATAATAAAATTAAAAAAAGCAAAAATAAAACAATAGAAGCCATGTTATTACTTATACTTTTCTTCCCTTTATTTTCTTTCTTTACTTGCATGTTTTTTAGTTCTTTTTTAGGTCGTGGAGTTTTTTATATTTCAACTACACTTATTTGTTTTTCTTTATTGGTTAGTTTATTAATTTTTTATCAAAGCGTCTTAACCACTTGCGAGGGATCTATCACTTACAATATGATCTGGTTTAATCTAGGTTTGTTTCTTTCTACATTCTCTACTTTCACAGACGGGTTGACATCTATTATGTGTGTAATGATTTTAGTTGTATCTTTTTCAGTACATCTATTTTCTATAAGTTACATGCACGGAGACTTTCAACACGATCGCTTCATGGGCCTATTATCAATTTTTACATTTTTTATGTTGTTATTAGTAACCGCTGATAATTTTTTACAATTGTTATTAGGATGGGAGGGTGTATGTATTTGTTCATATTTGCTAATTAATTTTTGGTATATGAGAAAAAATACAAATGATGCTGCTTTCAAGGCTCTATTATTTAATCGAGTTGGAGATTTAGGTCTTTTTTTGGCAATGTTTTTGGTTTATTTTTATTTGAAAACATTTGATTTTTTAATTATTTTTGATAATGTCAATGTTTTACAATTAATTAGATTTGATTTTTTAATTTTTGAATTAAATTGTTTAGATTTGGTTTGCTTTTTGTTGGTCATTGCTGCAATGGCAAAGTCTGCTCAAATTTTCCTTAATGGATGGTTGATGGATGCTATGGAAGGTCCCACTCCAGTTTCTGCTCTAATTCATGCAGCTACCATGGTTACTGCTGGAATTTATTTGATCGTCCGTTTTTCTTCTTTGGTATCTAACTCGTATCCTGCATTATTTCTAATATTATTAAGTGGTTCTTTAACTACTTTACTTTGTTCTTTGATAGGTATGGATAGTTTTGATTTAAAGAGAATAATTGCTAGTTCAACAGCTAGCCAGTTGGGTTATATGTTTTTTGTGTGCGGTTTAACTGAATTTTCATCTGCGATTTGTCACCTTTTTTATCATGCTTTTTTAAAGCACTGCTTTTCTTAAGTGCAGGTGTCATAATACATTCATTAGCTGATGAACAAGATATCCGTAAAATGGGTGGTTTGGTTCAAAAAATACCATTGGGTTTTGCTGCAATTTCTTTGGGTTCTTTTGCATTAATTGGTGCTCCTTTTATTGGAGGTTTTTACAGTAAGGACCCAATTATAGAATATTCTGATTTGCTAATTTTTGTGGAGAATTTAATGACATTTTTTTGTTGTACTTTAGGTGCTTTTAATACAACATATTATTCCACACGTTTGATTCATTTGGTTTTTTTTGGTAACTATAAAGGTTCTAAAATTGTTTTTTCTAAGTTTCATGAAAGTTCTTGGATTATGTATTTCCCTTTAATTATTTTGATGTTTTTTACTTTCAGTAGTTATCTTTCTGTTGATGTTTTATTAGGGGAGGCAAATTTATTTTGGTTTTTTGAGGAGGAGGATTTGTTTTTTTTTAGAGAGGGGGAAGAAGACGTAGATACCTTTTTAGTTACCATTTTTTTTATATTAGCTGGTGCATTAAGTTTCCGGAATGACAATTTATTTGATTTAAATGTTGAAAATTTCGAGTACTCCCGTTTTTCTAACTTTTCTGATTTTTTTTCTTTTTTTAAAAATTCAAACTTTTTCAAGTGGTTTTTTGATATTACTTACATAAAATTTCTAACAAATTTTTTTTATAAATTATCTAATTTTTTATTCTTAAATTTCGATCGTGGTATTTTTGAAATTTTTGGACCTTTGGGTCTCGTGAGATTTTTCCGTTGTGTTTCTGAATTTTTGGTAAGTATTCAAACAGGGTTCATTTATCATTATATTTTGTTTCAGATCGTAAATTTGGTGATTTTTTTTCTTTATTTGAATGATTTTGTCGTTGAGTCAAAATTTTTTATTCTTTTTTTACTGTTTATTTTTAGTTTTTATCGATTTTTTTTGAACAGTGGCCAGCAAAAGTCAAAAAGCATAAGCTCTTTGAAGATTCCTTCAAACAATATTCCTTTGGTTCATAAGCGTTTTTTCAGAAATAATCGTAAAAGAAGAAATTATTTTAATATGAATCCTAAAGATCCTATAAATAGAGTTAATGGGGAACAGCCGGGCCCAAAATATGATTATTACAAACGTAAAAAAAAGCATCCTAAAAGTGAAAAACGCTTTGACCCACGAAGAAGCATGCATTCTAAGGATCCTTATGCTTATGGTCCGCAAAGACCTACAATGTCGTTGTGGACTCAATTCGTTATAATTGCAACTTCCATTTGTTCGGGTTTTGTTTGGTTTTTTACAGATATAATTCGTTGCTCTTTTCGACTACTTATTGGTTTTCCATTATTTGTTGGATATCATATTCTCGACTATTTGATCTTTACTCCACTGAGGTTTGTATTCATGAAATTATTGAATTTTTTAGTTAAACTTATTACTTGGAAAATAGCTTTTGTTGTTTTTTTAGTAGTTTATGTCATGACTCAATTTAAAGCTTTACGTACCCCAAAGGAGGAAACCTTAGCAGATATTCTAAGAAAAAAAGAGGGTATTTCTGCTTCTAATTTTCTTTATTGTAACAGGGCGAATGCTTATCTGTTCAGAAAAGTGGAAGTTATTAATAAGAAATTCCCGCAATTGCATGAAATTGAAAATTCTTTCTTTAATTTGCACAGTCCTCAGAATACTTTGGGTATCAGAACTTTCAATTTCTTTCATCCCTTCGATTTTAGAACATGGTTTTGGCGTACTAGTTTGGATGATACAAATTTTGATTTTTATATGCCAGTTCGTTGGAGCATAAAGCAAAAATTTTTTAGACCGGGTTTAAGTATGCATTTTATGGGATGGTCCAATCAAAATGTTTTTCAAACGCACCCGGACCCAGCAATGAATCTTTATTATCTTAGGGAAAATTGGTCACGAGATTGGTGGCATCGACATTTATCTGCAGGTGGCAGAAACTCTAGTACGATGGCTTTTCCAGTGGACTATTTCCAAAATTTAAGAAAAGCGGCTTTAAAACATAAGAGAGTTTGGACATCTAAGGGAAAAGATGGTTTCAACTTAGGTGTAGTTTCTGATACCGTAAGTTTAAACAAATTGCAATCACGTTCTAGGGAAAGTTTGACAAATGATAAAAAAAATGCTAAAAAGGGCCCTCATAGAATTCTTAAGTCTGGTAATTCCGGTTTTTACAATGAAAATATTCCTTATGGAAGTGCTGGTTTTGGTTATAAGGGAAAAACAATCAAACGTGAGGACAAACACACCCACATAGCTGTGCCTAAAGATCGTCAGTTAAATTTTCAGCCAAATAGATTACATTCATTGCCTTTTTATGATTTCAAATTCTTGAAGCCTAATCCAAATAATAAAAAATTTTCTTCAAAGATTGCCCATAGCATTCCTGAATTTTTTCAAAAAACAGTCAAAAGGTTAATTGGTTTGTCATTAGAAGCAGAAAAATTTTTGACAACTAATACCATAAGTCGTCTTGAACGAAAATTTGAAAAGATAGAAAAAGCTTTTTCCTACAAGCAACAATTATTAATAGAAAACTACAAAAAACAATTAAATCTTATTGATGCTGGAGATCGTTATCGTTTATTTAAAGAATTTGAGCAACTCGATAACAAATTAATAAAAGAATTCGATTTAGTTGTCTCAAAACTTTATAATATTGATTTAATGGCACAAAACCAAAATTTAGCTGATCTTGAAGATCAATTAACTGCCCATTACGAAAAAGAAGAGGCTTCAGCTAAAAATAAAAAGTCAAAGTTTCCTTATGAAATCAAATTGCCAAAACTTAGAGAACATTTTCATATTAAATCGTATGCCTTATATCCGGATTCTTCTTTTTCTGTTTCAAATGTTCGTAATTTGGGTAAACGCCGATTGTTTTTTGATAAGTTAAATAATAAATTTATTTCTATAGGTTTGTGGTTTAACAATTTGGCAGAGGTAACTTCAGTTAATGCATCCTCAAATGTTACTACTGAAACCAATGTACTTAATCAAAAAAAATGGCATTTGACGAGAGTTGGCCCTTCGGATAAATTCAAAATAAATAACCTCACTACATTGAAATATGCAGATGAAGCTTCAACTACTATTAAAATCGTTGAAAAATCAAATAAAGTAGGGGAATCTTTCACTTATTCTGGTTCTTCTCAAGATTTCTTTATTGGTAAATCAAAAGTTGAAGAATCCCCTTATAATCCATTAAGAGATATTGATATTCAAAAAAAAAATGATGGTGATGTTTCTAAAAAACAATTTAAAAAAATTAAAAATAAACCTTTCAGTTCGAAAAGTAGAATCCCTTATAATTTGCGAGAGGAACCAAAAGTTAAGCCTGTCCAAGTTAATTCAAATACAAAATTTGAGGAGCTTAAACACAAACAAGATATTTCTTTTGTCGAATTTCCTGATGTTATGGATTTTAATGCCTTTAGTTCAAAGAAATTTAAACAAAGTTATATTAATCCAAATATGAAAGCTCTAAAACATAATTTTTTATCTAGAGTTGAATATAACGCTTCAAGATTTTCAAGTTTTTTAAAACTAAATTTCGGGTTTCAAAATCCTTCATTTAATGAAATGTTTTTTCAACACATCGACAGCAGTTTGAATAAGTTGTTTAATTCGTCGAAATCTATTGATTATGCTTTAGCTGTTCGAAGGTTTTCAAAGACTTTGCGTATTTTTTTTCGTTCTCAAGTTAATCATATTTTTAGCGGAGTACCGGAGAATTTTGATCTTCTGCTAACTCCCCCTAATGTTTTTAAAACAAAGGGATCCGATCCAAAAGTTGATTCTACGTCTATCAAATTTATTTTGTCTGATTGGTACATTTCTCGTTTCCAACCAAAAGAAGGCTCCTTTTATAATAATGTTAAAATAATATACAACCCGCAAGGCTTGGAATTTCAGTTGGGCTTTTTTACAAATGAAAAATCTACTGTTTTAACTAAAATCGAATTTTCTAATGAGTTATTGAACAAGCTTGCAAAGATTGATTTTAAGTTTTCAAATGAAGGAGTAAATTTAATCTCAATTTTAAAAAATTTTGAAGCTGAAAAAAATTTAAGATCTTCTATAGCCTATGAGATATCGGCAACGAACAACTTAAATAGTCGATTATGTCGCGCAATAAAGAAGTTTTTTAAAAACGTTGATCCTGTTGATGAAAAAGATTTTCCTCTAATTAATTTCAAAGAAGACTTAGAAACTTTTTACACTTTGATTTTACCAAAGAATGAAAAATTTGATGTTTCTTTCAGAAATAACTTGCTAAAGAGAATACATGAAATTTCTAATCGTATTTCTGCTAATAAATTGTTCTTGGAAGCTGCATTATTGGATTATGATTTAGCTCAACTTGACCAAATAGATAACCCTAATTTAGAAAAAATTAAAGAGTTGGTAGATAGGCGTGCTGAATTAATGAACAAATTATCCTCTGATTTTAATGCATACTTTTTAGATCCACAAAATGCAGATGGTATGCTTGAATCTTATTCCAGATTATTTCAACATTTGTCCTCGCATTCTTACAGAACTATGTCAATACATGAATATAAGGAAAAACGATGGCAATTGAATCGTTTAAATGTTATCTCACTGATTTTCGAGGACATGTTTAAACATTGTAATCTTATTTTCCAAAATACTACAGAATTATCTCAAATAATTATTGATAACAATATCGAAATCGAAAAACTTCTAAAATTTTTTGTTAATAATAACAAAAACCACTCCTTTTTTATTTTCGATGATTTATATTTGCTATTTGATGCATTCAGGGGTGGACCAAGCGTTATTAGTGATTTTTTACATGTCATGAAATCAATTTTATCTGAGTTTCCTGAACCGTTAAATTCGAAGGAAGTTGACATTTTAGAAAAAGAGAATGATGCAAAAGCCTTTTTCGCAGATCTCATGTCATTTCAGAAAGAGTTATTTGATGATAAGAATAGCTTGATTATACAGAACCAAAAACTTACACAAGATTGGCATAATCTTGAATTGTTAAATTTTTTTTTCAATCTTAAAAATCAGAAGGGGGGTTCCTTAGAAAATAAGACCCAAATTGAGCCACTTTTTTCGAAATCGTTTGAGACATTGGATTCTTTAATGGAGAATATTACGAATGAGGTATCTTTGGATTCACATAACTTGTTTTCAACTCGTGAAATTTCAATTAATAATACTAAAGCATTGCCAAAGCATGTTTTACACACTTTTTTTCATCAACTTTATTTGGAAGGAGTTCTTCAGCGAGCAAATAAAAAACATATCACAAATTTAATGAGACTTTATACAATAGAGGACAAAAAAAATCTGTATTTATTAAAAGATTTATTGTTAAATTCCGGAAAATCAAGATCTCGTTTATTATTTTTAAAAATAAATAAAATTCGGTTTAATTATTGGAGTAACTATTTCAATTCTTTTAAGTCTCCTAACGAATGTTATGGAGATGATATTCAGGAACTTATAGGATTATTGAATCAAGAACCGGAAAATAGCTATAAGCGGTATTTAAAAAATATTTTAGCTGAGGCAATTAAATCTAGAACATCACTCAAAGATGGGAATATAAATCCTGATGCTATAAAATTTAATTATGAATCTATTTCTGGAGATAAATCTATACGAACTCTAGCCAACGATCGAGTATTTCCTTTCAACATTAAAAATTTAGAAAATTCAACCTTAGTTGATTTTGTTGGGGTTAATAGCTATTTAAACTTTCTAAATAAGCAGAACTCTAAAAAAAATAAAGAAATTCATAGAATTACTAAAAATAAACTTTCAAATTTATTTAATACCGCTTATAGCTATTTTCCGGTTCTTGATTCAATAATCCTATAAGTTCCTG